>Ga0157370_10006916_pt1 | contig 12403 bp, 11 predicted proteins | sample C35metaG_FD_113463 | JGI IMG/M metagenome (GOLD analysis project Ga0157370, IMG submission 113463) | Corn rhizosphere microbial communities from Kellogg Biological Station, Michigan, USA - C3-5 metaG | ecosystem: Host-associated > Plants > Roots > Rhizosphere > Soil | place: USA: Michigan...
AAAACAATCCCTTCAGCGTCAGGCGCCTTATGGATAGCTGACCGCGAAAAGCTCTTAAGCTTTGGCGGTCTCGCTCGTTTCAAACATGAAGTGCAAGCTGAAACTAAACTTGCGGCATTGTTTAGTAGTACATATCAATGCCTTATTGATGCTGGCCTGTTCGGCGTGAGTTATGAAAAGAAATGGAGCTCGCAGCTCGAAACTAGTCGCCGACTACTCTATCCGACGACGCGGGGTTGGAGAGCTCCACTTGCTCTTGTGGTGCTTTTGACGCTTAATATTCCAACAGTTGTACTGTTAAGTGCATTTATGACTGGTTGGACAAGTCTGCACTATGTATTCGGTCTCATTCTTATAGCTTTCATGGCGCTTTATAGCATGTACACCCATATCGTATGGCGACAAAACTGGTGGCTTGGAGGTTTATTGTGGCCTATTATAATCGTGCAAGAACTTGTGCTATTTGTATGGAGTGTAGAGGGTTATATGCGCCGCTCTATTACGTGGAAGGGTCGACCTATTGCTGCACATATTACACAAACAGAACGACTTGAAATCGAACGTTAAAACTCACCTAGACCTCGTCGGCTGCTGGTAGTTGTATGTCAAAAGTGGAGCCATGGTTTAGGCGACTCTTAAAGCTGATCCTAGTGTTGAGTTTTCGTGCCAACTTAGCTGCAACATAGAGACCTAGGCCAGTACCGCTTGTCTCACGGGTGCGGTAATCCTCTGAACGAAAGAACTTATTAAAGATTTTTGTCTGGTCGCTTTTGCTGATACCAATACCAGTATCTTGTACTGAAAATGATATAACATTATCTTTGCGCTTTACAGCCAGAGTTATACTGCCCTCTTTTGTATATTTAAGCGAATTAGTAATAAAATTCTGTAGCAACTCTTTAAGGTAAAGTCGGCTAACAGTGACATGACCAAGGTGGGTGTCGAGATCAAGATCAAAATGTAACTTATGAAGTTTCGCTTGTGGTGAGTACTCGTTATAAAGATCTTCAACTAAAGCTCTCACGTCAATGTCCTCTGGTGTATCGGCTATACCGCGTTCTGCGCGCGATAGCGTACTTAGGTCATTCACCATTTTAGACAGATATATTACTTGGTCGTGTGCCGTGTTAATAGCTTCTTTTAAAATCGCCTCACCGATATCTGGTCGTTGCATCATCAGTTGTACGTTACTGATCGTTCCTTCGGCGATGGTGATTGGTGTACGAAGCTCGTGGCTTACAACGCTAATAAACTCATCGCGTTCTTCTTCAAGACTTTTAGCTTTTGTGACATCTCGGACAATAACAATATAGCCATCCTTGGGGTGTCGGCCGCTCTTACGACTATAGCTGCTTCTGATAGGAGAGAATGTCACTTCAAGGCGTAAGGTTTCGTCCTCTAGCGGCATAGTAAGATCATCGCGCACAGTAACACTCTGGGAGTGTTTCAGTAGTTCAAAGAGGCTGACTTGCCTATCTTTGCTTTCATACAACTTCAAGATCTCATCTATATGATGACCATTGAGGCTATTATTGGTATCTAACAGGTTAAGCGAGGCGGCATTGTACACTCGAATAATACCATCCTCGTCAGTGCTCAATACCGCATCGGCTAGGTTGTTTACGATAGTTAGAATACGATCACGCTGAAGGGACTCAAGTGCCTTACTTCGAGACAGCTCGGCGCCGTCTATCTCTTGAATGCGGGCGATAGCGACGGCTGTAAGGCCAACCAACAATACGGCGGCAATAGTCAAAATGTTAGTAAGAAGGATCGTATTGTTATGTAAATGCGCCAGGACATCTAACTCCCCGATTAGTAAGAATGAAAGCACACTGAGTCGTAGTCCGATTTTGCCAAAATATGCGTAGGCAGCCAAAAATAAAAGTACCCATGTTGCAATAAACGGATTAGCGAACCCTGAGACGTAGATGATATAAATCGCCGAGAGCACATGGTATACGGCAAAACGAAAACCAGACAGCTTCCAGCTAGTTGCGGGGTATAGAAATTGCAATAAACCTAAAAATATCCAAGGGATCATCAGCCCGAAAAATAGTTCGTCGTTGACGTAGTGTGAGCTGTCTACTAGGTGATAGCGAACAAAGATGCCATAAACAAACAGAATAAGTGGCATGACCAGACCAGCAAATCGCATCACTTGTGCTGTGCGTTGATTTATAACTGCCCCACCTTTATGCATATTGCCTTTATTATACAGACACGCTTATGGTTTTTAAATAGATGGCGTCTCTTTTTTGAGGCTTCGGCGATGTGCCTTGTAGTGAGGATCGACTGTTTCGACTACATTCCAAAATTCTGTTGAGTGATTCATATGTACGGTATGGCTTAGTTCATGTACGAGTACATAGTCGATAAGTTCAAAAGGGAGCTTCATGAGTGCAATATTGAGGCTTATAGTGCCGTTGGAGCTGCAACTTCCCCAGCGACCGCTGGCATGCGAGAATCTGACCTTTTCGTAGTTATAACCACCATGTTGAGCTAGATATGCGAGACGTTTTGTAAGATAGCTTTTCGCCTCGATGCGGAGAGCCTCAATGACGGTATCACGAATGGCACGCGATACCTCGACATCGTCAATCGTCCTATCGGCCGGCACAGAGGCAATGATCTGCTGGCCATGTCGTGAGACTGTGGTTTTAACAGACGTCGTCTGCCGCACAATGAGTGTATGGCTCTTACCTATTTGCATGCCATGTTCAAAGGTTGTATCGCTTGATTGCTCGGCGAGCATGGCACGAAGCTGTGGTCTGGATGACTTAATGAGGCGTTTAACTAAAAATATAGGTGCGTATAGTGGTAGTGAAGCGCGTAATCTTCCGTCAGGTGCAATACGAATACGCACGTGCGAGGCCTTAGCACTCCGACGAAGTGTAATCGTACCGAATTCATCATCTGTAATTGTAGGCAAGTAATCGTCCTCTACCGAATCGTTATACTACGTCGGCCGGGCTTCTCTGAATCAGGGCGAACGGGTGCGGCAGTATGGCGGGAAATAGATGCGCGGGGCTCGGTGAGCTTTTTTAATATGACCTTAGCCTGAGTTGCATAGGTATGCTTACCACTTAGAACAACTGGCTTTTCTATGGCGATTGGCGCAGAGAAGCGTTGTGCTAAGTGATCATACTCCGCAGAGGTGAGTGATCGGCTCGAGCCACCCTTACTGAGTTTTAATGTACGACTTTTGGCTGTTATGGGGTCAGTCTGAACCCATACTAGAAGAGTGTTGTAGCTAGCAGCCGATGCCCTACGAGTGAGCTCGCTACGTGCCGCGCGTGTATCGGCAAAACCATCTACTATAATAGATTGCTGAGTTTTTAGAAGCTCATCGAGTTGATCGTATGCGATTGCGTCGATAGCCTCAGTATCTTCTTGAAAATGTAGTGCGATTTTTTGACGGCATACATATGGTGCACGGAAGGTGTCGGCGAATTTTTCAGCAAAAAAAGACTTACCACTACCTGGGACGCCTACCATAATGATCATGTGCGGTTTAGTAAGGCTCAGCGACTTCATGTATGTCATTATAACAAAAATGTATATCTAATAACACTGAACCATACACTGTACCGCTTATAGTTAGAAAAATTAGCTACAAAGTTGACATTTTACAAAATCTATGCTAACGTAGTAACAAACTAAGGCTTGTGGAGAGCCAAAGGGAGGATCAGTAGAGTGAAGAGGTTTTATGCGTCCTTAGCGGCGTTAACAGTAGCAATCGCAGGATTTCTACTTCTAAACGTAGTGAACGGTACATCAAATGCGGCACTTCCGCGTGACTGTGATAATAACTCTATTATTTACTGTGGTGGCATTACACCTAGTGAGCTAGCCTCACGTTACACTGCAAACAAAACTGGTGATCTTCCAACCGTCTATCACTCGTATGGTCTTTCTGACTATGAAATGACTCATGCTGGCACCAGCGCCAAGATGGGTGAAGTCCATAAAGATGGTACCGTTACGGTTAACGGTGAGGTAGTTGCAACGGATGCAATGAGCATCGGTCGCCAAAACATTTACCCTAACCGTACTAAAGTAACAATCGGGGGTAAAACATATTACCAGGGTCACCCACGTGATGACTTTGCTATTGAATCGATTGTCGCGTATGTGTTCTTCGATGGTAACGGAAACTTTAAGGCTGCTGTCCTTACCTCTTGTGGCAACCCAGTACACGCTACTCCAAAACCAAAGCCAGAATACGCATGTAACGCTCTTACCGCTGATAAAATTAGCCGTACTGAACGTCGCTTTACCGCAACAGCTAGTGCTAAAAATGGTGCTACCGTTGCAAGCTACAACTTCGACTTTGGTGACAGTACTAAAAAAACTCAGACCGCACCAACCATTAATCACACCTACAGCAAGCCAGGTACCTACACGGTTAATCTGACGGTCAATGTAACTGTTAATGGTCAAACAAAAGTAGTAAGCGGTGCTAACTGTAAAACTACTTTCACGATTGAAACTCCTCCACCAACTCCTGTTTATACTTGTGATAGCTTAACGCCAAACAAGATTAGCCGCACCGAGTATACCTTTACGGGTAAGGCAACTGCAGAAGGCGGCGCACAAGTTGTTGGTTATAACTTTGACTTTGGTGATAACAGCTCACAAACGGTAACTAGCCCTACTGATGTCGCACACACCTACACTACCACTGGTGATAAAACTATTACTATGACCGTAACCTTCATGGTAAACGGTGAGACTAAGACCGTTGGTGATGCTGAAAAATGTGTTACGCATATAACCGTTGTCCCTGAAAACATGGTACAGGTATGTAACCCTGCGACAGGTCAGACCATTACGGTTAACGAAAGCGACCAGGGTAAATACAAGCCTGTCGGTGATGTTGCTTGTCAGCCCACGACGCCTACTCCTCCTGAACTTCCACACACTGGTCCTGCCGACTTTATCGGTGGTGCCGTAGGTCTCGGCTCACTTATAGCCTCGATTGGCTACTATGTTGCCAGCCGTCGCGGACTCCTTGCTGAATTGCTTGGCCGCTAAATAAATAATTTAGCAAAATGCGATGAGACTCCTCACTCCTAGTGGGGAGTCTTTCATGTATACTGTATTCATGTCTGTAGCCCACCGTCACGCCTCTCCTAAAATATTTATTACCTCCGCAATTCTTACTGTTATTATATCGGGATTTGTGTTTGCTTATCTTGGCTTGCAGGCAACGCTTATTGTTGCGACCCTTATGATTATCGAAATTACCTTCAGTTTTGATAATGCCATTATTAACGCCAAGACACTTACTAAAATGAGTCCGTTATGGCAGCGTATGTTTATGACCGTTGGTATTTTTATTGCTGTATTTGGCATGAGAGCCGTGTTCCCTATTCTTATTGTTATGGCGACCGCCGGCCTGGCGTGGGGTGACGTTATCCATCTTGCGCTGCAGGAACCCGATAAATACGCCGAGGCGCTGCGCCATGCACACCCAAGTATTGCGGCATTCGGCGGTCTCTTTTTACTGACGTTGGCTCTGCATTTCTTTTTTGATGCGACCCGTGAGATCCGCTGGCTGCATCGCATTGAAAAACCGCTGCAAGAGGCTAGTCGCCGCGGTATTCATGTATTAGTAAGCGCGATCGTTCTTGCAGTCATTGTGCTACTGCCCATGAACCACTATCAGACGGAGACGCTGACAGCTGGTGCTGTTGGAATTGTGACCTATGTATTAATTCATGGTATCTCCGAGCTATTTACCATGCAACACGAGCGTGCTGAAAAGCGTGCGGGCAAAAAAATGCGGTCTAGTCTAGTGGCCGGACTTGCTTCATTTATTTACTTAGAGGTACTAGACGCCAGTTTTAGTTTTGATGGTGTCATTGGTGCCTTTGCCGTAACAAAAGATGTGCTTTTGATTGCGGCCGGTCTTGGTATTGGTGCATTGTGGGTTCGCTCGCTCACGCTGTTTATTGTGCACCGCAAGGTTCTTAATACCTACCGATACCTCGAACATGCTGCGCATTACGTTATTGGCGCATTGGCATTAACGCTGCTTATAGGTCTATTTATAGAAATTCCAGAAATGTATGTTGGTATTTTGGGCTTGTTGGTTATTGCCGCCGCTGTCGTTAGTTCGATTAAAGACAATAAAAAAGATAGCTTGTCCGTCGCTTCGTAATTTATCGTTCTGCAAGCGCCCACGTGGTTGTGAGTCCAGCGTAGTGTTCGTATCGTTTAGCTGCTTGGTAGATAGATTCTTTTTGTTTATTTGTAAGAGGCTCAAACGGTATAACTTTGACAGTTTGGCTGTTTACGCGTGTTATGCGTTTCCATGTTCCCAAAACCTGCCCGTCAATAACAAGCGTAGGTAGAAACATGCCGTTATTACCCGGCACAATGTGCTGCGAATGTATTTCAGCAAGGCCGGCCGACCTGTCCTTATAGCCAAGTATAAACTCATCAAAACCGGGTAAGAGGTACGTACGATTTGGTGCCGAGACAAGCTTGGGGCTAAACCAATATTCAGTACCGTCGACCGTTTCGCTAATCAGTGAAGTTTTGGCGAGTTCAAGACCCAATTTGGCGTCGCCCATCGTCATAAATCCCCAACCGGCAAAATCCTTCAGACTGGCTGGCCCATGGCTTATAAAATACCTCTTGGCAAGCTCTGCAAGTGCCTCCTCCTTTTGCTTAGGGGGTGTGGGCGCTATCCAATCGTCCATTAACACAAAAGTTGGCTGCTTGCCTTCGTGTGGTCCAAAACATAACAAAGTTTGTTCGGCAAAGTAGTGAATAATATGAATACCGCGCTGACCTGCGGTTGAAATGCCGTGCTGGTCTAATATATCGCAAAGTGCATTTCGTGTTAGGCTTTCACCGCCGGCTAGTGCGTTTGTAATAACCTCTTTACTTTTAGCAAGTACAGCGTCATCGATTTCAAGCATTTTGCGCCTACCCGCTGCCGAGGCGACTGCACGGGGTGCAAGTAAATTTACCATCCACCTGGCATCCTCGGCTGCTAAAAAGTGCAACGTTCCTCTCATTGGCCAAGTTCTCACAATTTTGCGGTCGGCTATTGCCTGCTCGACATCTTTTTGCGTGAGGTTCTGCGAGCGCAAGGCTATCGCCCACAAGGCTCCTGGGTAATCCTGAGCCTGCATAGCAAGAAGATGACTTGCTATATCCTCAGCGGCTGTAAAGTTTGCCTGGGCAATATGCTGGGCACTGAGCCGCATACGTGCAATGTCTTCTCGGGTCATACAGTAAATTACCTACGCATTAAGTAATGGTTTAATTTTTGTAATAAACCTATGGAGCTCCGGGTCAAATAAAGATGGCGGGCTTGCTAAAATATCATCAATCTTCCACCAGCGAACTTCATTAAATTTATCGTCTTCAACGACGAGCGGCGTGTTTTCATCTGCCTGCAGCAAGTACCATAGCGATACGTCGGTATGCTGGCCTTGGCCGTTGGTTGTGGTTGCGGTAACAAAATGAGGCACACGCTCGCCTAAAAATGGTGCTGCAAACCCTAGTTCCTCTTTACATTCGCGTTGGGCGGTTTCAGCCGGGTCTTCGTTGGGGTCAACATGCCCGCCGGCAGGTACCCAAAGCTTTGCCAGCAGGTGATCCTGTAAAAGCATTTTGTTTGTTCTTGGGTCGACAATGGCAAAGTAGCTCACCAAATGCATGGGCGGAACATCAGGCTTTTGAACACGGTAAATAGGCTCATTGCCTGCCAGCCATTCGGTTACTTGCTGCTGATCTTTACTCTCACGCTCATCATGTGGCGTGATAGCATTTACAAGTTGCATCAGCTCTTCGCGGCTCATTTAGTTTCTCCTGTCAGTTGTGCTGCCACGTTAAAAACAGCTGTTTCAACAAGTTGTAGACGGTTCACCTTGCCCCCGGTAAAGAATGGGAATGGATCTTTAAGTGTTGAGCCGTATTCTTGCTGTACCAAAACGCCAAGATCGGGATAGACAGATGGAATTTTATCGGTCATTTCGCGCGGGTATTCAAGCTCTACGTTAACACCGACTCTCCGGGCGCCACCCACCCTTTCAAGTACAACAACCGTGCTGCTGAACGAGTTGTGGTCTGGGTGAACTTGGTAGAGTCCACTCTCAACCGTCGCAAGGTAGGCAGGGTTCTTTCCTTTTGTTGCAATTTCTAGTGCGTCGTGGCGGTTGTTTGCACCTTTGTACGTCTCTTCAATATTTTGCGGCTGCTCGGAGACGCTCGATTCAGTTGGCAATGGGAGCACTTGTGTTTTAATACCTGCCTTACGCATGCCACGACTAACTGCACGGAGCTTGATGGGACTTTTACTACTCACATACGTTGCTGGCAGGCTTTTGAAGTATCGATCGATTTGGGTAATATCACCGTCAATAACAATAGGTTGCATACCGAGTACTTCATCGGCATAACTGAGCTCTGGTGTCGGCCGAAGTAGGAATATTTCGATATTCTGCTGGTAAGCAAATGCCATCTCCATGAGAGTATTGCCACCAATGTAACCCGCGACACCCTTCTTTTCTTCGTTGTAAATAAACACTGCATCCGACTCGGTGATCTTATCTAAGTGTTCCTTTATGAGCGTGTTCTTAAGTCTAGCCCGCTCGGCATCCGAAAGTGCATGGTAATCCACCTCCCCTTCCCGTGGGTTTGGAATGTCAACCTCGTAGCCAGCTTGGGCTAAGATTTTTTCCGCTTCTCTCATTCCCTCAATATGGTGCATCGATCCACAAATCGTCAATTTCATACTATTAGCATACAATGATCTTTGTCTTGAGTGCGTTGTATTTTACATATTCTTCTCTTGAGGCGGTGTTATGCTATAATGAATTTCGTACGTAAAGGGGCATAGCTCAGTTGGTAGAGCACTGGTCTCCAAAACCAGGTGTCGTAGGTTCGAGTCCTGCTGCCCCTGCCACGAAAAAAGCCGATCACTAATGACCGGCTTTTCTCGTGGCAGAGCGCCGTGCAACGGCCTACTGTAAATGCTTATAGTTGTATGTTAAAGTAAAATAAAACCGACTACATCTAGGGGATGATCATGCCACGTGCGGCCAATTCAAAGCAAGTTGAAGATTTTATTAAACTGTTTGACGGTGATTCCGCTAGCGCAATTGCGGCAATTAAAAATGCCACCAAGCAAGATCAATCCACCGTAGCACCGTCTTTATCTGTTCCGACTCGTGTAGTAAATGACGAAATCGTTATATCGGTTGATTCGGTAACACGAATGTATAAAGTTGGTAAACTAAAGTCCAAAGCATTAAACGCTGTGTCCATGACTGTTCGTAGGGGTGAATTTGTCGCATTGACGGGCGCAAGTGGAAGCGGTAAAAGCACGTTGCTGCAACTGATTGGTGGGCTTGATGAGCCTACGCAAGGGTTGATTGCAGTTGACGGTGTTAATATAAATCAGCTAAGTGATACTGCACGTTCGGAATTTCGCAACAAAACGATCGGTTTTGTTTTTCAGTTTTTTTATTTGCAACCGTTTCTTAAGATAGCAAAAAATATTGAAGTGCCGGGCATGTTTGCGCATACCTCAAAAAACGATAGAATACGGCGAGTTCATGAATTACTGCAAATCGTTGGTCTTGACGAACAAGCATTGTATTTGCCAAAACAACTATCCGGTGGTCAAATACAGCGGGTTGCCATTGCCCGTGCGTTGTTGAATAATCCAAAGATTTTACTGGCAGACGAACCAACGGGCAACCTCGATAGCGCCAATAGTGAAATTATTATCAATTTGTTTAAGCGTATTCGTGATCAATTTGGAACCACCGTCGTTATAGTGACACATAATCCAGAGATTGCCATGCAAGCGGATCGCGAAATTCATTTGCAGGACGGAGTTATCGTATGATCGGAATCGCAGATTCGTTGATACTTGCTGCGGCCAAACTTCGCTCCAAGCGATTATTATTACTTAGTACTATTGTTGTTTCTGGACTACTGTTTGCTGTCCTTTTTGCTGTAATTATTGTGTCAAACGGCATTACAAAAAGCGTCAACGGTTATACGTACGTGGCGCTTAACGGTAAATATTTCGTCAAGGCTACGCCGGTTATACCGCAGGATGTCTACGGTCCAAGCAGGTTAAACCCCTCACCGGATCTTGTTAATGCGTTAACGGTTTTGCAAACCAAGTACATTGCGGATCAAAAAGCACTTGCCGCCCAACTAAAGATACCGTTCGATCCAGCGACTATACCTCAGATTCTGGTCCCTGACCCTTTTTCAAATAAATCGTCACCCGAAGCGTCAAAGTTGATGATTAATTTTGATTCACCCGTATATCAACAATATGTCCAGCAATTACAACAAAACTACGCCAAAACGGCGAAAAATAAATTGTCAGATCTTAAGAATACGGCGTCTCGATATGGTGCCGTTAGCTATAATCAAAACATTCAGGCTGATACATCATTGTTGACGATGACATACCTTAAGGACGGAAAAGAAGACCTGTCATGGCTTAGTCAGACCGGACCGGCCAATAGCGATGCAAGTATATATGGTTATATAACGTCAAGTGTAAGGAATTCGTCATATACGTTTGTCGATAACGCACTTGTTCAGCGATTTATATTGCCGTCTAATGCAAAGCGCAAAGACAGCACTGCAATTCCGGTTGTTATCACTACCAAGGAAGCGATAGGGCTTTTTGGTACGCAACTTCACATTGGACCGCAGCCATCCAATGCGATGCAGCAAGTGACATGGTTAAAAACACTTCAGGACAAAATCAATGGCATTACCTATACAACTTGCTATCGTAACCAGGCCGATAGCACGGCGTTAACGCAGGCTGCGCAGACTCTTACGGATGTAGAGGCAAACAAAAACAATAAATCGTATAGTATGCCATCACTTATCTACAGCCTCCCAACAACGGCTTGTGGCGATTTGACGGTCAGAAGTGATACACGCACACAGGCGGAAAAAGATCAGGTTACACAGCAAGACGCAATACATAAAGCCCTCGGTACATATCAAGCCCCCATACATCAATTGATGCAGTTTCAGATTGTTGGGGTGATGCCCGTTGCGCCACAAACCGACACAACAACAACGTTACCAACTTTTTTGTCGGGATTACTCGGTGCACAATATGGCGTAGGTGCAATTATCCCTGCGCAGATGTACGCTACGCTACCAGCTAGCACACAATATAAAGATATTTTACAAAATGACAGTACAAGTATTCACAATACCGACGTATTGCAAAAAGCTGGTATTAGCGAAACGATCGTTGCTTTCACTTCGCTTGACCAAGCACGGACGTTTATGAGCACAGAGGGCTGTTCGTCTGTAAGTGACAATTGCGACAAACTCTATATCCTTGAACCGTACGGTATTAATTATTTGCTGCTCGACACCCTGGAGTCGGTAATCGCAACCATTCTTCGCTATGCATTTGCAGGCGTTGTCGGCATCGCTATTATTATTGTTTGGTTTATGATGTCCCGCGTTATTGCCGACGGTCGTCGCGAAACTGCTGTTTTCCGTGCCATCGGCGCAAAGCGACGGGATATTGTGAGTGTATATCTAGTCTATAGCCTGGGAGTTGCAATCAGAATACTACTATTTTCTGGGATAATTGGCGTGGCGGTTGCATTCACGGTGCAGTATTTATTTGGTAGTATTGCAACAAACTACGCAAAAGCAGCATATGGGGTTTTAAGCCAGGTTAGTGATTTCGGTTTTGTTGATTTTGATTCTTATTTATTATGGTATCTTGCTGCGAGTATCATGATTATTGGTATTATTGCGTCACTGCCGCCACTTATTCGCAATGTACGGCGTAATCCGATTGACGATATGCGCGAGGAGTAATAATTAAACATGCCCCGCGTCCACTGATGTGGAACACGGGGCATGCAGAGCTCAACCTTGGCCCACGCCGATGTTCTTAGACGCAGTACCGGCTGTAGGCACCGCCGGTGTTGTACGCCCACTCACCATAGAGTGCTTGGCAGCAGGCGTTGACGCTGACGACCTTCTTCACGGCGCCGTAGGGCGGAACCCAGCATCGCCAGCCGTACGCACCCTGCGAGGGGTACGTGAGCTGCGCGTACCGGCCGGCACCATAGTTGATCTGGCCTAACACAATTGTTTAAAGAGTCTTTGTGACCGTAAATTTGCCGAATAGCTGACTACGAAACTTCAATTAGTTCCACGGAATAAAATCGTGTTCGAAAATTACCGCATGAAACGAGTCGATAGATATACTTGTATTATACCTCTTAGACTCTACAACTGCTTTGTAAATGGCACAGAGATGTCTATAATAAAGCTTATGATTGACCTTTCTCTTGTAAAGCTTTACCAAAGCGCCCCTCAGGATATCCTAGCTGCAGTAAATTCGACCGACGGTGGGCTCAGTGCGACC
>Ga0157370_10006917_pt1 | contig 12402 bp, 9 predicted proteins | sample C35metaG_FD_113463 | JGI IMG/M metagenome (GOLD analysis project Ga0157370, IMG submission 113463) | Corn rhizosphere microbial communities from Kellogg Biological Station, Michigan, USA - C3-5 metaG | ecosystem: Host-associated > Plants > Roots > Rhizosphere > Soil | place: USA: Michigan...
ATCAAGTACGGACTTTATTACCAGCGATACGACATTGACTGTTAGTGGTACGCTAACTAGTGCTTTGAATGCTGGAGAAAAAGTACAAATTTCAAATGATGGTGGAGTAACCTGGATTGATGCTATTACGACAGGTACGACATGGAGTTTGGTTGATGCAGTTGTCCATAGCAGTAATTTTACGTATCAAGCACGAGTCATTGATGCAGCAGGTAATATTGGAAGTACAGATAGTCAAGCCATTGTGATTGATACAACTGCACCGACTCAGTTAGTAACGATCACAAACTATACCGATGATGTTGGTGTAGTTACTGGTAACTTTAACAGTGGCTCAACAACAGATGATCGTACTCCTGTATTAAATGGTACAGTAAATTCTACCTTGGGAGCTGGTGAGCAAATTGCTATTTATCAGGTGAATGGTGGAAATACAAGTTTCCAAGGATATGCAAATATAGTTGGAACAGCATGGACTTATGAGGTCAGTTCTAATCTAAGTGATGGTCAATCATATACCTATTATGCACGAGTAGTTGACACCGCTGGTAACCTCGGTTCACAAAGTAATAACCTCATATTGACTGTGGATGAAACTCCACCAGATGTAACAGGATTGTCTACTACTACTGTAATAAATTTAGATACTGCAAATGGTGTTCCGCCTTCAGGAACTACAACAACGTTAACAGCTACTAACAATGATTTGATTACTCGTGATGCGACTCCAAGTGAAATCTCGGGTACATTAAGTCGTACATTAGGTGCTGGTGAAGCATTACAGATTTCGATAGATGGTGGAACCTTATGGACAAATGCAACATTAACTGGTTTAACCTGGACACATGTACTAACCCAAACTTACACAACTGATGTAAGTTTGAACGTTAAATTTAGATTAATTGATACAGCCGGAAATGTTGCAGACTTAACAGGTCAGGACAAAACTGTAGTAATTGACCTAACTTCACCGACAGGAATTACTACTGCACCTAATGTGCCTGATGTAACGACTATTTCTACATCATATACCTTTAACAGTGCAACATATGGTGTGCTTGAAGCAGGGACAACAATTGCCCTTGTTAATGATGTTAATAACAACGGTATGTGGCAAGAAGGTCAGGATAAAGTCGTGGCATCTGCTGTAGTTGCTGCTAATGGTAGCTGGACGATTACCACAACGCTGCCTGCTGGTGCATTGAATCTGGCATTCTTGGTTTGGGATGTTGCAGGTAATGTATCGTCTATTAGTCAAGTGACTAATACTGGCGTAGCTTCTTCTGCAACTGGTAGCCAAACCATTACTACAACTTGGGGTGGTACAACGGATGCTGAAGGTTATGGGTTGAATGCTGCTGCAGTAACAATAAGTGCAGATGGTTCATGGTCATTCTTCCAAAGCGTACGAGGTACATCTGGTACAACGACAGCAAATGCAGGACGAGTCTATACCCAGAATAATTCATTAACTGACTATAGTTCTTTATATCTGGCAGAGCCAAGTACTACAAATGGTGCTGGTTATAATGTGAATGATGCTGGTTACGGTCGTTTTATAAACTCGGCAATGTTTGCAGATATCAATCGTGATGGTTATGTTGATGTAATGTCACAAGTAAGTAGTTATGGTAACAGTGGACGAACTGCGTACTGGCTACAAAATGCCGATGGTAGTTATACACCTCAGGCTTTAAATCAAGGAACATTAAATCATTTAGGTGGTGCAATTGCTTATGATCGTACCGGTGATGGTTATTTGGACTTTGTATTAGCAGATTCAGCTGCGGACTCTATTTCATTTATCGTCAATAATGCTGGTACATTAACTTATGAAAATAATGGTGAAGCTGGTAGACCCCCATCATTCGCTGGAACGGTATCTAATGGAGTAGGGACAGGAAGCGTTACAGGTACAGCACTACCATCTGGGTTCTCTGTATTGCATGAAACTGGAGCAGTTGATCTGGACAACAATGGTACAGTTGATATTGTGGTGCACTCAGATCAAGGAACCGGTCAAAGAAGCATGGCTTTACTCTATAACTCAGGAGGAACATCTGGATTTACATACATTACCAAAACAAATATTTTTGCAAATGATGGTGAGGATGACTACGGGAACTACTCACAATCTACAACATTTGCTGATTTCAATGGTGATGGTTGGCTCGATATTTACCTCAACCGAGGTTCAAAAGCTGGTGCAAATTCAAATGAAAGCCGTATTTATCTGAATGATGGTACAGGAAAACTGAATGCAACGGATGCTGAAGCCTTATGGTTTGGCGATACTAAAAAAGGTGGAACATCCTTTGCAGTGGACTGGAACTTTGATGGCAAAATTGATGTCATTGAAGTCCCTGCACAAGTAGCAGGAAGCGGCTACAGTGCATTTGCACCAACACTATATCTGAATCAAGGCAATAATGTTTGGACTGGTGGCGGTACAGCATTAACCACTGCAACATATTCAGATATTACAGGTGCTGTTGTGGTGGATTACGATTGGGATGGTTCATTGGATCTAGTATTTTATCGTGCAGGATTAGATGGGGCAGTAGTATCAACGACGAATAGTGCACCAACAATATTAGTTAAGAATACAAATGTTGCCGCTGATGGTACAAGTTTACAAATTCGTATTGTTGATGGTCAGGGTATCAATACTTATTATAGCAATACTGTAAAATTGTATGATTCGGCAGGAAATCTGGTCTCTACACAAGTGATTAATCCTCAATCTGCTGGTTCAAGCAATAGTATGGGTCTAGTAAGTTTTTATGGATTAGATTCTAATGAAACCTATTCTGTACAATTGCTCAGAATTACTAATGGTGTATCCGATAATGTGAGTGGTGTTGCCAATCTTGGTGGTTATACCAATACAACTATCAATACAACATGGAGTGGTTTAACTACTGGTAAAGCCAATGAAGCTTATGTATTGACTGCAGAATCTGGTTCTTCAGTGAATAATAGTGCAAGTAACGGTGTAGGCATTGTCGGTACAGGTTATAACGACCACTTCTTCGGTACATTAGGTAACGATCACTATAATGGTGGTGGTGGTTGGATTATTAATGCTGCTGGTGCAAAAGAATGGGTTGCCAATGGTGGGGAAGATATTCTCGACTATAGCCTATTAAATGCACAAATAGCCGTTAATGTAGCTATAGGTACTATAACTAAAGTCATTGCTGGTATTACTTATATCGATACATTTGAAAATGTTGAGAAATTTATCACAGGTAGTGGTGATACAACATTTACAGGTGGTTCAGGTAATGATTATTTTGTCGGTGGACAAGGTAATGATACCTATAATCTGGGAGGAGTTGGTGGCGGTAGCGATACAATTTACCTTACGCTGCTGAATACAGATGCGACAGGTGGTAATGGCAGTGATGTCGTTAATGGTTTCCATGTTGGTAAGGTTGGTACAGATAGCGATGCAGATATCATTGACTTACATGAGTTATTAGATAGTTATACTGGAACGCCAAGTTTATATACTGATACAGACGGTGTAAAATTGGATATTTCTTCATCTCATATACTTGACTATTTAAAAATTTCAAGTGATGGAAGTAATACTACTATTGCAATTGACCGTGATGGTGGAGCTGATAACTATTCGAATGTTTTGACTTTGAACGGGATTGATACAGATTTAATTACCCTACTATTGAATAACCAATTAGTTATTTAAAATTGCAAAAAAAAATGGCGCCTAGGCGCCATTTTTTTTGTTCTAAAAACTATTAAAGGATAAAAATGTTAAATTTAAGAAATATTAAAACGATTTCTATTATTGGTGGTGGCACAGCGGGGTGGTTTGCAGCTTTGACGATGAGACGATTATTTCCTTCTAGTGTAGATATACAGGTTATTGAATCGCCTAACATTGGTGTACTGGGTGTTGGGGAAGGAGGATTACTTAACTTAATTCAAACCTTAAATAAATTAGGGATCCCGACCAGCGAATTTATGCGTGAAACTGGGGCTAGCCTTAAATGGGGTTTTTGTTATGAGGGGGGGAGAACTGGTCAACGAGATGATGAGTTTTATCATTTATTTATTAATCCTGAGTTGTCTCCCTTTAATTATGAATATAGAGGATTTTATCCTATAATTTCTTCTTTAATATCTCAAAATATTCCATTAGCTAATGTTGTTAAGGGGTTTAATGCTATTGTTAATCAAGTTTCACAAAAAGAGGCCATTGATCATTTAGTTGCAACATCTGGTGTATTTACATCTTTACATTTTGATAGCGATAAAGTGGCAAGCTTTCTTTGCCAAAAGACTACTGAGCGTGGCGTAAAACATTTACAAATGAAAGTTCAGGATATTTTTTTGATGAACACGGATTTGCGAAACAAATTAAAACGGAAGAAAGCTTACTAGATACAGATTTTATTATAGATGCAAGTGGTTTTTCTCGTTTGGTAGTAGGGAAAAAATTAAAAAGTAAATGGATTTCATTTAAAAAATATTTAACTTTAAATTGCGCAATTCCATTTCACATTTCACATAAAGGAAAAAATCCAGAGTTGGTGACAAGAGCTACAGCTATGAATGCTGGTTGGATGTGGCAAATTCCTTTGAAGGAACGCATAGGAGCAGGTTACGTATTTAATAGTAATTTCTTATCTGAAGAGCAAGCAATTATTGAAGTCGAAAAATATTTAGGATATGAAATAGAACCTCAAAAAGTATTACATTTTGAGTCAGGTCATTTTGAAAAAGTTTGGCAAAAAAATGTATTAGCATTAGGACTTGCTTCAGGCTTTGTTGAACCCTTAGAAGCGACATCAATTGGTCAAATGTTAGAGCAATTAAGGGTTTTTGAGCAAGTAATATTACAAAGTGGTGGAATCATATCTGATTTGAGTATTAAAAATTATAACCATGGTAATTCTGCAACTTGGCAGGGTATATGCGATTTTCTACGTATGCACTATGACTGTCCAAGAAAAGACTCTCCATTTTGGCAATCTATTGCACAAACACCCTATCCAGAAAGTTACGCTGCCTTAAAAGAAGTCTTCTTAGAACGTTGCCCTAGAATGGAAGATATTAAAGGTTATACGCAGCATGGATGGAATGGAATTTTTCATGTGGTAAATTGGATCTTTGTTGGACAGTCCTTAGGACTTATTTCATCAGAAGCTTGCAAGGATGAGCTAGATTTTTTACCTGAAAATTTACGTGATGATATAAATAAGAAAGTTCAAATTTTAAAATCATAAATTATTTATTAATTGTATAAATATAGAGTATCTATACTTTATATTTATCTTGGATTTTTTTTGATAAAAAGCCATTAAACATATGTAGTTATAAGTTTTTAATGAGTGAATTCATAATACCAGTTTTTATAAAAGAATATGCAGAAAATATCAATTAAAGACAAATTTACTTAATATAACCAAACGTAGTTTATTGCATGACTCGAAAGCAACTAATGAAAAAAGAATGGGATTTATGGCTGAAACACTGTAAGTTAAATACAAGTAAAAATAGTAGAAAATTAATTTTTATAATTCATAAAATTTTTTATTAGCTGTTAAAAAATAGGTATTACTGTGAGAGGAAAGAATATGATTAAAGAAGGTTTGCTTAAGTGAGATTTAATTATACTATTTACCCATAAGAAAATTAGAGCTGATCCTCATTATTTTATTTCATATCTTAAGAGTAAACTACTTTTAAAAAATCCATTTTTATTTATTGAAAGATTTTTTAATATTTTTAATATTTACTATTGTTTTAAATGAAAACTTTTTTTCGCAAATTAACAAGAATTATATAGCTAATACAAATAATAATTAAAATAACAAATAGCCTGAGTTGAAAGTATTCTATGAATTTATTTACACCATCCCGAAAAGTTAAAAAAATTTACTTTCGTAAAGGGGAGCATCAATTTGTTCTACTTTCCCTCTTTATTTTTAATGCTACAAATCAAAAATGGAAAGATGATGAGATTAAAAAAGTAGTTCAAGAAGCAAAAAAAAAGGATTACAAACATCTTCTTAATACATTACGTAATCACTCAAGCACTTGATTTCAACTTTATATTCAATTGAATCTAAAATGAAAATTACAACTTGTATTAAATGCAAACTTTTTCTTCATAAAATGACAATATTTGTTACATAAAATAAACAATAATCGTTTTTGTGATTAAAATCACAAAAAGTCAAAATGGGATAATTTTAAATATTAACCTATTAATTAATAAGCTTTTTTATATGGTCGTTAAAAAATATCTAGAACTAGCAATTACAGTAATTTTATTTGCACCTGCATGCACAATTAGTGCATCGACTGTAACTTTCTAAGGTAAAGTTTCGATTTCAACTTGCTTCTAAGCTACAGGAACATCACCTATAACTCTAAACAGTGTGACAGACAGTTAATGGCTTAGCAATTAAAACAGGACAGACGAGCGCTAATTACGAATTTGGGGACTCATCAATATATTGCTGAGGGCGGTAATGCAACTGCTGCTGCTGTTACTAGCATAGGGGGAATACACTTGAGCTATTAAAAAACTCTTAAATAATGACCAGTTATAGGTGGTTGTTTTGCCGTAATTTTTCCATAGGATAGAAATGAATATTTTCCTCGATTTATTTCAAAAGTTTTTACTTTTAGTAATTTATTTTTTAAATTTAAGCTTTAGATTTAATAGTTTTGCTAGTGTTGTACGCGTTGGTACACGTGTAATTCTTGAAGATAGTCAAACTGAAAAAACAATTTATTTTCAGAATAAAGATAATAAACCCGCTTTAGTACAAATCTGGTTGGATGAAAATTGTACACTTGATGCTACAAAAGCACCATTTGTGATTACTCCTCAAATTTTCCGTATGGAAGCAAATACAAGTCAAATTGTTCGATTACGTTATACGGGTGAACTTGTCTCTAACTCACAGGAATCTTTATATTATCTGAATTTTATTCAGTATCCTTCTAACAAACAAAGTGAAATTGAAAATAATAATCATTTAATGGTTGTATTTAAAAATAGAATTAAAGTTTTTTTTCGGCCAAAAGAATTAAGTGATTTTATGAGTTCTTCAATAGTTATAGATAAACTCGGATTTCTTATTGATCCTGCTGATAAAAAATTAACAATAAATAATCCAACTCCTTATTTTTCTAATATTCAGGAAATTGGGCTACAAATAAATGGTAAATATTTTATTCTAAAAAAAATATTATTGTTGAACCAAAATCAACTTCACGTTTTATTGTAAAAATTCCAGATTATATCAATGAAAATGCAAAAATAAAAGCAACTCTAATTAATGATTATGGTGCACTCGTTGTACGTATTGAATCACTAATTTTTTGATATAAAAATGAGAATTACATTATGAAAATAAATTATTCATATCTGTTTTTATCTATCTTGCTAGTGGAAGCTATTGCAAATAGAGTCCAAGCGATGGATGAAAAAATCATCAATCAATAAAAAAATCTAATTTATTGGAATATTTAAATAAAAAGAAAAATATTTTACTTGATAAGTACAAGGTTGATATTTATTTAAATAACCATTTTATTCAACGCATGAAAATAGATATTAAAGATAAATCTAATAATGTTAAACTATGTTTGTTTTTGAAAAATTTAAATATTTTAGGATTAAAAGATAATTATATACAGATAGGATCAAGGCTAGGTAGAGAGCAACAGTATTTTTATATTCAGGGGTGGATAAAAAATAGCCAGATTGGCCCTTATCAAAGCAATTTAATTTTAGATTTTAGTATTCCACAATCAGGCCTTTTATCTAACCCAAGAGGTTATATTAATCTTATAAATTGGGATTCAGGTAGTATAGTTGCTTTTATTAAGCATATTTATAATTACTATTACAACTGCTTTAAAGTTGAAGACAATCATAGCAGTCAAGATTCTGCTTATGTTTCTTTAAATGGTGGCATCAATATTGTAAAATTACAATATCGGCAGCATTCTAGTTGGAGTTACAATTAAAGCTCTGGCGAAAAATGGAATAATATTCGCAGCTATTTTATTTATCTTTTAGCTTCTATTATTCGTAGTCAAGAAAATTTTGGTAAAGTATATACTTTTGGTCAGCTTTTTTCATGTTCAAGTTTTTATGATTTGTCACAAGTCTCAAAGAGAGTACTTAATTTTAGGTAAATATTTTAATGATTCTTCATACTCATTAAATTTTTCACTTGTAGATCACAATGGTGTTAAGCATAATTTTCAAAAGAAGATTAACTTAACGAGCAATTAATTAATATTTTTCTTGGTTCATATTTATTAACTAGAGCGAGTTAAGAAATGTTTAAAAATCTCTATCATGTAAAATCTGTAAATAGCGGATTAATTCGCCTTTTAGAGAAATTTTGTATTAATAACAATATAAGACTACCTAGAGAAACTTCGCTTTTTAATTTTAATGATAGAGTCCCTTTCTCCGAGTGGCTATCATTACTTAATTATATTGAAAAAAATTATTCAAGTCCAACTTTGAGTTTTGAAATAGCGCAATTAGTTGAGTCAGAACATCTAGGTATATTAGGATATATTGGTAGCTGTAGTGATAATCTAGGAAGTGCTCTTCAATTTTTACTTAAATATCATCGATTAAGTTATGATTTCATGGATTTGTCGGTAAAGTTTAATGATAATGAGTTAGTAATTAGCTGGGAGTTTGATCCATACTTTAAGGCCGGTAAACTAGCTGATGAAACTATGATAGCTATATTTTTTAAATTTGTAAGTAGCTTAATTTTTCCAAGTACTTTAAAAATTAGTAAAATTGAATTTACTTCACAAACGCCGAAAGATAAAAATATTTATGTAGACTACTTTAACTGTCCAGTTTATTTTAATCAAGCTAAAACAAATATATATTTCCCTTTAAGTGGCTTAAGTTTAAAAATAACAAAAGCAGATAAAACTTTAAACTATTTTTTAATTCAACAGGCTGAAAAATTACTTCTTGATTTACCAGAAAATGATTCATTTGAAGACCTTGTTCGTTTAGAAATAATTCATTCATTGAATCAAGGGGGGATATCTATTGAAAATGTTGCAAAAAGAATGGGTTACTCCCCAAGAATGTTCCAGTACCAGTTAAAACAAAAGGGATTGAATTTTAAACAAAGTTTGAATCAGGTAAGAAAAGAGATGGCTGTTAAATATTTATCTGATCTTAATTTATCAATTCTTGAAATATCATACTTGCTATCATATCAAGAACAAACATCATTTATTCGTGCATTTAAATCATGGATGGGCTTAAGTCCTTTACAATATAGAAGAAAAAATATTAATAATTATTCTGATACTTCTTTGGAATAATATGCTAATATAATTATACTTTATAACCTATAAAAATAATCATAAATTTTTTATATTTTAATACTCTTAAGTAGAAATTTTTTAATAATTAATAGTTTTTAAGTTAAAATTAAAAAATAAAGGTCTTGAAATAAATTAATGGAATGACCATATTTAACCACCATATCTGTGGAGCAAAGTTAGCTTCTATCAAAGGAACGGTTTATGGCTTGTTGGCACAGTATTATGGAGTTTGTGGATCACGAACGCCGAGCAATGAGTAGGGACACCGTTGAATTCAGCATGGTTTGGGATGGGAAAAAAACAAACAACGTGGGCTAGAACAGGCATTGATAATGGTGTCTTAATTATATTGTCAACTATTCAGTTTAAAGTAAGTTTATCTATTTAGCCTATTATGGATAGTACGCAATGTCTGGAAAATGGTAATACCTTTATTTCTGAATGCGCCTTTGGACGTATATTTAAGGTCACCTTGCAGGGCGAAGTAGCATGGGAATATGTGATTCCTTATTTTAATGAATATCCAAAAAACATGAACATGTTATTCCAGGGAAACATAACAGTCTTTTCCTAGCGTATCTTTATTCTAAACATCAGTTGTCGTGGTTAAATATGAAATAATACTCATCTTTGATGTACTATTGTTAATTAGTGAGAAGACTCTAATTCCAAATTTAATCAATGGTTACCTCGGCAATACAAATTGATAAGCAAAGCAAGGTAGTAGGGTTTCATCACGAAGCTTTAGATCATGTCGTATGGCAAGGTTATGGTAATGCTAAGTTTAAAATGGGATGCGAGAAGGAATTGGATATGTTTGATAATTTTATACTGAAGACATCGAGTAAGTAGAAGTCAGTTCATATTACTGCTCATGTTCAGAATATTCAAAAAGGTTTGAGCAGTTGGTTGCGGCTTTAACGTGAATTTTTTTATTTAATTCATTTAATGTAAAATAATTAAATATCCATTTGATATTTAGCATGCATTACAACATAACAAAAAATAAAAGTAGAAATAATAAATTTTAACGGTGTCTATGTTTTAATTTTGGGTATTTCTCCCTAATTTAAGGAGGAAAATTCTACAAGCAGTTGCTGACTGTAAAAAGAAACAGCGTGTTCATTAAATAAGAAAATCTAATCAAGACAAGAGATTCTCAGAAACCGTAGGCTCTTTTTTATGTCTGGTACTTAAAATAATATGGAATTACATGTCCTTACTTCCATTAATTATACATCACCCTATTACGGCAAACATAGCAAACTCAGCAAGGAATATTCACAAAGCTTTCATTATATTCATAGAGGTCTCTTGAAGTAGCCTCTATGCAATTGACAAAGCAAAGCCCTGTTCATCCTTTAGGAGGAGGTTTTTTGTTGGTTTAGTTGAGAGCGCCATATTTCTGTACAATGTTCAGCCTCAAGAGAATTGGATATTTCCGTTCGTGTATGGGATGAGTACCTACTATGAAATTAAGAAAATATGCCAGTATAAAGTTATCCATTAAGAAGCCATCATGGGTTTTATATAATTCAGTAGCTTCTGATTGAACTAAAGGTCGTGTATGGTAAGAGTAAGATGATATATCTATCAGTAAAACTTTTAACTATTAAAGTATATATCCAAATTTCAAAAGCTATTATTTTTCAGAATAAGATTAATTTTTATTATATTGTAAAATTTCATGAAGGAAATAAATAATTAGTTTCAGTGTAATCTGGATGTCTAATACTTTTTTATTCTAATTTTAATGTTGGTTTTAAATGTTAATTTTTATTTCGTAAAATGATAATAAAATTTAAATGAAATAAGTTAAAATTTATTTATTGTTTATTTATGGATTTTATTTTTATTCTTCATGGGGTGTTTTTTTTATTAATTTAATCTTTTAGATAATTTTTTTTTGGTTGGGATGATGAAATTATATTTTTGTATTAATATTGATTTTTTAAAGTTAGGGGCTGAAATTTAACGAGAATAATGCTTTAATCTTGTATGGATAATTATGTAAATTTAAAATAATAGGAATTCTTATTGGTTTTTCTACTGGGAGTAATAATAAATTCTTATAATTATAGAATAGATAAAAATTATTTTATCCCTAGAAGACTTCTTTCACTTTAAAAGTATGATACGGTTTTAGAAACAAAAACATGATAATTGTATGTTTAAAAATATGATTTAAACATACATAGTAATTGTTAGCTTATTTTGTTTTAGATGAAAATGTGTAATATTTGTGATGTATTTCATGTTTTTAAAGAGGAATTAACTAATGCGAATCTATGGTTATATTAGAGTTGAATCTAGTGATGTTAATAATTCTAATATTAATTTTGATTTTTTTAGTAAATATGGATATGAAATTCCTTCTAATAGAATAATACTAGAAGAAGTAGCTGTTGATACACCTATTTTATATAGGGATAAAATTATTAATCTAATTAATTATGGTTTAGAAGAGGGAGATTTACTAATTGTAAAAGGAATAGATTCATTGGGAAGTAATTTTGAAGAGATTCTATATTTAGTAGGTATTATAGATAGGAAGAATATAAAATTTATTTGTTTAGATTATGCTAAAGTAGAGATTTCTGGTGATCTGAAAGCACTTTTTCATCATTTTTTAAAAATATGTTTAGATTATGAGATGAAATTAAAACAGCCTAGAAAGCATATGGCTAATAATTTAACTAAACGTGTAGGAAGACCTGAGTTATTAAATGCATCTCAAAAGGAAGAGGTCATAAATAAATTTAAAAAAGGTTATAGTGTTTATGCACTTGCTAAAGAATACTCTGTTACAAGAACAGTTATACAGCGTATTCTAGATAAGGAAAAATGGTCTAAATAATAATTTGTGAATATAGATTTGATTTTTTGCGTGGGATTGAACTAGGGAGCTATAAATATAAAAATATTTGTTTGAATTGTTTGAATTGTTTGAATTGTTTGAATTGTTTGAATTGTTTGAATTGTTTGAATTGTTTGAATTGTTTGAATTGTTTGAATTGTTTGAATTGTTTGAATTGTTTG
>Ga0157370_10006918_pt1 | contig 12400 bp, 14 predicted proteins | sample C35metaG_FD_113463 | JGI IMG/M metagenome (GOLD analysis project Ga0157370, IMG submission 113463) | Corn rhizosphere microbial communities from Kellogg Biological Station, Michigan, USA - C3-5 metaG | ecosystem: Host-associated > Plants > Roots > Rhizosphere > Soil | place: USA: Michigan...
GCGGGGGATGCGCAGCGTCCAGACGACCATGATCGGCATGGTCTCACCCACACCGCGCAGCGCATCCCACAACGTTGATATGGGAATGCTCACCGTCCCCACGGCGATCGCGAGGAGCGATGCGGCGGCCAGCGCGGCGACGACGGCGATCCAGCGCGCGGCGGACATCGGTCAGCGCACCGCGCCGGGATGGATCAGGTTCGCCAACGACACGGCGGCTGCGCCGAGCAGCACGGACGGACGTCCGACGAGCGCCGTGTCGTACACGAGCAGGCGTCCGGCGCGCACGGCGGGCACCGCGTTCCATGATTCGCTGGCCCGCATCGCCGGAGCGGACACTGGGCTCACGAGCACGAAGTCGGGATTTCGTTGCACGACGTCCTCGAGCGTCACCGTGGCCGACGGTGCCCGGATGTCAGCGTAGATGTTGCGGGCGCCGGCGATGTCGAGCAGCTCGCTCAGGAAGCTGCCGCCGCCGATGGCGATGATCGGGCGTTCCCACGCCTCGATGAACACCGTCGGGCGCGGCAGATTCGCCGTCGCGGTACGGACGCGGGCGAGCGTGGCCGCCACCGTGTCGGCGACCGTTGAGGCACGCGCCGAGTCGCCGGTCAGGATCCCGAGCAGCCTCGTGTCGTGCTCGAACTGCTCGATGCTATCGATCTTGAATCCAACGGTCGTGATGCCGGCTTGACGAAGGCGGTCGAGGGCCGGGCGGTTGTCCTGGCTCGCATAGAGAATCACGAGGTCGGGGTGTACGGCGAGCACCGACTCGATGTTCGGACGGAGTGCCGCGCCCACGCTCGGCACCAGCGCGGCCGAATCGGGGAAGACGTCGTATTGCGAGCGGCCGACGACGCGCCCGCCGGCGCCGATGGCGAACAGGATCTCGGTCGTCGTGGGATTGAGCGACACGATCCGCTTGGGCGGCTGCGTGATCGCGATCGGCGTCCCGTAGTCGTCGCGGAGTCCGCCGGCCGGCAACGACGCGCGTTCCGCCGCGCGGCAGGCGGCGAGCGCGACGAGGACCATGGCGATGCATGAGCGGAAACGAAACACGGGCATCCTGTCTCGGAGAAGGATGCCCGCAACGCGGCAACGCGACGAGCGTTGGTCCGTGTCGCCACCAGTCCTCCCCCGAGGATCTGTCGTACGTGGCGCGAACGTGGGTCGTCTCCTGGCTCCGGGCAGCATCGCTCGCCTTCCCGACCAACGCCTGGTCAGTGGCTTCGTGAGCGCGCTTCAATGCCCGTTACAGTGGCGGGGCCGCACCGGCATTGCACCGGTTTCCGTGTCCCGCGTTCGCAATCGAGTGTCGTTCAGTTGTCGGGGCGAATACTACGTCGCTCGGCGTTCGTCGGCAAGCGCCTCGCCAAATTGCGTCTTCAACGACGCGCGCTTCGCCTCGTATTCCGCGCGCGTCGCGGCGTCCGGCGATGACAGCTTCTCGAACTCGTCGTCGAGCGCGGCGAGCGCGCGCAGCAGCCGGCGCGACCTCGGTTCCGGCGGGACTCGAACCGGAACGGCGACGCGGCGCCGTGACCGCGATCGCCGCCCGGCGACGACGAGCGCAACGAGCATGCCGGCGAGCAGCGCGCCGGTCACGCCGAAGTACGCCTTCTCTCGCTCGGCGCCGATCAGACGCGGCAGGTCGAGCTGCAGCGTCGTGCCGGCGCTCAGATCCTGGCCGACGAAGCGTCGAAAGGTGCGGCCGTCGGAGCTCACCGGCGCGGACTCGCGCATTCGTGCCCCGGTGATGCGCGCGGTCGGCTCCTGCACCAGAACCTCGAGCACCCCAACAGGACGATCGATCGCGATGCTGAGGGGAAATGCGCTCGAAGGCAGCGCATACGTAAACGCGAACTGTCGAATCCCCGGACTGAGGGGCGCGAACAGCGCGACCGACGTGCCGCGCTGCGAGATCGCGCCGGGCGCGACGCTGCCGTTCGTGTTGATCTGAAAATCGACCGCGGACGCCGGCAGCTCCGCGCGCCAGACCGGCGTCACTGTGTCGCGCGCGACGACGGTCACCGTGCTGTCGTTCTCGAGGTCGTACACCTCGCCGATCGGGCGGCGGCCGTCCGGCTGCGGTGCGCCGACGATGAGATGGCGTCCGCCGATCTTGATCGCGACTGGACCCGACGTCGTGTCGAAGACGGTGAGCGTCGCGTCGTCGCCGCGCACGACCGGCGCGCGCAAGGGCGACGTGAAGTACGCGACGCCGCCGTACGACGTCGACGCGAAGTACAGGGCCGAGGTGTCGCCGGACGCACGATAGCGAATGCTGAAGCGCCCGTTCGCCGCCGTGCGGATCGAATCCAGCGGACCGGCCCGGTCGGGACCGACGCGATGGAGCACGACCCATTGGTCGGCGAGCGGGACCTGTCCCTCGCGCGTGCCACGCACGACGCGGCCGTCGACGCGCCGCTCGGCGCGCGACGAGTCGGCCCGCTGCGCCGGGCGGGGTGTGTCAGAGATTGAACTTGCCAAAATCCTCAGGACGCAGATGCTCGAGATAGGCCTTGAGCTGCTCCGCGGTCAGCTCCGACGGGTCGCGCTCGGCGGCCGGCGGCGGCGAGAACGACTCGGCGCCCTCCTCGTCTTCCTCCTCTTCTGGAAGCATGAGCAGCGACTCGGCGGCAAAGATCGGCGCATCGAGACGCACGGCGATCGCGATGGCGTCGGACGGTCGGGAATCGACCTGGATGACCTCGCCGCCGCGCTCCAGGTGAAGCTCGCCGAAATAGGTGTTGTTCTCGACGTGCGTGATCTGCACTCGGCGCAGGGTCGCGGACATCCCGATGATGATGTTCTTACAGAGATCGTGCGTCATCGGACGCTCGCGCTTGATGCTCTGCATCTGCACCACGATCGATTCCGCCTCGGCCTGTCCGATCCAGATCGGCAACAGGCGCGTCCCCCCTTTTTCCTGGAGGACGACCACGTACGTTTGCGAGCCCGGTTCCATGCCCAGGCGAGATACGACGACTTCAATCATGCGTCACCACCATCAGCGAACCGCGCGCAGCAGTGCCGCGGCGCGGTCTGTTCTCTCCCACGTGAACAACGTCATCGACGAACGACCGTTCCCGATTTTCTTCGGCGCCCGCCCAAAGTGCCCGTAGGCCGACGTCGCGCTGTAGATCGGCTTGCGGAGATCGAGCGCGGCAATGATTCCCTTGGGCGTGAGGTCGAACTCCTCACGTATCGCCTGCATGATGCTGGCCTCGGGGACGACGGCCGTGCCGAATGTGTCGACCATTACCGAGACCGGCTCGGCCACGCCGATGGCGTACGCGAGCTGAACCTCGCAGCGCCGGGCCAACTTCGCCGCGACGATGTTCTTGGCGACCCACCGCGCCGCGTAGCACGCCGAGCGATCCACCTTGGACGGATCCTTGCCGCTGAAGGCCCCGCCGCCGTGCCGGCCCATGCCGCCGTACGTGTCGACGATGATCTTGCGCCCCGTGAGGCCAGCGTCACCATGCGGGCCGCCGACGACGAATCGACCGGTGGGATTGACGTGATACTTCATCTTCTTCTGCCGGAGCTCCTCCGGAATCAGCGGCTCGATGATGTGCTCGATCAAGGTACTGCGTATCGTGCGCGACGATACGCTGGCCGCATGTTGCGCCGAGACGACCACCGTGTCGACGGCCACGGGCTGCTTGTCCTCGTACACCACAGTGACCTGGACTTTCCCGTCAGGACCCAGCCACGAGATGTCGCCGCTCTTTCGGTGCGCCGCCAGGGATTCGGCGAGCCGGTGCGCAAGGAGGATCGGCATCGGCATCAACTCGTCGGTCTCGTCGGTCGCGTAGCCGAACATCATGCCCTGATCGCCCGCGCCCCCGCCGTCCACCCCCATGGCGATGTCGGGCGACTGGCGGTCGATCGTGCTGATGACGGCGCAGGTCGCGGCGTCGAACCCGAACGCGGGATCGTTGTACCCGATGCGCTCGATCGTCGAACGGACGATGTCGGGAACGTGGACGTAGGTCGACGTCGTGATCTCGCCAGCCACGCATGCCAATCCCGTCGTGACCAGCGTCTCACACGCGACGCGCGCCGACGGATCCTCGGCGAGAATCGCGTCGAGCACGGCGTCGGAGATCGCGTCCGCGACCTTGTCCGGATGCCCTTCGGTGACCGATTCGGAGGTGAAGAGGTGGCGGTCGAACACGAGATGACCGGGTGGAGTGGACGTCGAGGGAATTTGGCCGGCGATCGGTCCGCACGGGTGAACTGCAAACTACACATCCACCCTTTATTCTGCCTCCACGACACCCAGGAACCCCTCTCCACCGAGCACGCCGGAGAGGTGTCGTCGCAGCTCGGCCTCGGCCGCGGCCGCGGTGTCGCTCGCCAGGGCGGCCGTCGCCGCGGCTTTCGCCACTTCGACGGAAATTCCGCGCATGAGACGCTTGACGAGGGGGACGGACCGCGGCGCGACGCTGAGCTGGCGAACGCCCAGGCCGATGAGGGCGAACGCCATCAGCGGCTGCGACGCCATCTCGCCGCAGACGGCGACCGTAAGATCATTGTCGTCGGCCGTGACGACGGTCCGCCGAATGAGCTCCAGAACCGCAGGATGGAGCGGCGTGAAGCGAGTGGCGAGGTTGGCGTTGCCGCGATCGACGGCAAGCGTGTATTGCACCAGATCGTTCGTGCCGATGCTGAAGAACGCAACGTCGTCGATGAACGTTTCGCAGGATAGCGCGGCGGCCGGCGTCTCGATCATGACCCCCAGGGGCACGTCGCGACGGAACGTCGCGCCGCGCGCCGCCAGGTCGATCGCCGCCTGGTCCAGCAACTCGCGGGCGCGTCGCACCTCATCGACCGTGACGATGAGCGGCAGCATGATCTGGACGTCGCCGTGGACGGCGGCGCGCAGCAGTGCGCGAAGCTGGACGCCGAAGAGCTCAGGCTGATCGAGACACATGCGGATCGCCCGCCAGCCGAGAAAAGGATTCGGCTCGGTCGGAAAGCCGCCGATGGGAAGCTTGTCGCCGCCCACGTCGAACGTGCGGATCACGACCGGTCGTCCATTGAACGCCTGGACGACGCGCGTGTACGCCCGGTACTGCTCCTCCTCGTCGGGCATCGTGGCGCGGCCAACGACGAGGAATTCCGTGCGCATGAGCCCGACGCCTTCGGCGCCGCTCCTCGCCGCGAGCTCGGCCTCTTCCGGAAGGTCGACGTTCGCTCGCAGCGTGATACGGACGCCGTCGGTCGTCACCGCATCCAGATTCGCGAGGTGGCTCAGCTCGGCTTCGGCCAGCGCTTCCTGGCGGGCGCGCTCGCGGTACGCGTCAATGTCCTGGTACGACGGATTGATGGCCAGCAATCCAGTGGAGCCGTCGAGAATCGCCGTCTCGGTGCCGTTCAATTGTTGCGTTGCCGTACGCAGACCGACGATCGCCGGCAGACCCAACGAGCGGGCGAGAATGGCGACGTGCGACGTGCGGGTTCCCGCATCGGTCGCGATGCCGGCGATGGCGCCACGGTCGAGCTGCACGGTGAGACTGGGCGTCAGGTCGTGCGTGACGAGAATGGCGTTCGCCCCCTTCGGCAAATCGACCGGATCGTGATCGGGCAGGTCGAGCAGGAGCGTGAGCACGCGAATCTCGACGTCTTTCAGGTCGCCGATGCGCTCGCGCAGCATCGGATGCGCGGAGCGGCTGAAGCGCTGCGTCCACTCGAGCATGACGATCTCGAACGCCTTCTCCGCGCCGATGTTCTGTCGAATCAGCTCTTCGACGGCACCGATCAGCTCCTGGTCCTCGAGCATCGAGCGTTGGACGTCGAAGATCGCGGCCTCCTCCGCGCTCGTCGATCGCTCGACGCGGTCGCGAATCTGGCTCAGGCGGCCTTTGGCGCGGTCGAGCGCGGCGTGCAGCCGCTCGATCTCGCCGGCAACCTCATCGTCGTGGATGATCCGGTGACGAATCTCCGGAATCTCCCAACGCAGGAGATGAACCGAACCGACGGCGATGCCGGGCGACGCGGGAATGCCGATGAGCTTTCGATCCACTCAGCTCTCTCCGAATTTGTTGCTCACCAGCGTCGTAAGCGCATCGAGCGCTTGTTGTGCATCCGGGCCCTCGGCGCGAAAGGTAATGTCGGATCCGTGCTCGGCGGCAAGCATCATCACGCCCATGATGCTCTTCCCGTTCACATCGAGGTCGTCCTTGATGATCGTGATCTCGCTGTTGAACTTCGCCGCGAGCTTCACGATCTCGGCCGCGGGGCGGGCGTGTAAGCCATTCCGATTCACGATCCGGACGGTTCGTTCGATCATTAGCGAATCACCGAGAGGAGGACAAAAGCGGCAAGCACGACGAGCGAGAGGCGCCACCCTTCGACACGGCTTCTGAGACGCACGATCAGCAGAGAGCCCAACGCGACGCCCACGAGCACGCCGCCGATGAGATTACGCCCCGGCCCGATCACGCGTCCGAGCGCGAGCGGAATGGCGATACCGGTTGCGAGCGCCGCGAGCCGTCCGATCTGCTGCGGCCCGCGCCGAAAGACCGGATTACCCAGCGCCGACGCGACCCGAAGTCCGTGCGTCCACCCCGTGCGCAGACCCCAGAGCCGCAGACCGATGTGGCCGGCGTTGTACGTCAGGAGAAAGAACGACACGACGACGAACGCGCTGCCGCCCAGCCCAAAGATCGCGAGGGATGCCAGCGAGCAGAATGGAAGCCATCCGGCCCACACGAGCCGATCCCCGACGCTGCCGAGCGGCCCGCACAGCGCCGTGCGAAACCGCTCGATACGCTCGGGCGGCTCGCCATCGAGCTCGGCGCGGGCAAGCGCGCCAACGGCAATCGACGCCAGGTACGGGTGTGCGTTGAAGTAGCGGCTCTCGCGCGCGAGCGCGGCCTTGAACTCCGGCGAGTGAACCCCCGCCGGCAGCAGACGCAGCGCCGGCTCGATGCAGAAGCCGATGCCGTTGCCGAGCAGGATCTCGTAGTTCCACGCGCCCTGAATCGCGAGCAGACGAACGAGAATCGCCGCGGTCGTGCGGACGGGCAGACGCGGCGCCGGTGCGGCGGGCGAGACAGCGGCGTCGGTCGTCATTGCGCGAACAACACGAAGAGTCCGACCGCCAATCCGCCGACGAAGAACCAGCGAGCGCCAGCCGTCGAATGAAACAGCTTCCAGGCAGCGCCGCCCGCGACGCTCGCGGCGGTCGTGACGATGAGCGCGCGCGACAGACGCGCGTCCATCGACCAGGTGGCGATGCAGGCATCGGCGAGCGGGGCGAGGATCGCGTAGGCGACCGTCGTGAGCAGCGCGCCCCGCACCAGATCTGCGGTCATGCCGGTGAGCTGCAGCGTCGTGACGGTGCCGCGGGAGCCGGCCTCGAGTCCGGCGCGCCAATGCGCGGCCCACCGCGCGTTGAGCTGCCTGAGCTTCACCATCGTCCAGCCGCCAACCCAGGTCGTCGCGAGCGCGGCCAACATGCCGAGCGTCATGGCGCCGGCCGGATGCGCGGGATGCGTCGCGAAGATCGCTCCGCCGACGACGGACGCCGAGCCCCACTCGGGATAACGCGATGCGCCGAATGGAAGCGTCTCGAGCGCGATCAGCTCGAGCGCCGCACCGATCAGCATGCCGCTGGGCGCTTGGCCCAGCAAGCCGCCGGCGAGCGTCGCCGCGACGATCGGACGCGAGATCATCGCTTGCGGAAAGCTCACGACGTCGAGCCCGAGCACGCCGCCGAGCAGCGCGAGCGGAATCAGCTCGATGATCATGTGAGCTCCGATCCGGTGAGCAGGTCGTCGAGCCCGACGGGGCGCGCACCGGGAACGTCCTGCGCCGTGACCTTGGCGCCGCGAGTCGCCAATTCGCGAAGCTCCGCTTCCTCGCTCGGCGAGAGAAAGACGTAGCGCAGCTTCTGTACGCGTCCCGCACCGGAATGGATGCCGCCGATGTTGACGGCGTCGACGCCGGCCCCCTCGACGATGCGATGCATGGTCGAGATGTCGCCGGTGAGGAGGATGCCGCGTCGCGAATCGGCGCGAAGCCTCGGGATCTCGCGGATGGCGTCGGTCGCGCTCAGGAAGTAGACCTGCATCTCCGGAGGCACGCCCATCCGGTAGAGCTCCTGCTCCCAGTCGCTCGCGGCCACGGAATCGTCCACGAGCACGATGAAATCGATGTCGAGCGGCTGTCCCCATCCCACGACCACCTGGCCATGAAGCAGGCGGTCGTCGACGCGATACAACAACAGCGTCACGCGCCCGCTCCGTGCGCGGCGATCGCGAGCCGGCCGCGCTCGGCCGCATGCCGCGCCGCCTCCGGCGCGTCACGCCCCTCGGCAAAGACGAAGTCGAGGAGCATCGGCAGATTGGCCCCCGCTATCAGCACGGCCTCGTCCATGCCGCGCAGGATGCGCCGCCCCGCCATCGTGCAGCTTCCCGCCTGCAGATCGGTGAAGATGACGCGCACGCCGGTGTCGATCATCCGGCCGCGGAGGAGATTCTCGATGTCCTCGACGCACAACGCGGCGACGGAGATCGGAATGAGCTGCCCGCCCCGCCCGGTGATCTGTTGGACCGCCGATACGAGGCCGTTCGCGAAGTCGCCGTGTCCGGCAACGATCGCTCGCAAGACGTTTGCATGCTCCCCAGGCGCGTCACTCATTGTCTTCTCGCAGGTATTGCATCAGCTCGGATTTCCCGCGCATTTGTCGGACGAGGCGCTCGTTGAAGCGCTCGGCGGGATCGACGCCGCTGTACTTGAGCAGGTGATTCATGGCGATGACTTCGGCGATCACGGTGATGTTCTTGCCGGGATTGAGGGGCACACGGACCTTCGGCAGCTCGACGTCGAGAATGGTCGTGACCTCGGTGTCGAGGCCTGTCCGGTCGACGGGCGCGTCATGCTGCCATTCCTCGAGCTGCACGACGACCTCGATCCGCTTCTGCTGCCGAACAGCCCGTACGCCGAAGATCGCCGGGATGTCGACCAGGCCGACGCCGCGGATCTCCATGTGGTGGCGCTGCAGCTCGTGTCCGCGCCCGATCAACAAGCCGTTGCCGCGCCGCGTGGCGATGACGAGATCGTCCGCGACCAGCCGGTGGCCCCGCTCCACGAGATCGAGCACGCATTCGGATTTCCCGATGCCGCTGCGTCCCACGAACAGCAGACCGACGCCGAAGATGTCGGAGAGCGAGCCGTGGAGGTTCGTCGTCGGCGCGAATTCTTCCTCCAGCCAGGGCTTGATCCGAGTGTAGAACTCGTTGGTCTTGAGGTGAGAACGAATCACGGCGACGCCCGCCTCCGCGGCGAGGGCGCGAAGATCGTCGCCGGGGATCTGGCCCTTGGTCACGAAGACGCAAGGAATTTTGAATGAGAAGAATTTCGTGAGGTGGGATCGGCGCACCTCGGGATCGAGCGACTTGAGGTACGTGATCTCCGTCTCGCCGAGCACCTGAAGGCGCCGCGACGGAAAGCGATCGAAGTACCCGGCGAGGACCAACCCCGGACTCGACACGTTCGGACTCTCGATCACACGGTCGAGCCCGTCGGTCGCCGCCTCATGCTCGAGCTCGAGCGTCTCGTGCATTCGCTCGATCAGCCGGCCAACCGTCAGCTTGGGCGTCATCGGTTCGCCTCGCTCGGTCGACCAGCGACCCGCAGGAGATGCCGTTCGGTCTCCTGGGCGGCACGCTCCCACGTAAAGCTCTCGGCGAACGCGCGGGCATTCGTTCCGAGCGCGACGACCAGATCGCGAGATTCGGCGATCCGCCGCATGGCGGCGCTCATCGCCGGCACGTCGCCGTGCGGCACCAGGAACCCCGTCTCACCATTCCGGACGGATTCCCGAATGCCAGGCGAGTTCGACGCAACGACCGGTGTGGCACAGGCGGCGGCTTCGAGATTCGTGATGCCCCACCCCTCCTTGGGCGATGCGAAAACCAGCGCCCACGACCTACGCAGCAGCGCCAGCTTGTCGGCCTCGGAGATGCGCCCGAGAAATCGCACGCGGTCGCCCAGGTCGAGCGAACCCGCGAGTGCCTCGAGCTCGGGCCGGTAGTCGCCGGCACCCGCGATCTCGAGCGTCGCATCCGAAACACCGATGCCCGCGAAGGCACGAATCACGTGATGGACTCCTTTGTACTTCTTGAGCCTGCCCAGGTAGGAGAACACAGGCGTCACCGCACGCCGGCTGGCATCTGGAGTATACGCGACCGTATCGACGCCGGGGTAGATCACCTCGACGGACGCCCGCGGAATGCCGCGCTCCGCGAGATCGTCCGCCGTGCTCTCGCTGATCGCCTCGAACGGAACGTGGCGATAGGCCGAGCCGAGCGGACGTTCGGCGAGCCAGACCGCGGACGCGAGCGGCGCCGCCAGCTCCTGGAAGGCTGTTGAGCCGAACAGGTGCGGCACCAGCGCGACGGTGTGCTTCGCGCGCCAGCGTGGCGTGTACAACGGCACCTTGTTGATGTCCTCGACCAGCACGTCGGCCCAGGCGTCCAGATGCGCGCGATAATACCGGTGCGCGAGGAAGGGGAACGTGTGCCGCGTCCCAACGCGAAACACGTCGATGCCGTCGAGCTCCGCCCGCGGCGGACACGCCGGCCATCCGCCGCAAAGCAGGCGGACGGTGTGTCCGTTGGCGGCGAGGCGGCCGAAGATCTCGTGCAAATGGATTTCCGCGCCGCCCGCTTGGGGATTCTCGCGGTCCTGCCAGTTCACGAGCAGGATGCGCACTACATCCGTCCCATGCGGCGGGCAAGCGCATCGAGGACACCGTTCACGAATTTGGCGCTCTTGAGCGTTCCGTAACGCTCGGCCAAGCGGACCGCTTCCTGTATCACGACACGCGGCGGCGTTTCGCCGTGCTGAAGCTCCGCTGCGGCCAGACGGAGGACGCAGCGGTCGATCACGCCGAGCCGCTCGAGCCGCCAGTTCGTCGTGACGTCGGCGAGCTCCTGATCCAGCTCCTTGCCGTGCTGCGACAGGGTCCGCACGAACACGCCGGCGAGACGCCGCTCGTCGGGAGACACCGACAGGTCGTCCCAGATCTGCGTCGCGACGCGCTCGAGCTGCTGCTCGCCCCGCAGGTCCCACGCGTACAGCGCCTGTAGCACGCGGGCGCGCGCCCGCGTCTCAACCCTCGTCCGCGGCATCCAATCGACCGAAAAGGTCCGCCATCTCGAGCGCCGCGAGCGCCGCGTCCCACCCCTTGTTGCCGTGCGCGCCGCCGGCGCGGGCCTGCGCCTGTTCATCGCTGTCGCACGTCAGGAGCCCGAAGCCGATCGGCGTGTCGTACTCGGCGCTGGCGGTGGCCAGACCGCGCGACGCTTCGCCGGCGACGTAGTCGAAGTGCGGCGTCTCGCCGCGAATCACCGCCCCGACGGCGACGAGAGCGTCGTATCGCTCCGACGAGAGCAGCCGGCGTGCCGCAATCGGCAGCTCCCACGCACCCGGCACCCACACGACGTCGACGTCGTCGGCCGCGACGCCGTGCCGCACCAACGCGTCCAGGGCGCCGTCAACGAGCTTCTCGACGACGGTCTGATTGAAGCGGCTGGCAACGACCGCGAAGCGCCGGTGGTGCCCCGCGGGTATTCCCGAGAATTCAGCCATTACGAAGGCATTACGACGCGAGCAGGTGCCCGAGCTTGTCCCGTTTCGTGCTCAGATACTCCGCGTTCTCGCCGTGCGCCGGCTGCACGATGGGGACGCGCTCACCGATCCGCAGGCCGTATCCCTCGAGCCCGACCATCTTGCGCGGATTGTTCGTGATGAGTCGAATCGACTTGAGGCCCAGGTCGAGCAGGATCTGCGCACCGATGCCGTAGTTGCGCAGGTCGGGCTTGAACCCGAGCTGCTCGTTCGCCTCGACCGTGTCGGCGCCGCGGTCTTGCAGCTCGTACGCCTTGAGCTTGTTGAGCAGTCCGATGCCCCGCCCTTCCTGATCGAGATACACGATCACGCCGCGCCCGCCGGCGGCGATCATCTCCATCGCCTTGTCGAGCTGCCACCCACAATCGCAGCGAAGCGAATGGAAGACGTCGCCGGTGAGGCACTTGGAGTGGATGCGGACCAGGGTGTCCTCGCCATCGCCGATCTCCCCGAAGAGGAGCGCGACGTGCTCCTGGCGATCGACGTCGTTCCGGTAGCCGACGATGCGGAAGGTACCGTGCTCGGTCGGCAGCCTCGCCTCGGCCACGCGGTGCACGAGCCGTTCGCTCTTGAGCCGGTGCGCCACGAGCTGCGCCACGGTGATGAAGGTGATGTCGTTCTCCTGGGCGAACCGCTCGAGCTGGGGGCGGCGGGCGGTCGTGCCGTCCTCATTCAAGATCTCACAGACGACGCCGGCGGGGAGCAGGCCGGCGAGGCGCGCGAGATCGACCGCCGCCTCGGTGTGCCCGAC
>Ga0157370_10006919_pt1 | contig 12398 bp, 10 predicted proteins | sample C35metaG_FD_113463 | JGI IMG/M metagenome (GOLD analysis project Ga0157370, IMG submission 113463) | Corn rhizosphere microbial communities from Kellogg Biological Station, Michigan, USA - C3-5 metaG | ecosystem: Host-associated > Plants > Roots > Rhizosphere > Soil | place: USA: Michigan...
GGCATGACGCTTCCCATCGCGCGCGACCTGATGGGCGAGGGGGTGCGGGTCAACACCATCCTGCCCGGCATCTTCAACACCCCGCTGATGCTGGGCGCGCCCCAGACGGTCAAGGACGCCCTGGCCGCTTCGGTGCCCTTCCCCAAACGTCTCGGCGATCCGCGTGAATACGCCAACCTCGCCCTCACCATGATCGAGAACAGCTACTTCAACGGCGAGGACGTGCGACTGGACGGCGCGATTCGCATGGCGCCCCGGTGATCTGATGTCGGGTGTTTTTGCGGCTCCATCCCGCTGGATGGATGAAGAGACGATCCTGTTCGACGAGTCGATCGCGCGCTTCTTTGCGGAGGCGGCGACGCCCCAGCGCATGGAGGCGTGGCGCGAAGCCGGCATCGTCGAAAGGGCCGCCTGGAACGAGGCGGCCGAAGCGGGTCTGTTGGGCGTGTCGGTGTCGCCCGACTACGGCGGCGCGGGCGGTGATTTCCGCCACGAGGCGGTGATCATGCGCCGCCTTGGCCTGATCGGGGCCGAGGGTTGGGCGATCCCGCTGCACAACGCCATCTGCGCCGCCTATATCGAGAAATACGGCACTGAGGCGCAGAAACAGCGCTGGCTGCCGCTGATCGTCTCGGGCGAGCGCATCACGGCGGTCGCGATGACCGAGCCGGGCGCCGGGTCCGATCTGAGGGCCATCCGAACCACGGCGCGGCGCGAAGGCGACCATTATGTGCTGCAAGGGCAGAAGACCTTCATCACCAATGGGCAACTGGCCGAGCTGATCATCGTGGTCGCCAAGACCGACCCTGAGGCGGGGGGCAAGGGCATCTCCCTGCTGCTGGTCGATACGACCGAGGCGCCGGGCTTCAGCCGTGGACGGAACCTCGACAAGATCGGTGTGGAGATGGGCGATACGTCCGAGCTCTTCTTCGACAACGTCCGCGTGCCGGTCGAAAACCTGCTGGGCGGCGAAGAAGGCCAGGGCCTCTACCAGCTGATGAAGGAACTGCCCAAGGAACGGCTGATCATCGCCATCGAGTGCCTGGCCATCATGGAGGCTGCGCTGGACCACACCATCGCCTACGTCCAGGAGCGTCGGGCTTTTGGACAGCGTCTTCTGGATTTCCAGAACACCCAGTTCGTTCTGGCGGAATGCAAGACTGAGGCGACGATCGCGCGCACCTTCGTCGATGACTGTATCGTGCGTTTCGGCGAAGGCGCTCTGGACGCCGCCACCGCCAGCATGGCCAAATACTGGGTGTCGGAGCAGGCGCAGAAGATCGTCGACGCCTGCCTGCAACTGTTTGGGGGCTACGGCTACATGACCGAATATCCCATTGCGCAGATGTACAAGGACGTCCGGGTCAAGCGCATCTACGGCGGCGCGAACGAGATCATGAAGGTCCTGATCGCCAGGACCCTTGAACAATGACGCCGGTGTGGGGCGTCCCGTCATGAGCCAGTCGATCCAGATCACGCTTGAGAACGACATCGCGGTTGTTCGGCTGAACGATCCCGACACGCTCAATGCGGTCACGGTTGAGATGATCGAGGGGCTGGATCGCGCCCTGGATCAGGTGGTGTCCGGCGCGCGGGCCATGGTTCTGACCGGGGCTGGCCGCGCCTTCTGCTCCGGGGCCAATCTGGGCGCGGGGCTTGGCGAAACCGCGGATGATCCCGCGCAGTCCGACGCCGGGGCCGTGCTGGAGAGCCACATCAATCCGCTTATGACGCGGCTGAGACACCTACCGGTGCCCTGGATCAGCGCAGTGCGGGGGGCTGCGGCCGGGGTCGGCGCTTCCCTGGCTCTGGCGGCGGACATGATCGTCGCCAGCGAGACCGCCTTCTTCCTGCAAGCATTTTCTCGCATCGGCCTGGTGCCTGATGGAGGATCGTCGCATCTGTTGATCCGGACGCTGGGGCGGCCGCGCGCCATGGAGCTGATGCTGCTGGGCGATCGGTTGCCGGCGGCCAAGGCGCTGGAATGGGGTTTGATCAACCAGGTGGCGCCGGATGCAGAGATGGACGCGCGCGCACTCGAACTGGCGGCCCGTTTGGCCCAGGGGGCGGCGTCTCTGGGTCTGATAAGGCGGCTGGCCTGGACCGCGGTGGACGGCGACTGGTCCGACACCCTGGCGCTCGAGCGTGACCTGCAGCGCGCCGCAGGCCGCACCGAAGATCACCAGGAGGGTCTGTCGGCCTTCCAAGACAAGCGGTCGCCCCGCTTCAGAGGAGTCTGAGCCATGGGACAAGGTCTGGCCGGCCGCGTCGTTCTGATCACGGGCGCCTCTTCCGGCATCGGGGCCCGGTTTGCGCGCATTGTCGCCGCAGAGGGGGCGAGCGTCGTCATCGGCGCGCGTCGGGTCGATCGTCTTCAGGCGCTTCGGGACGCCATCGTCGCCGACGGCGGCAAGGCCCTGGCGGTGGCGATGGACGTCGAGGACGAAGCCTCCATCGCGGCCGCCTATGATGCCGCGGAAGCCGAGTTCGGCGTGGTCGACGGCGTCGTGGCCAACGCCGGCGTCAACCATGAGGGGCGGGCCCTGGATATCGACATCGCGCAGTTCGATCAGATTTTCAGCGTCAATGTGCGCGGCGTCTTTCTGACGGCGCGAGAAGGCGCGCGCCGCATGAAGGCCGCAGGAACGACCGACGCCGGGCGGATCGTTCTGGTCTCCTCCATCACGGCTCAGATGCGGACCGTCGGCACCGTGGCCTACAGCGCCTCCAAGGCGGCCGTGACCCATATGGGGCGGTTGCTGGCGCGGGAATGGGCGCGCTCCGGCCCCAACGTCAACCTGCTGTCGCCGGGCTATATCCGCTCCGAGCTCGCCGGCGACTGGTTCGATACCGAGGCCGGGCAGAAGCACATGGGGCTGTGGCCGCGCCGCCGCCTGTTGGACGACGACGCCCTGGACGCCACGCTGATCTATCTTCTCTCCGACGCCAGTCGAAACGTCACCGGCTCGGACTTCGTGATCGATGACGGCCAATCGCTCTGAGCTCATGGCGTCTTTCCCTTTCAAGGCCGACCGATGACCTACGAAACGCTTCGCTATGCGGTCGCTGACGGGGTCGCGACCGTCATCCTGTCCCGCCCGGACAAGCTGAACGCCTTCACCCCTCAGATGATGCGCGACATCCTGTCGGTTCTGGATCGAACAGACGCCGACGACGCCGTCCGGGCCGTCATCTTCACAGGCGACGGACGCGCCTTTTGCGCCGGCGCGGACCTGTCTTCGGGGGCCAAGGGGTTCATCGAGGGCGACGGCCAGGTCGATCCGGGCTCGGACGCCGCCCGCGACGGCGGCGGACGTGTGACGCTTCGACTGTTCGAGTCGCTCAAGCCCCTGATCGCCGCCGTCAATGGACCGGCGGTCGGGGTGGGCGCCACCATGACCCTGCCCATGGATATTCGACTGGCCAGCCAGACGGCGCGGTTCGGCTTCGTCTTCGCCAGGCGCGGCATCGTGCCGGAGGCCGCCTCATCCTATTTCCTGCCGCGGGTGGTGGGCCTGCCCCAGGCGCTGGACTGGTGTCTGAGTGGACGGGTCTTCGACGCGGACGAGGCTTTGCGCGGCGGGCTGGTGAAGGCGGTTCATGCGCCGGATCAACTCTTGCCCGCCGCCCACGCCCTGGCCCGCGAAATCGCCGACAACACCGCCCCCGTTTCGGTGGCGCTGGTGCGTCAGATGATGTGGCGGGGCCTGGACATGGCGCATCCGATGGCGGCGCACCGCATCGACAGCCGGGGCATCCTGTCCCGCACGGCCAGTAGCGACGCCGCCGAGGGCGTCGCCGCCTTCATGGAAAAGCGGCCGGCCGTTTTCCCCGATCGCGTGTCTCAGGACATGCCGGACTTCTTCCCGTGGTGGGACGATGAGCCGTATCGTTGAGTTTGAAGGACCGCAGAAGATGACGATTTCCGGCGCTGCATCGCGCGGCGACCAGATCGCCGCCCGTGTCGAGGCCTTCGTGCGCGATACGATCGTCGCCTACGAACAGGACGACCGTCTGGGATCGCACGGACCGGCGGACGAGCTTGTCGATGAACTGCGCGATCTGGCGCGGCAGGCCGGATTGATGACGCCGCACATCCTTCCGGACCATGGGCATCTGACGCATCGGCAGACAGCCCGGGTGCTGCGGGCGGCCGGGCTTTCGCCGCTCGGCCCCGTTGCGGTCAATGTGGCCGCTCCGGACGAGGGCAATATGTATCTGCTGGGCCGGGTGGCCACGCCGGCGCAGAAACGCCGCTTCCTGGCCCCCCTGATCGAGGGGCGCGCCCGGTCGGCCTTCTTCATGACCGAGCCGGCCGAGGACGGCGGCGCGGGCTCGGACCCGTCCTTGCTCAGCACCACCGCAACCCGCGACGGCGACCATTGGCTGATCCGGGGCCGAAAGGCGTTCATCACCGGCGCTCAGGGCGCCCGGGTCGGTATCATCATGGCGCGGACCGAGGAAGGAGCCACCCTGTTCCTGGCGGACCTGCCTGATCCCCACGTCCGGATCGAGCGCGTCCTGGACACCATCGACAGTTCCATGCCGGGCGGCCATTCGGTGGTCGCCTTGGAAGATCTTCGCGTGCCGCACGATCAGGTGTTGGGCCAGCCGGGCGAAGGTTTCAAACTGGCCCAGGTCCGTCTCGCGCCCGCGCGGCTGACCCACTGCATGCGCTGGCTGGGCGCCTGCACCCGCGCCCAGGAGATCGCCGTCGCCTATGCGGTCAAGCGGCAGGCCTTTGGCAAGGCCCTGATCGACCATGAGGGCGTGGGCTTCATGCTGGCCGAAAACCTGATCGATCTGAAGCAGGCCGAACTGATGATCGACTGGTGCGCCGATGTCCTCGATACGGGCGCCCTTGGCACGGTCGAAAGCTCGATGGCCAAGGTTGCCGTCAGCGAGGCGCTGATGCGGGTGGCGGACCGTTGCGTGCAGGTCATGGGCGGAACGGGCGTGTCGGGCGACACCATCGTGGAGCAGGTCTTCCGCGAAGTCCGCGCCTTCCGCATCTACGACGGCCCCACTGAGGTCCATAAATGGAGCCTGGCCAAGACGATCAAACGCAACGTCTCGCAGGGGGCGGTGACGTCATGAGCGCGGGCGCAGCGACGACGGCGGTGCGCGGCAATGCGCGGTTTGACGAGCGTGCGCTGGCGCGCTGGATGACGGATCACATCCCCGGCTTTTCCGGGCCCTTGCAGGTCGCCCAGTTCAGCGGCGGCCAGTCCAATCCGACATTCCGGCTTTCGACGCCGACGCGATCCTATGTGATGCGTCGCAAGCCCTCCGGGCCCTTGCTGAAGGGCGCCCATGCGATCGATCGCGAAGCCCGCGTCATGCAGGCGCTCGAGGCCGCCGGCTTTCCTGCGCCGCACGTGCATGGCCTGTGTGTGGACGACGACGTCATCGGGACCGCCTTCTACGTGATGGATATGGTCGAGGGGCGCATGTTCTGGGACAGCGCCTTCCCCGAGGTCCCGCGCGAAGCCCGCGCGGCGCATATGGACGCGATGAACGCCGTCCTGGCGCGGCTTCACAATCTTGATCCCGAAGCGATCGGTCTGGGCGACTACGGGCGTCCCGGCCGCTACCTCGCGCGCCAGATCAATCGGTGGTCGCGCCAGTATCAGGACGACCCGCTGGCCGGGCGAACGCCAGATATGGACTTCCTGGTGGAATGGCTGCCCGCCCACGCGCCTGACGACGAAGAGACCCGGATCGTTCACGGCGATTTCCGCGTCGACAATATGATCTTCCATCCGAACCGGCCGGACGTCGCCGCCGTGCTGGATTGGGAGCTGTCGACCCTGGGCCACCCGCTGGTCGACTTCACCTACAATGTCATGATGTACCGCGCGCCGGCCGACATTCCCTGGGGCCTGGCCGGACATGACCTTGACGCCTTGGGATTGCCCAGCGAGGCGGAATACGTCGCCGCCTACTGCCGTCGGACCGGGCGAGACTCCATTCCCGGTCTGGACACCTACATCGTCTTCAACCTGTTTCGCCTGGCCGCCATCATCCACGGCATCAAGGGGCGGATGCTGCGCGGCAACGCCTCGTCCGCCGACGCGGGCGCCATGATCCCTCAGATGGATGTCCTGGCCGCCACCGCCCGCCGGATCGCCGAAGACCTCTGACAGCGTGTCGCGCGACGCCGCGGACGTCTATCGCCGGGGATGGCCTGCGACGTCATCGGGCATGACCTCGCAGGTTTTTCCGGAGCTTACGCCGTCTGGATCATGGCGGTCAGCCGGTCCTGGATCACCGCTTCCGCGTCGCTCACGATCCGCGTCACCAGGTCTTTGACGCTGGGCACATCGTGGATCAGGCCCTGCACCATGCCGGCGGTCCAGATGCCGTGGTCGGGGTCGCCGTTCAGCAGGCCCTCGCGGCCTCTGGCTCCCTTGACGAGGTGCGCGATCGCTTCGAAGGGCTGGCCCTCTCTCTCGATGCGCACGGCCTCAACGGCGACCGCGTTCTTCGCCACGCGCGCGGTGTTGCGATAGCTGCGGAACAGCAGCTCGGTCGCGCGCTCGTCGTTGGCCACGATCGCCTGTTTGATCCTGTCGTGGATCGGCGCCTCGCGCGTGGCGCAAAAGCGCGTGCCCATGTTGACGCCGTCGGCGCCGAGGGCCAGGGCGGCCGCCAGGCCCCGCCCGTCGCCGAAGCCGCCGGACGCCAGGATCGGCACGGTCACCTTGTCGGCAGCGGCAGGTATCAGCACCAGGCCGGGAATGTCGTCTTCGCCCGGATGGCCGGCGCATTCAAAGCCGTCGATCGAAATCGCATCGACGCCCATGCGTTCGGCCGAGAGGGCGTGTCTCACCGCCGTGCATTTGTGGATGACCTTGACACCGTGCTTCTTGAACTCGGCGACGTGCTCGTGGGGCTTGTGGCCGGCGGTCTCCACCGCCGTAATCCCGGCTTCGATGATCGCCTGCCGATACTCGGCATAGGGGGGCGGGGTGATCGACGGCAGGATGGTCAGGTTCACCCCGAACGGCCGATCGGTCATGCTGCGGCAGCGCTCGATCTCCTTGGTCAGGGCCTCGGGCGTCGGCTGGGTCAGGGCGGTCAAAAAGCCCAGGGCGCCGGCCTCGGCGACGGCGGATACCAGTTCAGCCGTGCCGACCCACTGCATGCCGCCTTGGGCGATGGGGTGTTCGACGCCGAAAAGTTCGGTGAAACGTGTGCGGATCATTGGTTTTCCGGTTTCTGACTCTTGAGGGGCGTCGGCTCAGCGACCGGACCAGCGCGGCGGGCGCTTCTGGGCGAAGGCGAGGGGGCCTTCGCGCACGTCCGCAGATCGAAACAGCGCGCGGACGGCCGGATAGTCGGTCTGGGCCGCATAGGCGTCTTGCACGCTCGCAGCCGCCGCGCCGTTACGAACGATTTCCTTTGATGCGCGGATGGACATGGGGCTGACCGCGATGATCTCGTCCGCCCAGCGCCGAGCAGTCGCCATCAGGTCGTCGGCCGGGACCACTTCATTGACGAAGCCGAGGGCGAGACCTTCTGCGGCGCTGACCCGGCGACCGGTCAGGATCATGCCCATCGCCTTCTTCAGTCCGATCTGTTGCGGCAGACGCAGCAGACCGCCGGCCAGGGCGGCCAGCCCCACCTTGGGCTCGGGCAGAGCGAAGGCGGCGGTTTCCGAGGCGATAATCAGGTCGCAGGCCAGGGCCACCTCGAAGCCGCCGCCCATGGCGACGCCGTTCACGGCGGCGATCACGGGCTTGTTCAGGTCGAACCGGGCGGTCAAGCCTGCAAATCCGGTGGTCGGTGTCTCAAGCGGCTCGCCGCGCCCCATGCGTCGAGCGGTTTCTTTCAGATCGTTGCCTGACGAAAAGGCCCGATCGCCGGCCCCGGTGATGATCGCGACCCATTGCGCGGGATCGGCGGCGAACGCGTCGAAGATTTCCGCCAGTTCCGCATTCGTGTCCGGATCGAGGGCGTTCATGGCCTCCGGGCGGTTGATGGTCACGATCGTCAGGGGCCCGTCGCGTTCGACCAGACAGGAGCGCCGCTCCCGTTCTCGTCGCGCCTCGCCGATGTTGAAGGTCGATTTGCCGAACACGTCGGTATGCACATGCCCCTGGATCCCCACGGCCGATGCGGCGTCCGACAGTAGGCGATCCAGGGTTTCGCGGTCGGATGGGGGCACGCGCGTCATGATCCGCTCGCCCGCCGGCGTGCGCGCGATCACCACGCCCTGAAGGGGTTCGCCATCGCGGGCATAGGTGACCGTATATGTCTCGATCGTCGCCGGCCCGTCATAGGCGTCCAGCAGGGTCGGCGTCGGGCCGCGTGCGGCGTCGGCCTCGGCCTGCACGGAATAGTCAGACGCCAGAGCGATCTCGGGCGGCGTCGTGCTGACCAGCAAGGCGTGGTGCTTGTTGACATAGCCGCCCTGTCCATAGAGCAGGCCCAGCGATCCCGGATCGGCTCGCAGGGTGCGCACCATGGCGGCGATGCCGTGGCCCATATAGTTGTTCAGCGGCCCTCCGAAGAAGGTAAGCCCGCCCGCGACGGTCGGCGAAACCGCCCCGTCCGACAGACCCAGGGTGCGAAGGGCCATCTTCGGCACGATGGGAAAACAGCTGTAGAGTTCCATATGGTCGAACGCGCGAGCGTCCCCACCCGCCAGTTCGACCGCGCGCTTCAGCACGGCCGCCTGGGCCGTGGAGTGGTCGTATCGGTCGCGCAGCAAATAGTCCTCGGGCTCGTTCGCCGCGGCCCCGCCCCAGATATGGATCAGCCTGTCCTCGTCCGCGCCCAAGGCCCTGGCGGTCGCCAGGCTGGTCACGATCACGGCCGCCGCCTGATTGACCGAGGGATTGGCGGTCATCAGCTTGGCGTAGGGCCAGTTGATCATCCGGTTGTCCGGCCCCACGGCGGCGATGGCGTCCGCCTCTGGAGCCGAGCGGATCCAGGCTGCGGGGTTTGACGCGGCGACCTCGGCATAGCGCGCCCAGAGCGCAGCCGATTCCCCGCGGCCTTGCGCAGGGCTCTGATCCCAGGCGGCCTGGGCGGCGACCTCATAGAAGGGGTAGATCTGGGCCGGGTCGGTCACACCCAGGCGCTTGGCCGCTGCGCTCATGGCGAAGCGGCTGGAAGGAAAGCGCACCGTCTGTTCGCGCGACGCTGCGGGCGTCCAGGGCAGTCTCGCTCCGGACTTGCGCGCATGGGCCCGCGACGAGCTGGCCTCGCCGCCGACGATGGCGGCCGTCAGAGGTTCTCCGGCGGCGATGCGCACGGCCGCCTCATGAACCAGACGCACCGGCGTTTCGCCCCCCATGCTGGCGTTCACCTGCTCTGCGGGGCTCAGGCCGAGCGTTTCGCAAAGCAGGCCGACCGGGTTCTGGTAACGCCAGCTCACCAGACCGATCAAGCTGATGAGATCGACCCGATCCAGCAGGGCGCGACCGGCGTCAGCCTCGCAAGCTCGCAGGGCGGCGGCCATCAGCGCCACCGGCTCCATCGCTTCTTCCGAATTGGCGGGACGATCAATCTTTTCGCCAACCGCGACGATGACCGGAATACGCTCTGGATCGACCACGCCCTACCTCCCGTAATTCTTTTCCCTTCCGAATATCTAACGTCATTAGCTTTTGGAAGAGGGGCGTGTGTCGGACGCGCCGGGGCGGAGGGCTGGCAGACCTGCGGAGGTTAGATGAGTTCCGGCGCACAGCGCGCCACGAAGCATAGGCCGAAAGGAGATCCCTTCGGCCTATGCAGGATGTCTTGTGTTGTCAGGCTTAGCGACGCGCGCGCAGTTCCAGTTCGCCGATGCGGCGGCTTAGGTAGGCCGTGTCGTCGGACGAGGGGCTGGTGCGGCTGTAGGCGGCGTCCAAGCGGACGAGGTCGCCGGCCTCGACGCGGATGTCTGCGGCCTCGGTGCGACTGACGGCGCCCGAGCGTTCGGCGGCGGTCAGGGCGGTTTCCAGGTTCGCCAGACGGGTGCGGGCGGGCAGGTTGGCGGACGGCGTCTGTCCGGCTGGTCCGTCGCCGACGCGCAGGTCCAGCGCGTCCAGACGGGCGTCCAGATCGGCGCGCTCGCTGGCGCTGATCGATCCATCGGCGCTGTAGCGGCTCTCCAGCTGGATCAGGGCCTGATAGTCGGATTTCAGGCGTGTCGCCTCGGTGCGGGTGATGCGGCGCGCGGTCACGGCGGCGTTGACGCGGATGTCGAAGTCCGCACGGCCCTGGGCCACGGTGTCCATGTCGGCATAGCCCGAGGCGCCGGCTTCCAGCGTCTGGGTCAGGGCGGTGTAGCGGGCGTTCAGATCGGCGCGTTCCTGGGCCGAGATGCCGCCGACGGCATATTGGTTCTCCAGATCGACCAGGGCCGAATAGTCGGCGCGCAGCCGGGTCGCGGCCGAGGCGGAGACGCTGCCTGCGCGCACGCTGGCGTCCACGCGGGTCGAGAACTGGCTCTGGCCGTCACGCAGCGGACGGCCGCCGCGCAGCCAGGCCTGATCCATGGCCGACAGACCCAGACGATCGCCGAACAGGGCGCCCACGACCGCGCCCAGCCGATCCTGGGTCGTCGAAGGATATTGCGTTTGGGCGACTGCAGCGCCGCCCGCGAGGGTCAGGGCGGTGGTGGCGATCAGGGCGAGGCGGACGTTGCGCATGGGGAGGCTTCTTGTCGGTTGATGTCAGCCGACAAAACGATGGTCGTCCGGCTTGGTTGCCTGCCGGCGCCTCAGTCGCGGATGAAGTGCGGCACGAAGCGCGAGGTATTCCTCGTGATTCGGCCCGTGTCCTCGCGCAGGCTGATGCCGGCGGGTTCGGTTCCCACGACCCAAGACCCGACGATTACATGGTTGCCGTCGAACAGGGGCGGATCGCATAGCGCTTGGCGGATGTAACGCCCTGCGCCATAGCCGCCGTCCACCACCTCTGCGGCGCTGACGCCCCGGTCGATCAGTTCGACATTGTCTCCCTCGCGCGAGAACAACGGCTTGCGCACATAGGATGAGCCCAGCGCCGCCTCGGCCGGATCGCCCTCGAAATAGCTTTCCAGCAGGTTGGGGTGGCCCGAATGCCGCTCCCACAACAGCGGCAGGATGGCCTTGTTGGACAAGATGCTCTTCCACGCCGGCTCCAGCACGGTCACGTCCGCCGTCGGCAGGGGCGCGGCGTAGTCGTCGCGCAGCATCTGCTCCCACGGATAGAGCTTGAACATCGCCTGGATGATCCAGTTCTCGTGGTCCACGAACCGGCCGTCGGCGTTCAGCCCGATCTGGTCGATGGCGACGAACTGGGGCTCCAGTCCGGCCTGCTGGGCCAAGTCTTCCAGGAAGCGCACCGTCTGGCGATCCTCGACGAAATCGGCGTCCGAGGCGAAATGCACGAAGCCGCCGTTCGGGAAGATGGCGCGGAATCGGTCGACCAGCTTCTCATGCAGGCTGTTGAACTGATCCGCATCGGCGGGCAGGGCGCCGGCCTTGATCTGATCTTCCAGCCACAGCCACTGGAACACCGCCGTCTCATAGATGCTGGTTGGGGTGTCGGCGTTGTATTCGTACAGTTTCGCCGGACCCGTGCCGTCATAGGCGAAGTCGAACCGGCCATACAGGGACGGATCGCCCCGCTTCCAGCTGTCGGCCACATAGTCCCGCATGGTCTCGGGAATATCGAGCTGTTCCATCAGCCGCTCGGATTGAACGGCCTCGTTCACAAGCTCCAGGCACAGGCCGTGCAGTTCCTCGGTCGGCGCCTCGATCCCGTCCTCGATCTCGGCCAGCGAAAAGGCATAGGCCGCCGTCTCGTCCCAATAGGGTTTGCCGTCGGTATGGCGCCAGGTGAAGCCGAGTTCCTCGGCCTTGGCGTCCCAGTCGGTGCGGGGATCGAAGCGCAGACGCTCCATGGGTTATGCCGGGTCCTTGTCGGGCGTCGATTGGCCGATGCGCGGCGTGACCACGGTCACCTCCGGCTGGCTGAGGCGGGCCAGGACGTCGTCGGCCGAGGAGTGACCGGGCAGGATGCCGGCCTCGCGCAGCTTGGCATCCAGGTCCGCGCCGGTGCGGCGATCCTCCAGCGCCTGGCTGGCGTTCAGCTTCTCTTCCTGGATCGCCTGGCGCTGCTTGATGCGTTGCAGGCTGTCCGCCGCCGAGCCGATGCGCGACTGGGCGCCGGCCGAGTTCAGGGCGACCGACGTCTGGGCCTTCTGGACGGAATCGTTGACCTTGACGATGTCGATCTCGCGACGAAGCGTCTCGATCTTCTGGTCGGTCGAGGCGATGGCGGTGCGCAGGCGCGTCTCGGCCGTCTTCATGTCCTCGATCAGCGGGCCGCGGCTGGTGATCTCGACCTCCAGCTCGGCGATGCGGCCGGCGACGTCGCGGGCCAGGTCGGTCTTGCCCTGGCTCATGGCCGAGCGGGCC
>Ga0157370_10006920_pt1 | contig 12398 bp, 9 predicted proteins | sample C35metaG_FD_113463 | JGI IMG/M metagenome (GOLD analysis project Ga0157370, IMG submission 113463) | Corn rhizosphere microbial communities from Kellogg Biological Station, Michigan, USA - C3-5 metaG | ecosystem: Host-associated > Plants > Roots > Rhizosphere > Soil | place: USA: Michigan...
CGCGAGCGCATCCGTCAGATCGAGGCCAAGGCGCTGCGCAAGCTCCGCCACCCCAGCCGCAGCCGCAAGCTGAAGGCGTTTGTAGATGGCGTCAAAGACGTGTAATAGGAACGTATCCTATTGCGCAAGACCCTCGTTATGACGGGGGTCTTGTGCTGTAGAGGAGTAAAGAGCGCACCTTGCAGCCCGGCAGAGATGGGCCGCGCGTCCGACTGCAGTGCGCAGAGCGCAATGCTCATGATGGCGATCCCAGCCGCACCCCGGAACCGCGGCACGCCGTTGCGCGTATCCCCATCTGCAAGCTTGGAGACCTATATGCAGTTCATCGACTCCATCTATACCCGCAACATGACCGACCAGCAGCGCGCCTGGTTCCATGCCGAGTACGAGCGCGTTCGCAAGGACGAGGTCATCTGCGTCCTCTTCGCCATCTTCCTCGGTTGCTTTGGCGCGCATCATTTCTATCTCCGCCGCAACGGCCTCGGCATTGTCTATCTGTTGCTTTGCTGGACCGGCATCTCCGCTATCCTCGGGATGATCGACGCCTTCTTTTCGCCTGGACGCGTCCGCAGGTATAACGCCGAGCAGGCATTCCATATCTCCAGCAGCATCCTCGGCAGTGCGCCGCCACCGCCCGCCGCGCGATGCTGCCCCGCCTGTAATAGCTCAATTGGGCCCGACGCCGCCTTCTGCCCCCGCTGCGGAGCCGCCACCCAAGATCTCCGCTCCCAGCCTGCATTTTAACCACCGTGGCCACCCTTCGACAGGGTGGCCATGGTGCTTCGTACCCGAAACTGTCCTCTACATATTGGTATGGCCGGCGCGCATCTCTTCGTTGAAAGCCGGTTTGATGAACGCTAACTGCGCCGCCACTTCAGCGGCGTATTGCTCGCGGCGGCCCATCAGCGTCGCAGTGGGCGTTGCGTACTCGGCGTCGGCGGCCATTTGAATCAGGCCTTCGCCGGCAAGCGCTGCTGCCGTCTTCTTAAGCTCGTCCATGGTCGTGTTGAGGTACTGCGCGTCGCGCGGATCGACCAGCCATACCGGCTCGCCCCCGCCCAGCACTCCGGAGAGCCAGAACGCTTTGCCTGCCAGGTAGGCCCGCCGCTGCGGCTCTGTCGTGTCGTTGAAGTTGAACTGCTTCTTCCAGGGGCTGAAGTAGCGGGTCGTCACCGGCACGGGCTGGCGGTTGCCGCTTTTGACCAGCTCAAGCTGGCCCTGGTCCATGGTCTTGCGCACGGCGTTGTAGATGAAGCCCTCGGCAAACGGCTGCTCCGGCGCTTTGACAATTTCGGCAAAGGTCAATGTCATGGATGCGGCAATCTTCGAGTGCAAAACCGCCGGCTGGCCGTCTTCGAGCCAGATTTCGCCATGCACCAGATACGTGTCGGCGCCCGAAGTCGAGGTATGGAACGGCCAGGCGAACTTGCCGAAGCTCAATGGAATGCCGTGCAGGGTCAGATAACAGTTGGGCCGGGGGTTCTTCAGCCGCTTGGCTGCCTCGGCCAGATAGGCATCTACCTCGGCCAGCAGGTCTGCCCTGCCGAAGTCGAATTTGTCGCTCAACTCAAGCAATTGCGTCTTCGCTGGGCTGGCCGCGAGTGCCAAGGTAAACCGCGCCGTTGGATTCCCAGAAAAGCCCTTGCCTGCTTCGCTCGAAACTACTGCCAGCCCAGCCGCTTTGGCTGCCGCTTCTACCTGTGCCGCCAATGCGGTCTGCGTCTCCATGCTCATGCCTTGTATCGTCCTTCAAAAATCTGGTTGTTGTTCCATTTTACGACCCATGTTGCTTCCAGACTTGACGCTCCGGTTTTATAGAGGGACCTATTGCCGAAATTGTCCGGTCCTGGATTAAAAAAAGCACTAATAATTGTGCAATCGACACATACCCTTCAGAATTCCATGTGGGTCAAAGATTGTCCTGAATGAGCTTACAAGCTGGCAAAGCCTTTCTGCTTGGGTGCAAACTTTTGCACTTTGATAAATGAATGCATTTGATGGGGCTACGTAACTTGTTGTTTTTGTGGAAAAACGAGCGAAAAGGCGTAGCCGCAGCAATGGCATTGCACCTGCTCATACACCGGGTGAGGAGAACGACCTCAAAAAGTTTATCTTTGAATGCTTTGCCTTAGGAGAACAAAAAATATGTTCAAATCTTTTGCACTTTTAGCTGCGCTGGCTTTCGGCTCTTTTGCGGTAGCTAACGCTACACCCATCAACGGGTCCCTTGGTATTACCGGCGGAGGCGATTCCTGGGATTCATCTACTATTCACTTCTCCGGTCCCGGAATGGTAAACGCACAGACGGGGACTTTTGCCAGCATCAATTTCACCGGCGCTCCTGTGTTTATGCAAGATTTCGGCTATTTGCCGGCGAACTTTTCGCCGAACAGTTTTGCGCTGTTCACCACAATCGACGGTATCAGCCTCAACGTCACACAGGTGACGACAGGTTTTGTCGATATCACCGGACTCCACATGGCCGGTTATGGCTTCCTTACCGAAAACGGCTACGATAACACGCCCGGCACCTTCATTCTGAACAGCTCCAATTCCGGAGACGCCGTTACGTTCCAGGCCACCACGACTGCCAGCCCCGTTCCGGAGCCTGCATCGCTGGCGCTTTTTGGAACCGGCTTGCTCGGCATTGTAGGGATCGCGCGCCGCAAGTTCAACGTCTAATCAGACTCAATGTTCCACCCCTGGGCCGGAAGCCGCAACGGGCTTTCGGCCTTACTTTTTCAGATAACGCCAGCCAGACAATTGCGCTGTACCCCCTCCCTGCGCCATCATCGTTCCACATGCAAAACCTCGCCACCCTTCCCACTGAACTCCGCAATCCCGCCACTGAGCGCATCGACCAGGTTTCCACGCTCGACATGCTGCGCATTATCAATGAGGAAGACGGTACGGTAGCTGCCGCCGTCGCAATGGTCCTTCCTCAGATCGCCCAGGCCATCGACGCCATTTCGCAGCGCTTCGAGCAGGGCGGACGCCTCTTCTACATTGGAGCAGGCACCAGCGGACGGCTCGGCGTCCTCGACGCATCGGAGTGCCCGCCGACCTTCTCTGTGCCGCCAACGTTGTTTCAGGGCATTATCGCCGGCGGCGACTCAGCCCTGCGTAAGTCCAGCGAAGCCTCCGAGGACTCGCCTGAGCAGGGTGCGGCGGACCTCTCCACGCACGGCTTTAACCAGCAAGACACGCTTGTAGGCATCGCTGCAAGCGGGCGGACCCCCTATGTCCTGGGCGCGCTTGGCTTTGCGAAAAAGTTGGGTGCGCTGACCATCGCTCTGACCTGCGTCCCCAACTCCGAGATGGCCGCTGTCGCCGACATCTCGATTGCTCCCGTTACCGGCCCCGAGGTCCTGACGGGGAGCACGCGCCTGAAGGCCGGAACCGCGACCAAGCTGGTGCTGAACATGATCTCGACCGGAGTCATGATCAAGACGGGAGCGGTCTACGGCAACTTGATGGTCAACGTGCAGCCCACCAACGCCAAGCTGGTGGACCGCGCAGAGCGCATTATCATGGCAGCCACTGGAGTCGACCAGTCAACCTCAGCCGCGCTCTTGAGCAAAGCAGGCAGCGTAAAAACGGCCATCGCCATGCAGAAGCTCTCGCTTACGCCTGAAGAGGCGGAGGCCAGGCTGCAAGCTGCGAAAGGCAGCCTCGCCGCACTTCTTCGCCAGGTGAAGTGAGCTCAGGACAATGCCGGCAAGCCCCTACCTCGCCCTGATGACCGCCGTCCGCGCCCACGCTGAGGCGCATGGGGCGCGCACGCCCGTTCTCGCTCCCGAGGCCGATACCCTGCTCGGACGCAGACCTCCGGTCAGCGTAGCGGATCTTCACGGCGCGGGCTTCCGCGTCGTCCCCTGGACGGTCAACGATGCCTGGAAGATGCGCGCCCTGATGGCTCTCCACGTCGATGGAATCATCTCCGACCGGCCGGACATCCTGCGGAAGATACTCAAAGCAGAGGCCGCAGCCAATCCATTCGAGGCGGCTTACTTCGCTGTATTCGACATTACGGGTCATCGTGGGGCGCGTGGTCTGCGCCCCGAGAACACGCTGCCTGCCTTCGAGGCCGGGCTCGACCATCTCGTCACTTCAATCGAGACCGACATCGGCATCACTGCCGATCGCGTTGCACTCATCTGGCACGATCAGTTTCTCGATCCGCGCTCCTGCCGCCGCGCGGATGGTGTCCACTACATGCTCAGGAACCGCGTTTACATCCGCGACATCTCACTCGCCGAAGCGCAGAGCGGCTTCATCTGCGACAAGCTCCATCGCACCCGGTTCCCCAGGCAGGCAAATGAACTCGCGCTCTCCCCCGTAGCCGTGGCCTTCGCTGCGCACGAGCGCCTCATCAGCCCCTACGTCCCCACCCACATCGAACAGCTCTTCCGCTTCGCCGATTTCTACGCTGGCTACTACCTGACCGGTCCGGGCAGCTCGCATCCCCAGGCCGCCGCCCGCGCCGCCAACGCTCAGAATGTCTGCTTCAGCATCGAGACCAAGATACTTCCGCTGCCGAACGATCCTCCCGGAACCTCTGCCGCCAATCTGCCCCTCCCCATCCACGGCGACCCCACCACCAACCACACGGCAGACCCGCAGACCTTCGTCACCGAACTCTGCGAAGCGATTCGGCGTAATCACCTGGAGGACCGCGCCAGAGTTCTGAGCTTCGACTTCCGCATCCTCCAGCTCGTCGAAGAGCAGTTCCCCAAAATATGCACCTGCTATCTGGTCGAATCCGCCGAATCTCTGAGCGCGCTTTGCCCTTTGTGAGGCGCGCAGAGCGGTCCCAGGGCTACGAAGACTGATCAGCCTTATTCCCTATCCTCTACAGGGAAGCGATTTACCGGCCTCTTCCCAGGGCGCCGACTGCATCCTAATGTTTAGGGTCCCTTTGCGCCGCATCGCCGGAACCCAGCGTAATCCCAGCCAACTTGATAAAATTGTAGTTAACATCGAAGGAGCAAAATCATGGCATCTCTACTCGAACAGCTTCGTGGCATGACCACCGTCGTCTCCGACACCGGCGACATCAACTCGATCCAGCAGTACAAGCCGCAGGATTCCACCACGAATCCTTCGCTCATCGCCACTGCTGCTGAAAAACCCGAGTATCGGTCGATTGTGGACGATGTCCTCAAGCAGGCCAAGAAGGACGCAGGAGCCAACGCCTCTGACAAAGACGTCGCCCATTTCGCGTTCAAATCTCTAGCCGTCGCCTTCGGCATCAAGATTCTTGAGATCATCCCGGGCCGCGTCTCGACCGAAGTCGATGCCCGCCTCTCCTACGACATCGACAAGTCCGTCGCCACCGCTCGCGACATCATCGCCCAGTACGAAAAGGCTGGTATCTCCCGCGAGCGAGTCCTCATCAAACTTGCCTCCACATGGGAGGGCATCCGCGCCGCCGAGATTCTTGAAAAAGAGGGCATCCACTGCAACATGACCCTGCTCTTCGGTCTGCATCAGGCTATCGCCAGCGCCGAGGCCAAGGTCACGCTGATCTCGCCCTTCGTCGGCCGCATTCTGGACTGGTACAAGAAGGACACGGGCAAGGACTATCAGGGCGCGGACGACCCCGGGGTCCAGTCCGTCACTACCATCTACAACTACTACAAGCACTTCGGCTACAAGACCGTGGTTATGGGAGCCAGCTTCCGCAACACCGGCGAGATTCTCGAACTGGCCGGCTGCGACCTGCTCACGATCGCGCCCAAGTTCCTCGGCGAGCTTGAGGCCGCGCAGGGCACGCTGGTGCGCAAGCTCGACCCGGCCAAGGCCAAAGCCATGAAGATCGAGAAGATCCCGATGGACAGGGCTACGTTCGACAAGATGCATGCCGCCGACCGCATGGCCACCGACAAGCTGAAGGAAGGCATCGAAGGCTTCTCGAAGTCGCTTGAAGAGCTCGAAAAGAGCCTCGAAAAGCGCGTCGCGGAGATCAGCGAGCCGGCAGGCGCTGCACGCTAATCGGAAGAAAACGAAAATGCCCGGGCGACACGATAACGTGTCACGCCCGGGCTTTTTTGTTCTCCAACAGTTTCAAAAGGCGGAGACACCTTCTTCGACGACGAGTTGGTCGACGCAGATATTCATGGCCTTGCCCAGTTTTTTGAAGCCTTCCTTCCACTCGGCTGACCAGTAGTTGGTGTCGCTGCGGCGGAGCAGGTCGTTCCAGATGTTCTGGGCCTGCCAGATGTTGACCTCGAAGGGCATCCGGCGAATGGAGTCGGCCATCGCAATTGCGTTGGCCAGCGCGCCGGTGTCGACAGAATCGCCCGAGGCCGCGGCCTCCAGTCGGATCATGGCCTGTTTCATGCGTTGCCCGGCGGTGAAGCCGAGCAGTTGCGTGTCGAGGTCGATCTGGTCGGCCTCGGCGCGTTCGAGCAGCGAGTCGATCTCGCGGGGGTCGAAGTTGTCGGCCTCGATGGCGCGGCGGAGGCTGGCGTTGATGGCGAAGGTGGCGGCGGTGGCCAGCGCGGGCGGGGCGGCAATGCCGGACTCGGTGAGGAAGCGAAGCAGTGAGGCGTGGTCCTGGTAGATCTTGCGCAGCGAATCTTCCATCTCCGAGACGGTCTGGTTGAGGATGATATTGAGGATGCGGTGCTGCTCGTCGGCGAAGAGCGAGGTGAGCGAGTAAGCCGTCTCGCCGAAGAAGCGGTCGATCAGACGGATGACCTCGGGCAAATTGGCGCGGCGTATGGCACGGCCAACGTCGCCGGAGAAGGCGGTGAACTTTTCCACCTCCGCGGGATCGGCGGAGGCGTAATGCTTGACGGCGGCGGAGAGGTTCTGGTCGCCGAGATGCAGCACCGCAAAGCATATCTCCTCAGTCTCCTCGGTGATGCGCGAGGAAACGGTGGCGCGGCCCAGCGCGACGCGGCCCCGGCCCGATCTGAAGATCTGGTGGCTTTCGCGGTGGACGTCGAAGCAGAAGATTTCGCCGTCCTCCGGATATGGCCGGAAGATGGAGCTGATGGCATAGTGCGCCCCAACCTGTTCGAGGCCGATCTTCATTCCGGTGACGAAGCGGCGATAGACCTCGGCCCCGTCGCCGACGTCGGCGATGTTGCTCTTGGCTTTGGCGAGGATGTCGAGGAAGTGGCCTTCGAGCGCGGCGCCTGGCTCGCCGAAAAGCTTAGCGGCGAGCTGGAGGACGCGGCCAGCGTAGGCGATGATCTGGATGGTCTCGATGCCGGAGATCTCGTCGAAGAACCAGCCGCAACTGGTGTACATGAGCTGAGTGTGGCGCTGGAGCTCGAGCAGTTCCAGCGCCGTAACTCGTTCAGCGGGGGAGAGCCAGTGAGTAGCGTGCTTCTGGAAGAAGCTGGCCGTGGAGCCGGGCGAGCGGTCGAGGACGACATGGATGTAGCCGTCGCGCGCGGCCCAGAGGTCTTTGAAGAGCGGCTTCGCGATCTGTTCGCAGAGCGGCGCGGTGGCGTCGCGCAGATAGTCGAGAGCTTCGCGCAGAGGAGCGCGCCACTCCTGGTTCCAGCCGGCCTGGCCGCCGTTGCAGCCGCAGTTGGAGCGCCAGCGCTCGACGCCATGAGGGCAGCTCCAGGAGGTGTTTTCGGCGACCTCGGCTTCGAACTCCGGCGGAAACTTTTGGAGGAATTGGGCATAGTTGGTAAGACTGGCATGGTGGCCCTCCTCGATCCAGTGCATGGCGTAGGAGAGCGCCATCTCGCCGTGTTTGTGGTGGTGGCCGTAGCTTTCGCCGTCGGTGGCGATGTGAATAATCTGCGCACCGGCGGGTTGGCCTGGGGGCGAGTCGTGATAGCTGCCGATGAGACGTCCGCCGAAGTCCTTGCCGCTGTTGAGCAGACCCTCAAAGGCGACCGCGCGCGAGATAGGGCCGTTGAAGAAAAAGACCGTGATGCTGCGGCCTTCGTTGAGGCGGATGGTATAGGGGTGCGTGGGATCGACGCCGCTGTGGGGCGTATTGGTCCAGTTGGCTTCGGGCGCGCCTTTTGCCGGGATGGCACGTGTGCGTGCGCACTGCTCGGGTGCGAGGATGGTAAAGCGGATGCCCTCCTGCGCAAGGAGGTCGAGCACGCTGCGGTTGACGGCCGTCTCGGCAAGCCACATGCCCTCGGGCTTGCGTCCGAAGCGCGACTCGAAGTCGGCGATGCCCCAGCGTATCTGCGTGAGCGAGTCGCGCGTATTGGCAAGCGGCAGGATCATGTGGTTGTAGACCTGCGCGATGGCGGAGCCATGTCCTCCATAGCGCTGCGCGCTGGCCTTGTCGGCGTCGAGGACCATGCGGTAGGTGCGCGGGGCGTAGTCCTTGAGCCAACTGAGTAGCGTGGGGCCGAAGTTGAAGCTCATCCGCCCGTAGTTGTTCATGATGCGGATGAGCTCGTCCTGCTTGTTGGTGATGCGGGAGGCGCCATTGGGCGCGTAACACTCGGCGGTGATGCGGTCGTTCCAGTCGTGATAGGGCGCGGCGGAGTCCTGCAACTCAATTGTCTCCAGCCAGGGGTTCTCGCGCGGAGGCTGGTAGAAATGGCCGTGGACGCAGACGAAGCGGGACTGCTCCTCCGCCGTTGCGGGCGGAGCGACTCTCTTTGCCGTGAGCGTGGATTTGGCCATGCATCCTCAAAAATCTATGTGTAGCAGGTCCGCAAAGACCCTTCATGCCATCGTAATTCGAGACGCCGACGAACAATCAGGGAAGTTCCGATTAGGAATAAGATGCGTCCTTCCGCGAGCAGGTAGGTCGGGCTTTTTGAACGGAAGCAAAAGCGGGGTGCTCCGCTTTGCTGCGAATGACAAAGCAAAAAGGCGATGCAGAGCGCGAGTGCGAAGAGACATGCCAACGGAATTCACTGAGAGGCCGTCAGTTTGCCTGAGGCAAGATCGCAGGCGCGCCACAGATACCAGCTTGCGACCGAACGCCACTCGCCCCAGCGTTTTGCTCGCCGGTGCATCACATCCGGCTTGGGCAAAAGGTCGGGCGTGACCTTCTGCGTCGGCTTCAGGCCCTGAAAGGTGAGCGCAAAGCCTTTGCGCACGCCGTAATCGGAGACGGGAAAGACATCGGGGCGTCCGAGCCGAAAGATGAGAAGCATCTCGACGGTCCAGCGCCCGATGCCGCGCACCTGCGTCAGGTGTTCGATGATGTCTTCGTCGGACATGCGGCGGATGCGGACGAGCGTAGGTACGGTGCCGTCGAGCGTCTTGGCTGCAAGATCGCGCAGAGCTAGCGATTTGTTGTGCGAGAGACCGGCTGCGCGGAGTTGCTCGTTGGGGCAATCGAGCAGATGTTGCGCGCTGAAGTGATTGCCGTCTGCGATGGGATGAAAGCTTTCGAGCAGGCGACGATGAATAGTGGCGGCGGCCTTGCCGTGAAGCTGTTGATAGACGATGCTTTCTACCAGCGCCTCGAAGGGAGACTGCGCGCTGGCGACGCGCATGGTGAATGTGCCGGCGCGCTCGATGAGGCGGCCCAGTTTGGGATCGGCTGCCGAGAGCTCGCGGCAGGCGAGAGCAAAGTCGTAGCGAGGCGGGCGAGGGCTGTTGAGCGGACGCGGCATAGTGTTGACGGTATCTCAGGAGGCTATGAGATGTCTTTCGAGATGAAAAAGAAACTCGGACTAGATTGGTTCACATTTACAAGTGCGATACCTTTCGGGCAGGGTAGATGTAGTGGCAATCGAAGCTGATAACAGAGCGATGCACGAGATGTTGTGCAGCGCGTTTTCCGCCGCAGTTCGATAATCGGATGTTGTCGATAAAAATCTGCTGCACTCCCTACGCCGGCGCTTTTGTTAAGGCTTTTCCCACTGCTATACTCGAAACTTCCGAGTGAAGAAGTTTACCGGGCTGCGCAAATGCGCGTTGTCCAGAATGCCGATTCGCTCAAACGATCGGCGAAAAGTTTTGTAGTCCAGAAATCTTGAAGGCAACTTCCATACCTTTAAACAGGAATGCAGAGGGAGCAGGAACGCACTCATGGCGCAAGTTTTTGACCGCAGTTCGAACGCGCTGGCTAGATTCAGTCTGGTTTTGACGGGAATCATCGTTGTCGCGCTCGGAGTCACGCTGAACGAGCTGCAGCGCTCACCGTGGGTAACTCGGCAGGGTCAACGGCCCGATCAGCCAATCCCATTCAGCCACAAGCACCACGTCGAAGGGCTCGGACTCCAGTGCCAGTACTGTCATACCTCGGTGGAGGATTCGAGCTACGCTGGTATTCCGCCGACTAAAACCTGCATGAACTGCCATGCGCAGATATGGACCAACGCCGAGCTGCTCGAGCCGGTGCGCCAGAGTTGGGCGACGGGAGCTTCGATCCAGTGGATCCGCGTGCATGACCTCCCCGACTACGTCTACTTCAATCACGAGATCCACGTGAACAAAGGCATCGGGTGCGCAAGCTGTCACGGCCGCGTCGATGAGATGCCCTTGATGTATGAAGAGAACACGCTGCAGATGGAGTGGTGCCTGAACTGCCATCGCAATCCGGCAACGAACCTGCGGCCTACTTCCGAGATTTACAACATGGCGTGGGCCGGTCCCTCCAAGGACAACCCGGTGTGGTGTACCAGTACGGACAAGGGTGGAGCGACGGCGCAGAACGTAAGCTGCACGACCACCGACCCAACAAAGAGCGGACCTGAGGTGGCGCAGTTGCAGCCGCCGGGACCGAGTGGACAGGGCAGACCTCAGTCCGGGTTCCCGATGCAGCCGCATCCGGTTGAGGGAGGCGAGGGGCAGACAGTGACGAATACATCGCCGCTTCAGCTTCCAATGCCGGCCAGCTATCAGAAGTTCACCAGCCAGATGGAGCTGGGCAAGTATCTGACTGTGCAGTACCACATTCGCACGCCGGAAGAGCTTTCAAGTTGCGAGACGTGCCACCGATGAAGACGACCGGCAATACAACGACTGGGATTGGAACAGGCAAGACGATGGCTGAAACGAAAACAGGGACGGGCGCCGAACCCGTCGTGGTAACGGAGATTGCGCCGGCAAAGCTGACGCTGGCCGAGGTCCGCGCCAAACTCGATGGCAAGACCGGACGGCGGTTCTGGAAGAACCTGGACGAGTTGGCCGAGACGCCCGCGTTCCATGAGCTGATGCGCGAGGAGTTTCCACGCCAGGCCGGAGCCGGAGAATGGGTCGATGCAGTGAGCCGCCGCGGCTTCCTGAAGGTGATGGGCGCGTCGCTGGCGCTTGCAGGCCTCGCAGGTTGCACCAAACAGCCGGACGAGCCGGTCTATCCCTACATCAAGCAGCCCGAGGATCTGGTGCTGGGCAAGCCGATGTACTTCGCTTCGGCGCATCCGTTCCCGACTGGCGCGATTCCCGTGCTGATTAAGTCGGACGCCTTCCGGCCTATCAAGGTGGACGGCAACCCGGAGCATCCGGTCTCGAAGGGCAAGTCGGACCCCTTTACGCAGGCGACGCTGCTCGATCTCTACGATCCGGACCGCTCGCAGCACGTGCTCCATCGCGGGGAAAACGCGATGTGGGGCGACTTCCAGAACGCATTTGCCACTGCCGCGAAGAAGCTCACCGGTGGCCAGGGGCTTTACTTCCTGAGCGAGACGATCACCTCGCCCACGCTGGCCGAGCAGTGGAAACAGGTGCAGGCGGCGTATCCGCAGGCGAAGCTGATTCAGTGGGAGCCGGTGAACCGCGATGCGTCGCGCGCGGCGACAAAGGCGGCCTTTGGCAGCTATCTCGATCCGCAGTACAGGCTTGAAGACGCCGATGTAATTCTCTCGCTCGACGCGGACTTCCTGGGTGGTATCGCGCAGCCGGGCTTCCTGCCGATGGCCGCGGCCTATGCCGAGCGGCACCGCTACGAAGAAGGCAAGCCGATGAACCGGCTCTATGTCGTTGAGACGATGCCGACTGTGACAGGGTTCAAGGCCGAGCACAGGCTGGCGCTCAAGCCCAGCGACCTGGTGGCGTTCGCACAGGCGCTGGCAAGCGGCATGGCCCCGCAGGGCGCGACCGCCGATCACCAGAAGTTCTTCAACACGGTGCTGGCCGACCTCAAGAAGGCCGGCGGACGCTGCGTGGTGATTCCGGGCGAGCAGTCGCCTCCGGAGATTCACGCTGCCGCGTTTGCGCTGAATGCCTCGCTGGGCGCGGTCGGCAAGACCGTCGTCTACACCGAGACGGTGAACCCGATGCCGAGCGAGCAGGTTGCCGACCTGAAGTCGCTGGTGGCAGATATGAAGGCGGGCAAGGTCCAGTGGCTGGTCGTGCTCGGCTTGAACCCGGTCTACTCGGCCCCATCGGACCTGCGCTTTGCCGATGCGTACCAGAACATTCCAATGACGGTGCATCTGGGCTCGCACGTGGACGAGACCGGCGCGATCTCGAACTGGCACATCAACAAGGCGCACTACCTCGAAAGC
>Ga0157370_10006921_pt1 | contig 12397 bp, 10 predicted proteins | sample C35metaG_FD_113463 | JGI IMG/M metagenome (GOLD analysis project Ga0157370, IMG submission 113463) | Corn rhizosphere microbial communities from Kellogg Biological Station, Michigan, USA - C3-5 metaG | ecosystem: Host-associated > Plants > Roots > Rhizosphere > Soil | place: USA: Michigan...
AGTTTTAGGCGTTTCGTACAAATTTGTGAAAGGAAAGTGATTTTCATGAGAAATAAAATGAATTTTTACTCTTTCGTCAAAGCTAGAAAAATCATTTTTTTCGAGATCTCCGACAGAAGCAACAGCCAAATCGGCCACTTTTGGAAATTCTTTTAAAATATTTTCAATATTTTTTTTAAAATCTTTTTTGAGAAAAACGAAATGTCCCAAAAGAGTATTGTTCTCAAAGACAGCACCTTTAATTCGAGTATTCCCAACATCAATTGCTAAAAGCATATCTATTTATTTGTTTTGGCGAAGTTACGAATTGATTTTTTTTAAAATTTGTTTTGGATAAATTAAAAATCGTTCTATATTTGCACCCGCATTAGCAACGGTACCTTAGCTCAGTTGGTAGAGCAATGGACTGAAAATCCATGTGTCCCTGGTTCGATTCCTGGAGGTACCACAACAACCCTTGATTCATACGATTCAAGGGTTTTTTGTTTTTAAAAGTTTGGGCAATAACTTGTTTTCGACAGCCGTCCCTAGAAAAACTTTATAAATTCTTCCTATTGAAATGCACTGCTTAGGTCGATTCTGAATCAAGCAAATCAAAATTCAGAACACAGAAAGAATGTTTCAGAACATTTTTAGCTAAAGGCTTCTTGAAACTCCTACATTTGATCTTACACAAAACAAACCCCATTCTTATGAAAATAAGAATTATATTGTATCTTATTTTAGTAAAAGGTGAGAATTTATTTTAGTTTTTTTCTGTTTTTTCTACATTTTTTTTGTTTTGGTCAAGATTCCTTTCAAGCTTTGAAAAAGGATCTCGAGCAAAGAATGTTGTATTCAGATTTCAAAACTGCTTTGGACCTCATCAACAAAAACAGGGAGCGCTATACTGATAGTGAAAAAGCTGATTTGGATGTAATGAAGACCAAGATTCTTACTGAGTTTGGACTTTATGATGAAGCTTTCAAGCTATCTCAAAATCTTATTTCTAATCCTAAACTTACGGCGGAACAAAAACTGAAAATCCATGTGGAAAGGGCACTTATTTTTGAGATTAATGATGATGCCAAATCCTGCCTGCAAGAATTGGAAAAAGCGGCGAACATTTTTCTGGCCCAGCCTGAACTTAAGCTAAAAAACTACACTAATTTCTTGATTCGGAAATCTTCGTATTACAGAGTCAACGGTTTTTCTAAAAAAGCTTACGATTTGGCAAATGAAGCAAAAGAATATGCGGAATCTGTAAACGATCAAGTGAATATGCCTGTGGTAGAGTTAATTTTAGGACTTGGAAACAGAAAGACTAATCTGCAAAAAGAGCTCCAACATTACCAGCGTGCGCTTTATCTGTACAAAAATCTAAATCACAATGAAGCCATTATATCGATGTATCATAATTTGAGTTTTTTCTATTTCTCGGAGAAAGACTACAGAATGTCCAATATTTATATCGATTCTGCACTCGCTATGGCATCGAAATCGAATGTCTTGAATTATAAGGCTGATATTTTCCAGATGAAAAGCGACATTATGGAAAAACAAAATAAGTCGGATTCTGCTTTATATTATTACAAAACAGCATCAGAAATTTATAAGGAATTCAATAATGAACAGCGAGACCTGAAAGTAAAAGAACTCGGATTACAATATAATTTTGAAAAAGAACGGTCTGAAAAAAAACAACTGCAAAAAAACATCAGCAACACCCGAAGATTCACTATCAGCTTGCTTATACTACTTTTTGGGCTACTTTTCTTCCTTTGGATGCAAAACAAATACCGGAAAAAAATAGAAAATCAGAGGAAGAAAATTACCCAAAAGAATGAGGCATTACAGAAAAATCTGGAAGAAAAACAATTTCTTGTACAAGAACTCAATCATCGCGTAAAAAACAACCTGGCCGTGATTCTCAGTCTTATCGGATTTCAGAAAGATCAAGCCGACAACGAAGATTATAAAAAACGATTTGACGAACTTTATCAGCGTATCAAAACCATTACGATTGCTCACGAGCTGTATTCGTACAATGTCAATCACAATGACGATTCGTATATCGAGATCAAAAGATATACCCGCAAAATTTTTGAAACCCATTTTTCAAGCGGTAATCGTAACTTTAGTTATGACATAGACATGAATGATATTCAACTAAAAGTAGATAAAACATTACCTTTAGGATTAATTATCAACGAATTGATTACCAATTCGATCAAACACGCAAAGCCAGAATCTGACCTACTTTCACTTTTTTTCAAACTGGAAAAAACAGAAAAAGGCGAAATTGTGATGGATTACAATGACAACGGAACAGAATTTAGTTTTGATATTAAAAATGATTCGCTTGGAATTTTTATTATCGAAGGTATGGTAAAACAACTAAAAGGTAGCTATACTAGGGAAAAAGCGAATTACAAAATCGTATTTCCAAATGACTGAGCATAAAAGCAGAATATTGATTGTAGAGGACGAAGTTTTAATTGCTTTTTCGCTAAAGAAAATGCTGGATCCCTTTTTCTCAGCTGAGATTGCCAACGATTATGAAGAAGCGCGGATCCTGTTATCTCACAAAGTATTCGATCTCGTCTTAATTGATATTTCTCTTTCGGGAGAAAAAACAGGTCTTGATCTGGCCAATTTCATTAATACTACCCTATCGCTTCCTTTTATTTTTACAACCGCATTGACAGATCCCAGCACTTTGGAGAAAGTGACAAATCTGAAGCCGGCAGCTTATCTTTCCAAGCCTGTAGAAAGTGTCAACTTAATTACAGCCATCAATCTGGCATTGACTAATCAGGATGCGATTATTAAAATTGAAATCGGGAAGCAGATCTACTATTTTCAGTCGAAAGATTTCCTTTTTGCGCAAGCCGACCATATCTATGTGGAAATATATTTGAAATCAGGCAAAGACCAAGTTTTGAGAACAACCCTGTCGTATCTGGAAAATGTCTTTCCTCCCAAATATTTCAAAAGAATCAACAGAAGCGTTGCCGTGAACCCATATCATGTTTCAAAGGTCATAAACGATAAATTGTTTATTGAGGACAAGGTTTTCAAAATCTCCAAAAATTTCTGATTTAGCTTCAGAACAAAAAGAAGGGGTTTCAGAACATTTTTTCAAGTGATTGTATTGGTTGGGTCTAAATTTAGACTCGAAAACAACACAATACATTATGAAAAATACAGATTCTTTAACATTTGGGGCTATTTCTTTTAAAGCTTCTCACAACTCCTATCAGCGCAATGAGACCATTTCTGAGCAATTGGATTTTGACCCAACTGCGCCTTACCAAAGTGGCTGTATGGCCATAGAACTTGATATCATCAGACAATCTAAAGATTATAAAGATGGAGAAATCACTAGTGGGTATTTTAAAGTATCTCATACGTTAGGAGCATCGGCCGCTTCCCATCTTGACGAATGGCTAGGTTATATATTTGGCTGGCACAATAGCAATCCAAATCATTTGCCGATTGTAGTTTATATAGATATAAAAAGCGAAAAAGACGGCTATTTGCATTTTGGAGATCGAATTGACCAGTATTTGACTAAATATTTTGACAAATCGATTATCTATACGCCGGGAATGTTGTATGCATCTCAACCAAAAACGGAAAGCGACACCTATAACGACCTGTGTTCGTTTGTGGTTGAGAAAGGCTGGCCGCAGATTGACCAAATGCGTGGAAAAGTTATCTTCTGTTTAACTGGTAATCCCGATTGGAAAAGGGAGTATGCTGATGCTGCCGATCTGCTCACCAAAAGACTTTGTTTTAGTGATAATGGCTCGGAAGAAGAAAATCCCCCTGAAAAAGGCAATCGGGTATTTTTCAATTTCGATACTAAAAAGAAAGACAAGTGGCAGGATATAGTCAAGAAATACAGTAAGAAAAACTTAATTACCCGAGTATACGAAGTAAACGATGCAGACCTTTGGGAAAAAGCGCTGAATTCTACTTTTAGTGCCATTGCAACAAATAAAATCCGAAACAACAAATGGGCATACGTGAGCAATGAAGGTCAGCCTTACGTTAAAAAAATGATTGATTTGCCACCGTTGCCTCCCTCCGAATTTAAGTCGATGAAGAATATTGCCAACAATGAGTACAGAACCGATCATGCGACAAAAATGACAAAAAATTACGACAGCTCAACTTGCAAGTTCGAATTTGAAAGCCAATATGACGGACCTACTATTTTTGCCATTAAAAACACCAAAAACAAAAAGTATTTCTCTGATCATATTACCACTATGCAGAGTGAAGTCAAGAGCATTAACCAAAAATGGAAATTGATTAAAATTGAAGGTAAGGAAAACCAATACTATATTCAGAATCTTGGTAATCTTAAATATATGACCAAGAGAGCCTCTCAATTATCAGAAAATAATGGCAGTAATGAAATTTACGAATTAGTACCGAGATAATCTGTTTTCGATTTAAATTAAAACAGGCCAAAATTCAAATTCTTTATCATGAAAAAACACTACACTTCTATTTTAATAATGCTATTTTTTATCTTTTTTTCAGATAGCATATATGCACAACAACCCTACTATACAGTACCGGCTACTGGTAATGGAAACTTTAATGTGGGAAACGTTATAGTTTCTGTTACTCGACAAGGAGATGCCGGTACCTTTACTTGTTTTGGAAATCCTTTGCCCTACTTTCAAGGAATTCGTAATAACGGTAAAGTCAGTTATACTTTCAACAAACCTATTGCTGGTGTCAAAATTTACGGTTTTGTTTCTACTGCCGTAAACAATATAATTTCGGTTTCTGTAAATGGAAGTCCTTATGCATTGCAAAATTCCAATTTCTCTGCTTATTCAGGAATGTGTGACTGGGGTTCAGGAGCAATATCGGGAGGCAAGCTCATCAATGGAGATGGGGTACTTACGATTATTCAACCTGGCATTACTGCCATTGAAATTGACAATGCAGGAGGCAATCCAAGTGGCGAATGGATATTCAATGTTGACATTTTACCTCTTCTTACCACAGCTAACGCTCCCTGTTTAGGAAGTGCATTAAACCTGGCATCCGATTTCGGAGGACTCACGAGCGGGATCACTTACAATTGGACGGGGCCGAATGGATTTACTTCAACGCTTCAAAACCCAAGTATCAACAATGCTTCTACTGCTAATGCAGGTATGTATACCGTAACCGCAAGTAATGGTACGATAACCGCTTCTCAAACACAAGAGGTTTATGTCAATCCAATACCGACAGTAAATAATGTTAGTAATCAGACTGTATGTAACAGCAGTATGACTAATGCGGTAAATTTTAGCAGCAATACTATAGGAGTGTTATGTGGCTCAGTACTCGAAGGAGGCACCCTAAACCTAAAAGCTCCTCCAGGTTCTACATTCACCAATGTATTGTTTGCTAGTTATGGAAATCCGACAGGAAACTGCGGCAGTTTTGCTTTAGGATCTTGCCATTCGTCAAGCAGCGTTAGCGTTGTATCTGCAATTGCTTTGGGACAGAATTCTTTTCGTCTTAACGCTACGAATGACAATTTTGGAGATCCTTGTTCTGGTACTCCGAAAAACCTAAAAGTTCAATTGAATTACAGCACTCCGGTTACGTATTCCTGGACAAACAATCAGCCTTCAATTGGACTTGCTTCATCCGGAACAGGAAATATTCCTTCTTTTACGGCAACCAATACAACCAATGCACCTATTACGGCTACTATAACGGTTACTCCTAGGTATACCAATTTAGGCACTACTTGTTCAGGAGCGCCTATTACGTTTGCAATTACGGTAAATCCTTCTCCTAGAATTTCGACCCAGCCTTTGTCAAAAACAATCTGTGCAGGAGCCAACACCACCTTTTCTGCAACAGTTAACAATGCTACAGCTTATCAATGGCAAGTGAATACCGGTTCTGGCTTTACAAATTTGTCTAACACACCTCCTTATTCTGGAACGACAACAGCAACTTTAACCGTTACCGGAGTGACAGCAACCATGAATGGCTACTTGTATCGACTAACCGCAACTGGAAATTGTTCTCCTTCTGCGACATCAAACAATGCTACTTTAACGGTTCCGACTATAAGCTGTACTTTGATTGTAGGTAATGTGACTTGCAATGGAGCATCTACTGGAAGCATAAACCTGACACCATCCGGAGGAACTTCTCCTTACGCCTTCGATTGGGGCGGTGGTATTATTACAGAGGACAGGACAGGTCTTGCCGCCGGAAGTTATACCGTAACCATAACAGATGCTAATGGATGTACTGGTATTGTTTCAGCATCTATTGCAGAACCGACTGCCTTATCTGCTGCTGCGTCACAAAACAATGTAGATTGTAATGGCCATGCCACAGGATCTGCTACGGTAAACGTTACTGGCGGAACTGGCTCCTATTCGTATTCTTGGGATACTACTCCAGTACAAACGACTAGCACAGCGACTGGATTGGCAGCCGGAACTCACGTAGTGACTGTAAGAGATTCCAACAATTGCAGTACGACCCGATCGTTTACAATTACCGAAGAAGCTCCGATAATCGCTCCGACAGGAGACCCAGTCCAAAGTTTTAATGCTGGTGATGATCTGAGCGTTTTAGTCATTAATGGCCAAAACATTAAATGGTATGCTACAGCCGAAACAGCTGCCAATCATACTGATGAATTGCCAATCAATACTGTATTAATAAATGATACGGTATATTATGCCACACAAACAATCAGCAATTGCGAAGCTTCAGCCTCTTTAGCTGTTAGAGCTTTTAATCCTGCTTTGGCTATTGGCGAAAATGTGAAATACAATTTCATATTGTATCCCAACCCAACAAAAGATATTTTGAATTTAATTTCAGAAACTGTTATTGAGAAGGTTATTATATATGATATGAACGGAAGAAAAATAATGGAACAGCGACTCAACGGAGATACTAAAATTGATGTACATTCTTTAGCAAAAGGAGCTTATCTGACTCAGGTTTTTGCAGAAAATAAATTTGAAACCCTTTTATTTATTAAAGATTGACAACCTTAATTTTTTGATTTTTCAAAATCCTAATAAAATTTCTACCACCTACACTTCACCATTTCCAAAAAACTGGGGAAATATCTTGAAAAGCCTAAGTAATCTTAATACTTAGGCTTTTCATATAAGCAATAAACCTCTAATTATTGAAACATTATACATTCAATAATTCTTAAATAAATGTTAAAAATTGTTTTTAGTTAGGATTCCTTACTAAATTTGTACTGCGATTTTGCAATTAATATTTAAAACAACAACATGAAAAATTTAGCACTCCTACTCATCACTTTATTAAGCTATTATACAGCTAGCGCATGCGACAAATGTGTCAATTACAATAATGAAGATTTTAAAATCAAATCGGCTTCTGTCAAACACGATAAAAAATTGGGCGTAACGATTTGGGAAATAAAAGTGGCTGGACAAGCTGGCGCTACAACTCCTAAAAAAGCTGGACGACTGAATGGAGCTCCCGTTCTAGGATATGTTTTCCCTACAACATTAAAGTCTACAGATGTTGGATTCAACAAAACAGAAGGCATCGTAGCTTTGGCATTAACTTCACATCCTGATTTTGACGACACTCCTATTTGGGACGAAAACGCAGACGGTATATTCGACAATGACGGTATTATCTGGCATCCGCATTGGGTAATTCTCACAGAAGATAAAAGAGTTCCAGGCGGCTTGTCTGTAAAAGAATTTAAAAAAGAGGACAAGTCGGTCATCCTGCCAAAAACGGCACCTAATATGCCAATGTATATGGACAGCCCTGGATTTAATGTAGTTACAGAAGGGAATTCTATTAAAGTAATTGTTCCAGATTACCGCATAAACAACCAAACTAATTTTAAATTTGATGCTGTAGCTTGTTTTATGGAAGTAAATACTGGCGGAAACAGCGCTCATACAGAAACTGGAGACAAGCCAATGTTAGGCGTTTATAAAGTATATGCTATAGCCAGCGGAAATTTGTCATTGCCTTACAACGTAAAATAATAACTCTAAAGGCACACTTATGAAAGTAGCTGTTTGGGACACTTATGTCACTAAAAAAGACGGAAGCATCATGCATTTTGACATCTTGGCTCCGGATGAAATTTCAGATTTAGAAACCATATACGGTTTTGGAAAAAAGTATCTGAAATCAAAAAACGAGGAAGATTCAACATTGACCTCAAAAGAATGTAACTTTTGTCATATCGAAAAGGCAACGGAAGAAATCGTCACCAATATCGAACAAAAAGGCTATTTTATAATCGAAATGGAAGGTTGCTAGAAAATTAGCACACGGTTTATTAAGTTTCACATCTAAAATATTGGGTGTGAAACTTTAACCATTTAAGAATCCTAAAAATTTACAGAAGGGAATATAGCTAGCTAAAAATAGTTATTTTTGGCAAGAGACGACAGCAAGAACAGGTAACATGCTTTAAAATTTATATTATGTCGGTTTTTAACCTTACTACGCAAAACGAAAATCTTGACAACAAAATAGTTGCAGGCCTTGAACGGCTGTCGCAAGTTTTTAAGGTATTGTTATGGGAAAAAGCCAAGGAACATTCACTAAGCCCGATTCAGATTCAGCTGCTCATTTTCATCCACAATCATACGCAGGAAAAATCAACAGTAAGTTATTTGGCAAAAGAATTTAACGTCACCAAACCAACTATAAGCGATGCCGTCCGAATTCTAGAGGCGAAGAATATGATTGAAAAATCAATCGACCTGAATGATTCACGAAGCTATACTATCCTACTTACTCAATTCGGAAAGAGAATCGTTGTCGAAACGGAAGACTTTCCAAACCCAGTCACTAAAATCATTTCCCAAACCAGCGAATCAGACAAAGAAATTATCTGGAAAAACATTTCGGATCTTATTATTGGGCTGAATAAATCACACATTATTGATATCCAAAGAACTTGCTATAACTGCAAGTTTTATTCTCAAGCTGGTTCTGAACATTTTTGCGACTTGCTCGTAATGAAATTAGAAGACAGAGACATTCGTATCGACTGTCCTGAGTTTCATGATAAGTCCATGACCTACTAGTCTCAAAAACCAATCTTTTTATATCGTTTCAATGGTTGTTATTACAGCCCTTGCAATAATTTTATCCTATGCAAAAATTTATTCTTTTGCATTTATTTTACTTTTTTACTGCAACCTTTTCAGATTTTTCGCTCTTATCATAAAATTAAAGTATATTAACTCCAATTTATTTTTATTATGAAAAAGATTTTACTTACCCTGATGGTATTTACTGGCTTATTACAAATTTCCTGCAGTGAGGATTTAGTGGATACTGATACTCCGGCGAACAACTCTGTAGACGTTTATGTTGCTGGCCAGAAAAACAGCCAGGCTTGTTATTGGAAAAACAACCAGCTTGTATTGTTAGATTCCGGAGGAATCACGGCTCCAACAGCAAACAAAATTATAGTAGCAAACAATGACGTGTATGTCTTAGGAATCGGTGTTGGAACAACTACAACTGAAACTTTCCCAATGTTTTGGAAAAATGGCGTGCTAACCAATTTAAAAACCAGCCTAAGCACGGATGGAGAAGAAGTCATGGCTATAACTGATTTTGAAGTAGTTGGAAATGATGTTTATTTTGTAGGCTACACCAAAAGAAGGATAATCACTTTTGAAGATTATAGTCTTGCGTATTGGAAAAATGGCGTCAAGACGGTAGTTCGTGATTATGGTGCTTACGTTCAGAACTATCCTAAAATAAAAGCAGTAAACAATACTGTTTATATAGCTGCTTCCAATACTGGCGCTTTAACCTTAAATGGTTATTATACAAACAACGTTTTTACAGAAATCCCATTTGCTACACTAACTGGCTTAGCTAAAAATAATAACGAAGTATATGCCTACGGAACCGCAAACAGTGGCGGCTATTATAAAAACATAACTATTGGTACAGAAACTTCTTTTCCAGCTGTCGCTGCAATTTCATCTATGTTTTTTGAGAATAACAACGTATATCTTACTGATGTTGCCAGCATCTATAAAAATGGCGTATTACATGATGCAGGACAACCTCAATTGGGCGGAATTATGGATTTTAAAATTCTAAATAACAACACTTACAAAATCACTCAGGTAGGGATTGATAGCTATATTAGCTACCTGACCATAAACGGAGTTGAGGCGGCAGAACTTCCAGATTCCCAAGGCACATTCTTATCGCTTTTTGTAGTCCAAAACTAAACCATGAATAGCATCAACTGGAATGATATTTATACAAAGACATCCCCAAAACTCTTGGGGATTTGTCGCAGATATATAAAGGATGTTGCCACAGCCGAGGATATCGTCCAAGATTCTTTTATTGTAGCAATCCAAAAAGAAGACACCTTAAAGGATAAAAGTGCCTTACAGGGTTGGTTGAGCAGAATTGTCATAAACATGGCCATCCATCATTTGAAAGAGGTAAAAAAAATAAACTTTTCAACGCATCAAGATTATGAAATTGTTGATTCAACTACTATTATGAATACCCTTGAAATAGACACCAAAAGCGTACTTCTCTCTGCCGATTTAGAAAGAAATGACATATTAGAAGCCATAGATCATTTGCCTGAACATCATAAATCTGTTTTTAACATGTATGTGGTTGATCAATTTTCACATAGCGAAATTGGCAAAATACTTCATATCTCGACTGGCACTTCAAAATCGCATTTATCCAGGGCTAGAAAAACAATCCAGCTTTTCCTATTGGAAAGAATAAAAGAAAAACCGGTTGATGAGAAAAAGAAACGTCGTATTGCTTTCTTGCTCTTTTTAGGTTTTGAAAACCAAATGTTCGCTAATTTTTATAAAAAACAATTTCAAGATTTTGAAATAAAGCCTTTAAAAGCTTTCGAATTAACTCCAAAAAAGACAGCAATTCCAAATCAATTTATAGGCTTGGCTAAAATAGCTCAAGCGTCAAAAATTACAACCATAAGCATCTGTTTGATATGTGCAATAGGTGTTGCTTTTTATGCCTATAATTTTAATCTAAAAAAAGTGGTGCAAAAAAAAGAACATCAATTGAATGTTGAGACTACAGATAGTACGCCTAAAAATCAACTTGTTATAAGCCCTGAAGATGTTGTAATAAATGAAAAAACTGCAATAGAACCCAAAAAACTCAAAACCATTTTCACGCAAGAAAAAACTACGCTTTCAAAGAACAATTCTCAAAAAACTTCAGAAGAATCCACTCAGGTTTCTCCCAAAGATTCTGCAAAAAATGAATCTCAAAAAGTAGTGATCATCAAAAAACAAATTATAAAAAAAGATACCATTTATGTTTCAGAATAAATTCCTATTTCTTTTTTTAACCATAACTTCTTTTGCTTTTTCTCAAGAAAAAAAAGTCGATACAATTTTTGTCTATGAGGAAATTATCATTCACGATACTATTTTTATCGAAAAGCCGGTAATTAAAATAGATAAAGCAATTTTTACTTCGGAAGACAATAAAAAAGACAAATTAGAACTGACTCAAAACGGAAAAAAAATCCAAATTCCTATTGACACTCTTGTTCTTATCACCAATAAAAGAAATATTAAAAAAGAAGAAAAACAAACCTGGTTTTTTGGAGGCAAATTGCATCTTGGTCTGTCCAGCAACAGTTTGTTTAAAAAGATGGATGCTTCGAATGCCATCGGATTTGGCTTAGGAATTTGGACACGAAAAGAACTTTTCAATTCTAATTTTTCTGTAGGAATTGGAGTCGATGCGTTGTATTGGGCAAGTCCGTTTTCATTTGACGCATTACAAAAGGACAGCGATCTCAATGGCTATTATTTTACAAACAACAAGCCTAAATTATTTCAGTCTATTGAAAACAAACATTTTCAGTTTCAAATTCCAATTCAATTCTACTATAAAATAAATAAGTTTATGCCTTCAATAGGCGGGTTTTTCAGTGCAAGCAATTATAAATCCTACTTTTTAGGATCGTCTAAAGAACTGCCTTCTACTCTAAATGAAACACAAACATTTAAAGCCGAAGCCTTACAGATAGGCTATTTAGCCGAAGTGCAGTATTCTCTTTCAAGACATCTTTCTGTTGCGGTGCATTTTAGTTCTGGAAAAGCAAACAATTTGGTTTTCACTAATAAGCAGGATAAGACTGAATCTTTCAAGACTAAAAATGATTTTTCGGAGAAAAGATTTGTATTGCAACTGGTTTATAGTTTATAATTGACAGTAGATAGTTGACAGTAGATAGTTGATAGTTAGCTCCTCAAAACAGGCTTGAACAAATCATAATTTTCTTATAATAAATCCTTCTTAGTTTCCGAGCCTCCATTTTTATAGGTATATTTAAATGAAATACTAAAAGAAATTCTATGGTTTGGTGGAA
>Ga0157370_10006922_pt1 | contig 12397 bp, 7 predicted proteins | sample C35metaG_FD_113463 | JGI IMG/M metagenome (GOLD analysis project Ga0157370, IMG submission 113463) | Corn rhizosphere microbial communities from Kellogg Biological Station, Michigan, USA - C3-5 metaG | ecosystem: Host-associated > Plants > Roots > Rhizosphere > Soil | place: USA: Michigan...
ATCGCCGGTTTCCCCCTCGGCGAAAGCGGTGGCTTCCAGCGAATCGCCGTGCAGCGCGCTGTCCGCGCCGAAGCCGCTGGCGGACCACGCCTGCGCCTGCCGACAGCGCGCCTGCGCACTGGCGCTGTCCGCGCGCAGCCCTTCCAGCACGCAAGCCTTCTGCGCGGCATATACCTGGGTCAGCTGCGGCCGGCCACCATTGCGCTCGTATGCCGCCAGCGCCCGCGTGAACAAGTCGTGCGCCTGCGTCCAGTAGCCGGCGCGAAACGCGGACGACGCCCAGCCGGCCAGCGCCAGCGTGGTCTCGTTGCTGGAGGGGCCGAGATGCGCCAGCTGGAATTGCCAGGTCTTGCGCCACGCCGGGATCGCCTCGTCGTAGCGCTCCAGCCCTTCCAGCGCGGAGGCGACGTCGTTGTAGCCGATGCCGACGCGCGGATCATCCGGGCCCCAGGTGGCGATCTGCTCGGCCAGCGCTTCGCGCGCCAGGTCCAGCGCGGCTTCGCCATGTCCCTCGCTGTTCTCCACGGCGCCCAGCGGACCGAGCAGATCGATCAGCGCTTCGCCATGAATGCCCTGCGCGAGCATGCGCTGGTGCGCCAGGCGCAGGTCGGCGCCGCCGGCGGCGTAGTTTTCCGTGCGTACCTCGGCATAGCCGCGCGCGGTGAGCGCGCGGATCGCCTCGATGTCGGTCGGTGCCAACGCGCGTTCGGACAGCGCGACGGCCTGGTCCGCCAGCTGGCGCGATTGCACGGTGTCGCCAAGGTTCTCGTACAGGCGCGAGAACATCGCCAGCAGATCCACGCGGCCACCGTCATCCATCTGCGGCGACGTGCCGAGCTTGGCGACGCCGTGGGCGAGCAGTTCGTCCAGGCTCGGCTGTTTCGCCGCGGCGACGCCATAGCGGATCGGCGCGAACAGGCTCTCGACGAACGCGCGCACCATGTTGGCGCGCGCGGCCTGCTGCCGCGCGACGTGGGCCTGCCACAGGGCCACCGACAGCGAAACCAGGATCGCCAACATGAACACCGCCGTGGTGGCCACGCCGCCGCGATGGCGGTCGATGAACTTGCTGGTGCGATACCAGCGCGAGGGTGGATGGGCCAGTACCGGCTGGCGGTCCAGATGCCGCTCGATGTCCTCGGCCAGCGCGCCGGCCGAGGCGTAGCGCCGCTCCGGCTCGGCCGCGACGGCCTTCAGCACGATGTTGTCGAGGTCGCCGCGCAGTTTGCGCCGCAACGGCTTCACCGAAGCCAGCGCCTGCGCCACGCCGTAGGCATTGGCAACGGAGGACGAGTCGACGCGCGACGACGGCGTGGTGGTATCGCCGGTGGCGCGGCGGCGCCCCGTGATCAGTTCATCGAGCAGGATGCCGAGTGCATACACGTCGGTGGACGTGGTGACCGGCTGCTGCGCGAACTGCTCCGGCGCGGCGTAGGCCGGCGTGAGCGCGTGGTGCTGGGTGTGGATGGCGCCGGTCACGTCTTCATCGAGCAGCTTGGCGATACCGAAATCGAGCAGCTTGACGTCGCCATCGGCGGTGACCAACACGTTGGACGGCTTCAGGTCGCGATGCACGATCAACGCGCGATGCGCCGTCGCGACGGCACGGCAAACCATCAGGAAAAGCACCAGCCGCTGGCGCAGGTCGAGGCCATGGTCGCGTGCGTAGCGCGTGATGGGCTGGCCATCGACCAGCTCCAGTGCGATGTAGGCAAGGCCACCGTCGGTGATGCCGCCTTCGATCAGACGTGCGATGCCGGGATGCCGCAACCGCGCCAGCGCTTCGCGTTCACGACGGAACTGGCGTCGCGCATCGGCGGTGTACAGGCCCCGTGCGAGCAGCTTGATCGCCACCTCCTGGCGCACGCCGTCGGCATCGCGGAACGCGCGGAAGACGGTCGACGAACCACCCTCGCCCAACACCTCGACCAGCTCGAACGGCCCGATGCGGCTGCCTGCAGGCAGCGCCTCCACCACGCCGATGTCGCCAATCGCGCGAGCGGCGCGAGCGGCATCGCCGGCGGACAGCAAGCCGCCTTCGATGGCATCGGCGGCCAGCATGCGTTCGACCTGTGCGCGCCGCAGCGGATCGTCGCAACGCTCGGCCAGCAGGGCCGCGCGTGCCGCGGGCGGCAGCGGAAGCGCCGCCTCGAACAATTCGCGCAATGACGGTACCGATGCCATGACGACTTCCCCCACGATGCCCTGCTTCGATAAACCCCGAATGCCGCCCGATTGCGACCTCGCCAGCCGTCAATCCATGAGGGATTTGATGAACGCGCGGGCGAAGCGCCAGTCGCGATCGATCGTGCGCCGGGCCAACCCCAGCGTCTCACCCACCTGCTCCAGGCTGAGCCCGGCGAAGAAGCGCAATTCCACCACCTGGGCGGCGCGCGCGTCGGTCCGCTCCAGATCGTCCAGCGCGGCATCCAGCGCCAGCGCCTGCTCGGCGGTGTCCAATGCCAACTTCAGGTCGCGGTCGTCCAGCGTGACTCGTTGCCATTGTCCACCCGCGCAAAGGCGCAGCCGATCGCGCGCGCGGTTGATCAACAGGTGGCGCATGGCCCGCGCGGCGTAGCTGAAAAACTGCGCCGGATGCTCGAAATGCAACGCTTCCCGCTGCCCCATGCGCAGGTACAGCTCGTGCACCAGCTCGGTGGTATCGAGCGTTGCATTGCGCCGACTGGCCAGCTGCCGCGCGGCCATCGCCTTGAGCCGTGCATAGACCGTGACAAACAGCGCCTCCGCCGAACGATCGAGCGGCGCCTGCCGGTTATCGGACATAGCGAAGCACCTCCATGCAATGCAGGTCTTCAACGGGCGCATGGTACGCCTGCGGGTGCTTGCAGGCCGTCGTGACGAGGGAACCATCGCGTGCGATGCGCCGAGTCGGCGTGGATGCGCGAGTGCGCCATGACGTCGCAGCGCAACACCGGCCTTCACGTCCGCGTCGCGCCGATGGCGTAGTCTCGCGCTGTTGCATCAGCATCTTTCGTTCCGACACCGGCCGCGCATGGCCGCACCAGCCACCGAAGAACGCGGTGGCATCCGTCGGGAACTCCCAGACCCCCAGGTCATGCGGAATATTTTCTGCAGGGAACAGCGCCGGCATCGGCGATGAGGGTTGGCGGTGCCTGATCCCACACGTTTACCTCCGGGGTGAAACTCCAAACGGGGACTGACGAGCGTTTTCCACGCACCTGCTGACCCAGCGGGCAAGCACCGCCGCGAGCTTCGTTCGCAAACCCCGCAGGATACCCCGTGAAAAAAACACTTCTGATTCCCCTCCTTGGCACGGCCATGGTGGCTTGGCTTCCCATGACTGTCGCCCGTGAAGTCGTCGTGCTGCCAGGCGTGGTCAGCCCGGTCGGTGTCGCCAGCGGCGTCGATACGCAAGGCCCGGGCCTGCTCACCGTAGGCGCCCAGGACATCAACACCGGAAATGATGCTGGCGGCGCGATCACCACCAGCGCCGCCAATACGGCGAGCATCCTGTTCAACAGCAATTCGACGGTGACCGGCTTCGTCGGCACGACCGGAAACACGTTCCTCGGTATCTCCGCGGGCACCAACGCCAGCACGGTCACTTTCAACGGCGCGGTCTACGCGACGACGTTCTCGGTGGCCGGTACCGGCACCGTCAATTTCAACGGCGGCTTTACCAGCAACACCGGATCGACGATGGATTTTGCCGGTGACGGCTTCATCAATGTCGGCGCGGGACAGACCGTCAAGGCCGCCATCACCAATACGGCCGGCGCCGGTACCGGCACGCTGACGCTCAACGGCAACAGCATTCTCGATGGCGCCGTGGGTGCAGCGAGTGGACTCAGGCAGATCAACGTGGTCGGCGGCAATGCGCTGATCACCGGGCAGGCGAATGCCGCGGCCTACACACTCGGCACGAACACCCTCAATGTGGCCGGTGCGTTCGCGATCCCGGTGGCCGGCACCATAAACACCACGATCTTCAGCCCTTCGGTCTACGGCAAGATCGTGCCGGTCGGCGCGGCAACCATCGGCAACGCGTTGCAGGTCCACGTGACCGTTACCGGACCGATTCCGGTGGGCAGCCAGTTCAACATCGTCGATGCCACCAGCGGCACCAGTGGCAGCACCGTAACTGCAACCAGCAACACCACGCGCTACCTGTTCTCGGCGGCGCCCACCACCAACGGCCTGGTGCAGATCATCGCGACCCAGATTCCGCTGGCGGACGTCGTGGCTCCGGTCGGCAACCCGACGGCTCCGATCATCGCACCGGTCATCGACGCTCTGCCCCTCACGCCAGCCACGGCGCCGCTGCTGACGGCCGTTACGCTGCTGCCCGACGCGGCGGCTGTCGCCGACGCGCTGGCGCAGATGCAGCCCGGTGCGGCCAGCCTCGCCTCGCCGCAGGCCAGCTATCGCGTCACCCAGCAGTTCCAGGGGCTGTGGGAGTCGCACATGCAAAGCCTCCAGCTGCCATGCAGTGCGAGCGATCAGCCGGATGATCACAACAGGCAGCGCCGGAACGATGCGTCAGGCTGCACTTCCGACAAGCGGGGTCCGCAAGTGTGGGGTGCTGCCTTCGGCTTTGCCGGCACGCAGCGCGACAACCACGGGTACGAGGGATATACCGACAACAGCTATGGCGCGATGCTCGGTCTCGATTTGCCGCTCAGCCAGTCGACCACGGCCGGCATCGGCGTCAGGACCGCGCGCTCGACGCTCGATGGCCTGGATTCGGAGAGCCGCGGCAACATCCGCTCCTATCAGGCAACCGCCTATCTCGGTTACGCGCCGGGCCCATGGTTCGTCAACGCGGCCCTGGTCTATGGGCTGGACGACTACTCGAGTTCGCGCCGGGTGATGTTTCCCGGGATCGACGAGCGGGCCCGGGCCGACTACAGCGGCCATCAATACACCGCGTTCGCCGGTACCGGTTACCACTTCTACGTGGGTGACGGGCGCACGGTCGTCACCCCGACCGCCACGCTGCAGTACACCCGCCTGAAGATAGCCGGCTACAGCGAGTTCGGCGGCAACGCCGTCGACCTCAGGGTCGATGCGCAGAAGTACGACGTCCTGCAGTCGGGCCTGGGCGTGAAGTTTTCCCGCGACCTGGCCACATCCGGTGCGCTGACCGTGCGCCCCGAGATGCATGCCAACTGGCTGCATTCATTCAGTGGCCAAACCATGAGCAACACCGCGGCATTCGCCAGCGGCGGACCATCATTCACCACCACCGGCGTCAAGACGGGGCGGGACATGGCTGATCTGGGCGCCGGCCTGCTGATCGCCGGCGGCAACCGCTGGTCACTGGAAAGCACCTACGACTACCAGTTCAACCACAGCTACAAGGCGGGCCAGGTCATGGTGAAGTTCGCGCTGGCTCTGTAACCCAGTCGCCATGGTGATCCGATGAATCGGAACGGCGCAGCCTGCCAAGGCCTGCGCCGTTCTGCCATTCGGGGCGTGGCACGGAAACGGGGAAACTGCAAGGAAAGGATGCCGGACATGTCACTGCCCGGAAGCCGCATCGAATGCCACGCTGGCGACGTCAAGCCATCGGACGCGCGGCACCGAATGGCTCGCCAGCCGTTGGCACGGACTTGGGCAGATCGGCAGGGAACGCTAACCGAACGCGGTGAACGTCACCCCGGTGCGGGTGGTGCCGCGATGCCAGCCGTGCACGAACGTGCGCAGCCGGCCACCGACCACGGCGATCACCGGACGCGTGGAAAGGCGCAGCGCAGGGAACGCGGCCGGAGACATGGACAGACCGATCTGGTGCTCGGCGTGCATCCGCGCCGCCTTTGCGGCGAACCAGGCCTTGGGACCGGTCAGCAGCACGCGGGGGCTCGCCTCCGCCTGGCGCGAACTCTCGGTGGTCTGCCGCACGTGAATGAGAAAGCGGTGAATGAAGGTTTGCGCCAGCGCCTCTACCTGGAACGGCGCCTCCGTATATTCATCCAGCAGACTGCCGAGCATGGCCGCGACGCGCAACGCGATCTGCCGGTTGGCACGCTCGCCATGCGACGAGCCGGCGCATGCCTGCCAGGCGCCGTCAATGGCGCTGGCCAAAGCATGAAACTCGCCCCGATTTAGCGGGCGTTGCGACAGTGGCGTGTTCCTGCGATCGATCAGCCACGCCTGATCAGCGGCCGGCAGCGCATGCGAGCGATGCGCCGCGCGGTGCCGTGCCTCCTCCACCGGCAGGCCATCGACAACCACCAACTGTTCCGCAAGCGCTTCCTGGGTCAGCGGCTGCGCACGCGCTGCACCATCGGCGTCGAACCAGCGGCGATATTCCAGCGTTGCTGCATGAAACAAGCCGCGCGGCGGCGGCACCATGGCACGTGCCTCCGCGGCGTAGTCGAGCGCAGGCGCTATCGGGCGCAGACCTGCGGCATGGGCGGCCAGCACGCGGCCAAGCAGCACTTCGGCACGAACCAGATGCTGATGGCAGGCAACGTGGCGGTCGCCATCGTCCGCCGACGGGAAATAGACGAAGCGGATACGCGGAACCTGCGGGAGCGCGGCGGAAAGCCTGTTGGTGGCGGACGCCGCCAGCGGCATCGCGCCGTGGCAACCCTGCCCGGCGATCCGCCGCCCGATCGGCAAGGCGCGATGCGCGCTTGGCAGGTCAACCAGAAGGGCCTCGATGGCCGGAAAAAATACTGCGGTAGACCGGGCCGAAGAGCCCTCTTGCACACTTGCTACGGCTGCCATTGGCACACTCACGAAACACCCTTGACGCCCTGGCGGTCGCGACGCCCGCTCCGCAAGCACCCGCTCCGCACGATTACCACGCTTGCCATCCGTCCGGATGGTCATGGCTCCACTTTTGCATTACCCGCGGGCATCAAAGTGTGCGGCAGCCTGCAATTACCGCGATCGGGCGCATGGCATCCGCCGATCCCGACGTCGTCGCATTTCCTCGCCATCGGGCGACAAATGCCGTGGGTGGACCAAAAGCAGGCAAAATGGCGGGCTCACGAAACCCGCCGCCCTGCCGCCAGCCCTTCCAGGCGCGTCCGCAAGCAGCGCAGCACAGATCACGGCCTGGACGATGACCAACTTCCCCACAACGCTACTCGATGATGCCGGCGCGACGCTTAGCGAACGGTTGCTTGCCGCCACCCAGCTGCTCGAGTCGGTGGCGGCGGATCCGCACCTGCTGGATCAACTGCCCGCTGGCGACCGCGCCCGGCTGCATCAGGCGGTGGCGCGGGTCTATCACCCGGACCCGGTGGCTCGCCGGATCAAGCTGAAGTCTGCCGAGAAAGCCCGGCATGCGTCGAAGCTGAAGGCCGAGGATGCCGTGCTCAACCAGACCGGCATCCGCGCGTTGCGGCGCAAGCCGGTGTTCACCACCGCGAGTGCGTTCGCGCCCGAAGGATTCGCGCCGAACGACATCGGCCCGGATGCCGACGCCGCCCAGCCGCGCGAATCGATCGAACCAAAGCATTGCTACGTATGCAAGCGGAAGTATTCGGCGATCCACTTCTTCTACGACCAGTTGTGCCCGACGTGCGCTGCCTTCAATTACGCCAAGCGCACCGAGTCCACCGACCTGCGTGGCCGGGTGGCCCTGCTCACCGGCGGCCGCGTCAAGATCGGCTACCAGGCCGGCCTGAAGCTGCTGCGCGCGGGCGCCGAGCTGATCGTCACCACGCGCTTTCCGCGCGACTCCGCCGCGCGCTATGCGCAGGAGCCGGACTTCGGCGAGTGGGGTCACCGGTTGCAGGTCTACGGCCTGGACCTTCGCCATACACCGAGCGTCGAAGCGTTCTGCCAGGAACTCGTGGCTACGCGCCCGCGGCTGGATTTCATCATCAACAACGCCTGCCAGACCGTGCGCCGCCCGCCGGATTTCTACGCGCACATGATGGACGGCGAGACCGCCGCGCTGCACGACATGCCCGAACACGTGCGCAGGCTGGTTGGCCATTACGAAGGCTTGCGCGGCTCGAATATCCTGCCCGAAGCCGGCACCTCGCCGAGCGCGCTCGCTGGCCGCGCATCCGGTCTTCCCGGGCTGACCCGCGCCGCCGAACTGTCGCAGTTGCCGCTGCTGCCGGAGGAATTGCTGGCGCAGAGCCACCTGTTCCCCGAGGGCCGGCTCGACCAGGACCTTCAGCAGATCGACCTGCGCCAGCGCAACTCATGGCGGCTGCTGATGGCCGAAGTGCCGTCGGTGGAACTGCTGGAGGTGCAACTGGTGAATGCGATCGCGCCCTTCATCATCAACGCGCGGTTGAAGCCGCTGATGCTGCGCACGAGCGAGCGCGACAAGCACATCGTCAACGTGTCGGCGATGGAAGGCCAGTTCTACCGCAGCTTCAAGACCACCCGCCACCCGCACACCAACATGGCGAAGGCCGCGCTGAACATGATGACGCGCACCTCGGCCACCGATTACCACAACGACGGCATCCACATGAACTCGGTCGACACCGGCTGGGTGACCGACGAAGACCCGGCGGAACTGGCCGCTAAGAAAGTGCTGGAAGAACGCTTCCACCCACCGCTGGACATCGTCGACGGCGCCGCGCGGATCGTCGATCCGATCATCAGCGGCATCAACACCGGCGAACACGTGTGGGGGCAGTTCCTCAAGGACTACCGGCCGACGGATTGGTGAGGCCGCCGATCGGTGATGATTCGATGGCAAGATGCCGGCGCTTTTTCCGCGCCGGACATCGTTTTTGTCGACGCGGTTTCAGGTGACGATTGTGACCACACTGGCCTCAACCGTGCATCCATAAAGCGGCTGTCTCTGATTCCGCTCGGCGCTTACTGATTGGATCCCGCGCACTGGTCCTGCGGGCACAGATCGACCTTGACGCCGCGACCCACCGTGATCGGGACATTCTCATGCCTGAGAACAGGAGCACCGTCCTTCTCCAGCGTTACCGTATACGTACCCACCGGCAGCGCGCTGATGTTGTAACGGCCTTTGGCGTCTACCGTGACATGACGGCTGAGCCCGCTCGTGATGCTCTTGGCGGCGACGGTCTGGCCTGCCGGGGCGATGCCAAAGACGTTGCCCGCGGTAGCCTGCGCACTGACTGCAGCAGATCCGGCCACGCCGCCGATGCCGATGATGACTGCCAAAGCCAGGCTCCATGCAGAGAAGCCGTGGCGACGTGCTGAATGATTGTTTTCGGTGTTCATGTTGATTTCCTTATGTGTTCGACCATGGGGATACGAGCCCGCAAAATTCACTTTCGGCGATTGGCTCATGGGGAATGCCGTACGGCTCTGTCGGTCAGCCAGGGATACGTTTGAACATGGCGAAGCACTATGTCTCGCGCTCCGTCCACAGCCAGCTGGAATGATCGACGTAATACCGTCCAGCGCGCGCAGCCTATGTCGGTCCCGATTTTTGTCGAAGGGTCAAAGGTCATGATTTTTGCCGAAGGGTCAAAGGTCATGCATCAACGCACGCGTGAAGGCCGCGACCATCCCTTTCCCTGACCGCCGTCAGAGCGATGTGTGAGTTTCCTTCTCGCCCGAAAGCAAACAAAAATATCTCCGGCGTTCACACCATTTTTCGCAGGCACGGTGTGCAGTGGGGTTCCGGTTCTCCGAGGCGAGCGGCATGCTCCGTGCACTTTTTTTATCCATCCTTGTCGTCAATGCATCGATGGCGACGGTGCTGTTGGCCGGCTGTGGCAAATCCGCCAGGCTGACCGTGCAAAATGGCATGGGTACCCACCCGCAATTGCCAGCTCCGGAAAGGAGCCTCTTCCCCACGATGCACATCGCCAAGGCCGTTGGCTGGCCCGCGGGCACCAAACCGAATGCCGCGCCGGGGCTCGCCGTGACTGCCTACGCGAGCGGACTCGATCACCCACGCTGGCTTTACACCCTGCCCAACGGCGACGTGCTGGTGGCGGAAACCAACGCACCGCCGAAACCGGACGATTCGAAAGGCATCAAGGGCTGGGTGACCAACAAGATCATGGCCCACGCCGGCGCTGGCGTGCCCAGCGCGAACCGCATCAGCCTGCTGCGCGACACCGACGGCGATGGCACGGCCGAAACCCGCACCGTATTCCTGGAACATCTCGATTCGCCATTCGGCATGAGCCTGGTCGGCAACACGCTGTATGTCGCCGACAGCGATGCACTGTTGAGTTTTCCGTATCGGGCCGGCGAGACGTCGATCGAGGCGGCCGGAAGCAAGGTGATCGATCTTCCCGCCGGCAGCATCAACCATCACTGGACCAAGAACGTGATCGCCAGCCCGGACGGCACGAAGCTGTACGTCACGGTGGGCTCCAACAGCAATGCGGCCGAGAACGGCATGGAAGCCGAGAAGGACCGTGCCCGGATACTCGAAGTGGACATCGCCACGCGCCGGTCGCGGCCGTTCGCGACCGGCCTGCGCAATCCCAACGGCATGGACTGGCAACCGCAGAGCGGCGAGCTATGGGTGGCCGTCAACGAACGCGACGAACTGGGCGGCGACCTGGTCCCCGACTACATGACTTCGGTGAAGGACGGCGGATTCTACGGTTGGCCCTACAGCTACTATGGCCAGCACGTCGACGACCGGGTCAAGCCGCAGGATCCGGCACTGGTCGCCACCGCGATCGCTCCGGACTATGCGCTTGGCCCGCACACCGCTTCACTGGGCCTTGTCTTTTCCACCGGTGCGCTATTGCCGGCCCGCTACGCGAACGGTGCGTTCGTCGGCCAGCACGGGTCGTGGAACCGCAAGCCACGCAGCGGCTACAAGGTGATCTTCATACCGTTCGCCAACGGCCAGCCGTCGGGCCCGGCCGAGGACGTGCTGACCGGGTTTCTCGATGAGGATGGCCATGCCCGCGGCCGCCCCGTCGGCGTGGCGATGGACGCGAAAGGTGCGTTGCTGGTCGCCGACGACGTGGGCAACTGCGTCTGGCGCGTAACGCCTGCGAGGACATCGACACCGCCCTGATCGGGCGCGCCGGCAATCCACCCAAATACGCATTCGGCGACGGTGCGTTTCCTCCATGCGCATTCCAAGTCGGCGCGCGCGGCCTCATGTTGCCTGGGATGCGCCAGCGGGCGCGACACATTACGGGAGAATCGCCATGATTGAACGCAGACCCTTCGATAGCCTCGGCGGAGCCGACCACGGCTGGCTCAAGGCGAAACATCATTTCTCATTCGCCAGCTACAACGATCCGGCCCGCATGGGCTGGGGCGCATTGCGCGTGTGGAACGACGACACCATCGCGGCTGGGACGGGGTTTCCACCGCATCCCCATGCAGACATGGAAATCATTACTTACGTGCGCGAGGGCGCGATCACCCATCGCGACAACCTCGGCAACGAGGGCCGTACCGAAGCGGGTGACGTACAGGTGATGAGCGCGGGCAGCGGCATCACCCATTCCGAATACAACGTGGAGCCGGGCGTCACGCGCATCTTCCAGATCTGGATCATTCCCGACGAAAGCGGCAAGCCGCCGTCGTGGGGTGCGCGACCGTTTCCGAAGGGCGAACGCTCGGGTCGTTTCGTGGCGCTGGCCAGCGGCTTCAAGGAAGACACCGACGCCCTGCCCCTGCGCACGGACGCCCGCGTGCTGGGCGCCACGCTGAAGGCCGGCGACACCATCGAGTACACGCTGGGCGTCGATCGCCATGCGTACCTGGTGCCATCCACCGGCATGGTGGAGATCAACGGTGTCCGCCTCGACGAACGCGACGGCGCGGCGATCCGCGACGAGCAGAACCTGCGCATCACGGCGATCGAGGATGCCGAGCTGGTGCTGGTCGATACCGCGCCTTAACTGGCCGCCCTGCCGAACGATGGCGGACGATCCGCCGGGGCCGCGCCGAACTGCGTATTCGGCGTGTTGCCCATCTCGAACACCAGGGTGCCGCCGGCGGCCAGTTCGGCATGCCCGATCCAGCTGCGGCTCCACGGCTGGCCGTTCCAGCTGACCGACTGGATGTACGGACTGTCCGGCCCGTTGCCCGGCGCCAGCACCATCAGCTTGCGGCCGGCGGCCAGCTCGATCTCGGCGCGGTCGATCAGCGGACTGCCGAACACGTAGTTCGCACTGACCGGATCGACCGCGTAGAGGCCCAGCGCACTGAGCACGTACCAGGCGCTGGTCTGGCCGCAGTCCTCGTTGCCGGCGAGGCCATCGGGCTGCGCTTCGTACATGCTTTCCAGCAGCATGCGCACGCGCGCCTGGGTCTTGTGGTGGGCGCCGGTGTACGCATACAGATAGGCCACGTGGTGGCTGGGCTCGTTGCCATGTGCGTACTGGCCGACCATGCCGGCGATGTCCGGCGGAGCGTCGGCGGGCAGCGCGGAGCTGGTGCTGAAAAGCGCATCGAGCTTGCGCTCGAACGCCTGCTCGCCGCCGAACAGTTTCATGTACTCGTACAGGTCGTGCTGGTTGAGGAA
>Ga0157370_10006923_pt1 | contig 12396 bp, 6 predicted proteins | sample C35metaG_FD_113463 | JGI IMG/M metagenome (GOLD analysis project Ga0157370, IMG submission 113463) | Corn rhizosphere microbial communities from Kellogg Biological Station, Michigan, USA - C3-5 metaG | ecosystem: Host-associated > Plants > Roots > Rhizosphere > Soil | place: USA: Michigan...
AGATACCAGTAATCAACACCCTTGATTTTTACAGGCTGAAAGCCTAATTTGAATAGATAATCTATCATGTCCATTTCTTTAACTTCCCTGATAGAAATCTTTGCTTGTTTTCTGAATTCCATAGCTTCACATTTGTCTGCCCAGGCAGGTTTTCAATTTCACAATCAGATGAACACACACAAAACTAAATATACCGGTTGGCTTCTACCTATCCTCATCATATTTTAATGAGGATGCAAAAAGCAAGCGTGTCTATTTTTGCATTCATTTCTCAACAATTAAAAATGTGCAGATATGCTAACAACAAACGATGTAGCCAGAGTATATGATACGATACTTAGTATTCCTGGTATGAATGAAGCCGTGAAGATTGATATCAAGATTTCTCGCAAAAATGTTTTATTACTAAACAGTGTTATTAAACGAGGATTGAATACAAAAGACGACGATAAAGTAATGAATTTACTTGGAAGCGTTCCTTCTGAAACGTTGCAGGAATTACGAACTTTTGCAGATGATTGTTTATCAAAAGCGGGACTGATAGAACTTAGTGAAAAGTTGAACTTATTAAGTGTAGCAAAATAAATTTTGTTCCTGATTTATTGCTAGCATAACTCTTTCTTTTGCAGACGGTTCGTTTCAAAGGCAGCTCCTTTGAAAAAAGGTTAATAATAAACTTCTTAAAAAAAGAAAACGAAGAAAGTGCCGAAGTACTTGCCAGATTTAAATTAATGAAGAAACTGGTAACAACGCATATTTCATCCAGATAAAACACGAGGATCACGGAAACCTTTTGTGATTGTATTGGAAACTGAAAAAAATAAGAGTCGTAAGAAATATAAGGATGCAAAAACATAGCGAATGATTAGTACTGAAATTGTATTTCATAAATCATGTCCCTGCTCAATTTTTATTTTAAAATTGCAGCACTTATTTAAAGTGACATGATAGGAATTTAAGGAAGCAACTGAATTATAAAAACTTCGATGGAATGTAGAAAAATCACCAAATTCAGATTTTCGATTAAACTCAAAAAAAATATGGGATTAGCTTTGTTCATTTCATACCGCATTCTCCTGTCGTGGCAAATGTATAAAATTCCTTTAATGAAAAGTCAACAAGGTTTTGTGATAATTGAACAAATAAGCGGACCTAAATAAGTCCCTCGTCAGCAAATGAATAATAGCCTTCACTTGTTACAATTATATGATCCAGTACTTTAATGTCATGATACTGGCAAGCTGATTTTATTTTAAAAGTAAGATCCTGGTCAGCCACACTTGGCTTTAAGTTTCCACTCGGATGGTTATGTGAAAGAATAATTGAAACTGCAAGAGATTTAATAGCTGTTGCTAATATCAATCTCGAATCCGCAATAGTTCCTGTTATTCCACCTGAAGAGGCTTGGTACACTCCAACTACTCTATTTGCACGATTTAGCAGTAACACTTTAAATTGTTCAAGCATGTTAATTTTGTTTTCATCCCAAATTTCTTTTAGGATACAATAAGAATCATGTGAAGATCTTACGCAAAGTCTTTCAGAAGCTTTTACTTTTGTTTTATAAACAAGTTCCACTTCTGCTACTTTACACCAGCTTGGTTGATCAATCATCGTCTGTTCCATAACTTAAATCTTTTAAAGTTTTAAAAATTAATTATGGAACCATCACTGCTTTCACCCGATATAGACCATGAAGCAACGGAATAAATAGCACAGCGGCTTTATGCCGGAATTTCATGGGCAATTCAGAGGATGAAAGCGAACTTTGTGGAATGAATTAATGAAGAAAATTATTTCGCTGTGCAAAATATTCGCAATTAAGTTGTGAAAAAAAGGAAATAATTTAGTGAAGGAAGAAGAACAAAAAAGACTGGGTCATAAATGCTCTCTCGAAGTAATGGTTCTATTTTTTCATTTAATGCTAAGTTGATTAATGAAATTTGAAGGACTTATTCCAAATTGTTTTTGAAAGTCTCTTGAAAAATTAGTTGGAAGGGAATAGCCAATCATATATGCTACTTCATTGATCTTGTATTTTCCATTAGATAATAGTTCTGCGCCTTTCTTTAAGCGTGAAAGGTTAATTAGTTCATTAGGAGTAAGATCTGACAAACCTTTTATTTTTCTGTATAATGTAGGCTTGCTCATGTTCATAATTGATGAGAGCCGATCTACGTCCAGCTCAGAATCGGTAATATGTTCATAGATAGCATCGTTCAGATTTTCTAAAAATTCTTTATCTGCTTTTGAGCAGGCGATTCCTTTAAGATGGGTGAGAGGTGAGCGTGCAAAGTATTCTTTAATAATGTTTCTGTTGGATAGAAGGTTTGTGATTTGTGCCTGGAGGTGATCTAAGGAGAATGGTTTTTCAATGTATGCATCAGCACCTACTTCAAGCCCTTCTATTTTTGATTGTAATGAATTTTTTGCAGTAATTAAAATTATGGGTGTATGGCTATGTTGAAAATCGCTTTTAATTCTTTTACAAAGGCCAATTCCATCCATAACCGGCATCATGATATCACTGACAACGATATGTATATTTTCGTTTTCAAGAATGCCAATTGCTTCTTGTCCATTTAACGCAGGAAGTACATTGTATTTCTGTTTTAACTCTTGGCCTATATAATTTAAAATCTCTTTGTTATCTTCCACCAGTAAAAGATTCGGCTTTGATAAATCTATTTTTGATGAAAAATTGTTATCAGTAAAATTTGCTTCATCGTCCGCTCTGCCTTTATTTAAATTTATTTCTGTTTCCTGATGAATAGGCAAGGAAAGTAAGAAGATGTTTTCCTGTTCCTCAGATGTTTTTAGTAGAATGTTTCCATTATGTAATTGAGCCAACGATCTTGCTAAAGGAAGTCCAATGCCGGTTCCAGCTTCTTTTTCAGTTTCTTTTATTCTAAAAAATGGCTCAAATATTTTCTCTTTGTGATGGTCTGAAATAGTGTGCCCATCATTTCTTACTTCTATATGAAACATGGTATCTTCACTGCTAAACGGTAACAATTTTATTATTATAAAGCCATCCGCATACTTAATGGCGTTATTAAATAAATTACTCAAAATTTTTTTTACCGCTTCACTATCAATAAACGCATGAAGTGTTATTCGTGGAAGCATCAATTTATAAGAAAGGTTCTTTTGATCAGCAGCAGGCTTAAAAGTAGTATATACTTCGCTGACCAATTCATTGATATTTGTTTCAGAAAAAGTAAGGCTGAATTTGTTGGCTTCTGCTTTTCTGAAATCAAGTAGCTGATTGGTAAGATCGATAAGCCTTGTTGTATTCTTTTTCATCATTTTAAGACTTTCATTCACGTTATTATCAGTGATATTGCTGTTTAATAATTTATCCAGAGGCATTTTTATCAAAGTTAGCGGAGTGCGGATTTCATGAGCAAGATTGGTAAAAAAATTGATTTTTGCGTTATAGATTTCCCTTTCCGTATTTATTTTGATTGACTCTATCCTTCGTTTATTTTTCTCGGTCACTGCCAGATGGTAATACCTGAAAATAGTGATAATGATCGCTGATGCTACTAAAAAATAAAGCAGGTACGCCCATTTCGTAGCCCATAATGGCGAAAGGATTTCTAAATTTAAGAAAGTTTCTTTGTTATTCCATACACCTTCGCTGTTGGATCCTTTAACCCTAAAAGTATATTTTCCCGGAGGCAATTTGGTATAAAAAATTCTTCGGTTCTTTTTCAATATTATCCAGTCCTTGTCTATCCCTTCCATTTTGTAGGAATATTCATTCATTTCAGGAATGATATAGCTTAGAGCGGCAACATCAATACTAATACTTGACTTGTCATAAGGTAGTTGAATATCCTTAGTGTATGTAATTGATTGATGTAATCCGTTTTTTTCATTTCCGATTGGGGCTTCCTCATTATTGATTTGTAATCCAGTAATATAAACAGGGGGGATAAAATTATTTTTAATGAAATCTTTTGGATTAAAACTGATCATTCCTTTTACGGTTCCAAAAAAGAGCGCGCCATCGTCATTTTTAAAAGAAGAATTATAATTAAACTGTTCAGTTGGGAGGCCATTAGCAGAATGATAATTTGTAAATTGATTTTTGGCCATATCAAACCTGCTTAGTCCTTTTGCTGTTGATATCCAGAAGAAGCCTGAGTTATCTTCGATAATCCGGAATATCTGGTTGTCTGGCAAACCATCCTCAATGGTATAGTTTTTTATTATTCCAGTTTTTCTATCATAATGTGACAGACCGCGTTCTGTACAAAACCAAAAGTTTTTTTGCTGATCCTCAAAGAGATTATTTACATAATTATTGATGAGGCTGTTTGCTTTTCCAGGCTGATAGTCTATCTGGCCTTTTATATTTTTGTCCTTGTTCAGAAAATAAACACCATTACCATAAGTTCCTACCCAAAGAGTTCCATTTTCATCTTCATGAATACATTGAATATGGCTGTTAAAGAAAGGCATTGCAGTAAAATTATTTTCCTTCTTGTTGTATTTAAAAAGGCCATACCATGTTCCGACCAATATTTCACCCTGCTTTGTTTTGTAAAGACTGATAATAAAATTACTTGCCAGCGAATTGGGTTTATTGGACGCATCATAATGTCTGATTACTTTGTAAGTTCTTAAATCCATTACGTCAAGGCCATGCTCATAAGTGCCAATCCAAAGTTCATTTCCATCTGCCACTATTCCATGGATATTCTGATAGGAAATGCTTCCAGGTTTATTATCCGCTTTGAATTTGGTGATGGAACCAGTTTTTAGATTGATCCTGTTCAGGCCTGCGTCTTCTGTTCCTACCCAAAGATTTCCATGCTCATCTTTGCATATTTCATGAACGATATTGCCACTTAAACTTTCCTTATCAGGTTCTGGAAAATACTTTTTAAACTCATTGTATTGCTTTGAATAATAATTTACTCCTCCGAAGAAAGTACCTATCCACGTTCCTCCTTCTTTATCCTTACAAATGGTTGAAATAACGTTGTCTGAAATTGAATATGGGTTACTGTAATCTTTAGAAATAATTTTAGTTTCGAAGGTTTTAATATTGAAGATATAAATTCCATTTTCAGTTCCCAGCCAGTATTCATCTGCTGATTGTCTGAAAATTTTATGAACGTGGACATCCTTGCTAACCGCATTATTTTTAAATAGATTTTTAATCGTTGAATTTTTATAATCAAATAATAATACCTTGTTCATACAACCAATTAATATTGATGAATCACCTACAGGATAGATGTCTTCAATCGGAGGCAGATTGGGTTCCTTTAAAATTTTTTTGATATTATAGTCGGAAAAACTATTTGTCTTTGGATTATAATGTTTTACGAGGCCGCTTGCTGTTGCTGTCCACACCTCTCCATTGTTAGAAATATGAAGGGCAATACTTTGATCATTTTTCAGATCGAATGCCACAATTTTTGAATTATGAGGGTTGTATTTATAAAGAGTAAGATTGGAAATGATCCAGATATTTTTCGCATGATCAGCGGCAATATACCGTACCTCACCTGAAGGTATTAATTTGAAAGCTGAGAATCTTTCCTGTTGTGGGTCGTAGAGATATATTCCGCTGGATGTGCCCACCCATAATTGTTCCTTTTCATCCTCAAATAAACTAAAAATGGAATTGCTTCCCAGGCTTTGTGCATCGGAGAGCACATTGTGAAATATTTTAAAAGTATTCCCGTCAAAACGATTTAATCCATTTCTGGTTCCTATCCATATAAACCCTTTCTTGTCTTGTAAAATGGTAGTGATAGTATTGCTTGAAAGTCCATTTTGAACCTGGTAATTTTTAAAATAATAGGAATCATTCTGTGCAAAACAAGCCGCTGCAATTATAGAAAAGCCTATTAAAATAAAAATTTTTTTCAAAATACAGTTATTATATAACAGCAGTGGTCGAATAAAAATTACAATTTACTAAAGTTATTTTACGGGGCTTTTTCTACCAAAAAAATTGAAAAGATTGACACCATTTGATTCTTAATTAATAACTACTGATTAGTATATATTTTTTAAGCTGACTAAATTTGAATCGTCAAAGTTTCAGGGAAGTTTTTATAAACCATGCCGCGATCAGATACCATGGTTTTATCAATCTCATTATAATTTCATTTATTAAACAAGACTAAATGAGCTATCTTTTTTACTCAAAAAAACGGGAACTTTTAATAGTTAAAATAGTTGCTGCAATTATTATGTCAGTAATCATTTTGCCCCTCAACGGTTTTGCATCCGGACCTGTTCTTAAGAAAGAGGTTAAAAATTCCAGAGATTTTTTTATAAATGATGCTATCATCATCAAAGGTCAGGTAACTGACGAAAATGGTCAGCCTTTGTCGGGTGTCAGCATCAATGAAAAAGGAACGAGGAATGGCACTGTTACAGACCTGCAGGGAAATTTTGAATTACGTGTTCAATCCTCAGCATCCATTTTACTGATCAGTTTTGTAGGTTACAACCTTCAGGAAGTGAAAGCAGAGCAGGAGTCACTTCATATTGTTTTGCAGAAAAATGTTAGCTCCTTAGATAGTGTTGTTGTTATAGGTTATGGTACACAGAAAAGAAGTGACCTTACAGGCTCGATTTCTTCTATTAAAAGTGATGATATAGCTTCTTTACCTGTACCTGATATTGGTCAGGCAATTGAAGGGAAGGCCGCCGGTGTACAAATTGTATCTCCCGGCGCACCGGGCAGCAATGTTACCATAAGGGTACGCGGTGTTGGAACGGTCAACAACACTGATCCCCTTCTAGTGATTGATGGAGTACCAACTGATGTTCCTTTAAATACTATTAACCCTGATGATATTGCTACGCTTGACATTTTGAAAGATGCTTCTGCTTCTGCTATTTATGGCTCCAGGGGAGCTAATGGGGTGGTTATCATTACCACAAAGAAAGGAAAGGCAGGTCAAAATCACCTTTCCTTCAATGTTTTCATGGGAACTCAAAAAGCAACCAATATGGTGAAGATGCTCGATGCCTCTCAATTTGCCCTTTTAAATAATGAGATGCTGAAAAATAATAACCAACCTACTTATTCGGGTTATGCTAATTCAGATACGCTCGGTAAAGGGACTGACTGGCTGGACCGGTTATTCAGGACTGCGCCGATTCAAAGTTATTCACTTGCTTATTCCGGAGGTTCTGAGAAATACAATTATTATGTTTCTGCTGGTTACTTAAACCAGGAAGGCATTGTCATTAATACCGGTTATAAAAGATATTCGCTACAATTCAATAGCAATGCAAAAGTATTTGAATGGCTGAAGTTTGGCAATACCCTTACTTTAAGTCACGATGAAAAACCAAGCGGATCTTACGATATTCGTAATACCATGGCGGCTAACCCTACACTCCCAGTGTTTAATCCAGATGGGACTTACGCAGGACCGGTAGGGCAGCCCCAATGGGTAGGCGATGTGACCAATCCGATTGCCAGGGCAAAACTTGTTAAGAATAATACCAATGGTTATAATATACTTGGTTCTCTTTTTGGTGAAGTAACTATAGCAAAAGGGTTTACTTTTAAAACCAGCGGTGGTATACAGGCTCAGTTTTGGGATAGTAGGACATGGTCGCCTAAATACGATTATGAACCTATTCCGCAGCCGAGTTCTTATTTATCGCAACAGTATAATAAAAGCATCACGCTGAACTGGGACAATTATTTTACTTATGATACTCATTTTGGACAATTACATCACCTGGCTGCGATGTTGGGCACCAATGCTCAGAATAATCAAACCAATTGGATTGGTGGAAATATTCAGGGATTTGCCAGCGATGTTACCCAGCAGTTAAATAATGGCACCACTAATCCAAATGTAAATGGAACCGGTTATGAATGGGCACTTGCCTCTTATTTTGGAAGAGTCAATTATGATTTTGACAATAAATATCTGTTTACCGGAACCATAAGAAGGGACGGTTCTTCCCGGTTCGGAGAAAATAATAAATGGGGAACTTTCCCTTCCGTTGCAGTGGCCTGGAGAGTATCACAGGAAAAATTTTTACAACACACTAAATTTATTGACGACCTGAAATTACGTGCAGGTTATGGTGTTACCGGTAATCAGAACATTGGCAATTATTCATTTGCTTCTTCGCTTACATCTGCTGTTTATGTTTTCAATGGCAATGTTGTTCCTGCAGAAATCGCTATGGTCATGTCTAATCCAAATGTTCAATGGGAATCTGTAGAGCAATCAAATGTTGGTATTGATGGCACCTTGTTCAATCACAGGGTAACTTTTACAGTTGATGCTTATTTGAAAAATACTTCGAACATGCTGGCGCCAATGCCGGTACCGATTTCTACCGGATATTCTGATATCGTTGTTCCTTATATCAACACAGGAAAAGTGCAGAACAAAGGGATTGAAATAAGTGTGTCATCGAAAAATGTTGTAGGTCGTTTTACGTGGAACACGAATTTGAATATTTCTTTTAATAAGAATAAAGTAGTGGCGCTTTATCAAAATGCCCCTATGTATATCGGTAGCGGTATTGGTTTGAATGGAACTTTAGCAACCAATACTGTCGGATATCCTGTTAATTCATTTTACGGTTATGTAATGGATGGTATTTTTCAAACGCAAAAGGAGGTTGATGCGGCTTCAGTGCAGGTTCCGGGAGCCGATCCTTTTAATCGTACTTCTCCTGGGGATGTTCGTTTCAGGGATTTAAATAATGATGGTGTAATTAATGACGCGGATCGTACCATTCTTGGCAACCCTAATCCACAATTTATTTATGCTATGTCCAATGATTTCAGTTACAAAGGATTTGATCTGAGCATCTTTTTACAAGGAGTACAGGGTAATGATATTTTCAATGCCAATAATGTTTTCCAGGAAAGTATGGCGGTTGCCCAAAACCAGACTACAAAGGTTCTGGGTAGATGGGAAGGAGAGGGCAGCAGCAACAATATTCCAAGAGCTATATTTAATGATCCTAACAATAATTCGAGGATTTCCTCTCGTTTTTTAGAAGACGGTTCCTACATGAGAATTAAAAATGTAACGCTTGGTTATACATTGCCACACTCGTTTTTGAACAATACCTTTCAGAAAGCAAGGATTTATCTTTCTGCACAAAACCTTTTCACCTTTACAAAATATTCAGGCTTTGATCCGGAAGTGCCTGCAAACGGCGTAGATTATAATGTTTACCCTGTAACCCGTATCCTAAGTGTTGGATTAAATATCACTTTATAAAAAACTGACAAGATATGAAAGCAAATAAATTGGTCTTTACTTTTTTTGTTTTAGCAGCTGCGATTGCCGGGTGTTCTAAATCATTTCTTGAAAAAGCGCCGCTTGACTCAGTTAATACTTCTAACTTTTATAAAACTGCCGATGACGCAGTAGCAGCTATAAATGCCGCATATCAGCCTTTGCAACGTCCCAAGCTATACAATCTTAGGATGTGGACAACGGATATTATGGCAGGAAATAGTGAAGTTGGGGCAGGTGGTGGCACTGACGGAATAGAAACCAAAGATGAAGCAAATTTTGTAACAACAACAGATAATGCAGGAGTGCTTGACCTGTATAGAGGACCGGCACCCGGTATTCTTGCCTGTAATATTGTTTTGGAAAAGGTTCCTGCTATACAGATGGATGAAAATCTAAAGAAACGGATACTTGGGGAAGCTCATTTTCTGCGTGGACTCTATTATTTTATTTTGGTACGTTTTTTTGGTGATGTTCCGCTAATAACCAAACCACAAAATGTAGGCGATGATCTCAATCCTCCACGAACACCGAAAGCGGATGTTTATAAACAAATAATCAGCGATCTAACCACTGCTATGGACTCGCTTCCAGCCAGAGAAACTTATTCAGGTTCTGATGTTGGTAGGGCATCGAAAGGGGCGGCTACCGGACTTTTGGCAAAGGTCTATCTGACGTTAGGCGATTATCAAAAAACGGTTGATTTGTGTAAACAGGTAACTGCGTTAGGTTATAAATTGAATCCCAATTATGCCGACAACTTCTCTGCCACTAATAAAAATACCATTGAATCACTTTTTGAGGTGCAGTATAGTGGAGCAACTACTTATGGCTTCTTTGATGATTTTAACCAGGCCTCATGGGTAAGCACATTTACAGGACCAAGGAATTCTGATTTTGTAGGAGGAGCGTATGGATGGAATCAACCGACGCAGGAATTTGTTGACTCTTATGAGCCAGGAGACAAGAGAAAAGATGCAACTGTTTTGTATGAAGGAGCGCCAGCTTTTGATGGAAAGGATTACAAAGCCTCTTATTCCGGAACCGGCTATAATCTAAGAAAGTTTTTAGTGCCAAAATCAATCTCTCCGGATTACAACACCAACCCTGCTGATTTTATTGTGTTACGATATGCTGATGTTTTATTGATGGAAGCCGAAGCATTAAATGAATTAGGCCAGATGGATGCTGCAATTGTTCCACTCAATCAGGTTCGTGAGAGAGCAGGCTTAAATGATAAAGCGGCAAATATTTCGAAGGATGCAATGCGGCTTGTTATTCTGCATGAAAGACGTGTGGAACTTGCTTTTGAAGGCCAGAGGTGGTTTGATCTTATAAGGGTACAAAATGGGCAATATGGATTGGATTTTTTGCATTCGATCGGGAAAGTAAATGCTACTCAAAAGTTCCTGTTACTGCCTATTCCGCAGGTGGAACGTGATGCCAATCCAAATCTTACTCAAAACCCTGGATATTAATTATTGAAAAATCAGTAAACGAACTTTTATATGCAAATCCTATTTTTTCTTTTTCGAAAAAGCAATGTCAAAATTTTTCTTTACGGAATTTTGAGTGTCCTGCTTTCAGGTCTTTTATTTTTTTCCTGTAAAAAGATTGGAATAGTTATTCCGGCAGTCGTGAATGCTCCTTTGGCAATCAGCGCTTCCGATTCATCTCTTATTTTAAACCAGGCAAATCAAAATGCTACTGCTGTAACATTTAACTGGTCAACAGGAACTAATAATGGAACGAATTCAGCCATTGATTATACTTTTCAATTAGATAAGAAGGGTAATAATTTTGCTAATCCTGTTATTGTGGATATGGGCAGGCAAGCATACACACTGAGTTATACCACCGGCCAATTGAATGACAGTGTGCTTAAACATTGGAATATAAAGCCAGGAACAGCGGTTGATCTGGAAGCAAGAATCATAGCGAATGTTGCAGGAACGTCATCAGCCCCACAGATTTCAAATGCAAAAGGTTTAACAGTTACACCTTATGAGCCGGTATCTTCTACACTTTATATCATTGGTGGCGCTACTTCTACCGGTTGGGATAATTCCAAATCGGCGCCTTTAACCACTGATCCAAAAACTCCTGGCGGCTTTATTTACCAGGGAACGCTTTTACCGGGTACCTTCAAATTTATCACAACTCTTGGAAGTTTTTTACCTTCTTATAATATGGGCGCAGATAGCAGTAAGTTAGTATTTAGAACACTAGATTCTCAACCTGATGATCAGTTTACCATTACGGAAGCAAGCGTTTACAAAGTGTCTGTAAACCTGATTGATTTGACTATTAAAATTGAAAAGCTTGCTTCCTCTCCTTATTCAAAGTTGTGGATCATTGGAGATGCTGTTCCCAAAGGCTGGAATATAAGTACTCCGGATTCAATGATAAGTAACCCGAACAATGGATTTCTCTTTAAGTATAATGAGGTGCTGAAAGCCGGAGAATTTAAAATCCCCACAGCAGCAACCGGTGATTTTTCAGTTCCATTTTATATGCCGTTAAGCAATCATCCTGACCTCTCACAAACAGGAGTTCAATTGGTTCAAAGTGGAGGAGTTGATTACAAATGGAATATTACCAATCCCGGTCCGTATAAGATCACTTTGAATCTTTTAGATATGTCGATTCACATTGTGCCTTTTCAGCCTTACACCAAATTATGGATTGTGGGCGATGCCACACCTAATGGATGGAATATAGACAATCCAACTGTGATGACGGCGACCAGTGATCCGTATGTATTTACCTACACAGGACATTTGAATGCAGGTGAATTCAAAATTCCGGTGGCAACCGGAGATTGGGGAACTGATTTTTTCCGTCCTTATAAAAATCATCCTGCTATTTCTGAAACAGGTGCTGAATTTGTAAAACATGGAACCGCGCCGGAAGATACAGATGATTATAAATGGTTAATCACAACAGCCGGAAATTATACAATCACTTTAAATCAATTGTACGAAACAATTTCGATTGTAAAGCAATGATAATGGTTTAAAATTAGAGAAGAATCAAAAGAAGTGTGGTGAAAGGATTTATTAATTTCATTGCTAAAAAAGTAAAGAATGAAAAACATCTTAATTGTTTGTTTACTATCCTTTAATGTAGTGTCAGG
>Ga0157370_10006929_pt1 | contig 12389 bp, 11 predicted proteins | sample C35metaG_FD_113463 | JGI IMG/M metagenome (GOLD analysis project Ga0157370, IMG submission 113463) | Corn rhizosphere microbial communities from Kellogg Biological Station, Michigan, USA - C3-5 metaG | ecosystem: Host-associated > Plants > Roots > Rhizosphere > Soil | place: USA: Michigan...
AACCGGCCTTTCGTCAGCGGGATACGAATACCAGCCACGAATAGAAGTATGCGAGCTTAAATGTGTGAGGCGTGGGTGCTCCGCGGCCGCGCGCTTCCATCTTGCTCCAGGATGTCCTCGACCCGGTACAGCGGCGCGTTGCAAACGTCCCCGCCCTACTGTTGGCTCGCCGGCTTTTCCCCTGGTCTGTAGAGCGTCGGCGGCTTCCGCTTCGACTCGGGCGTCCCCACGCCGGCCTTCGCATCTTCGGCCTTCTGCGCCTTCACGTCGTCGGCCGGCTTCAGGCTGTCCACGCGCTTCTTCTCTTCGCTGTCCTTCGAAGCGATCTCCGTCGACCTCCTGCCCAGATCCTCCTGCGCCAGCTCGATGCTGTCCGTCGTATCGCTCAGCGCGTTCTTGAGCTCGAGTTCGTACATATCGAGATCGCGCGGCTGCGAATCGAGCGCCTTCTGCAGTTGCGCCGTGAACTTCTTTTCGGCCGCGCTCACTGCGTTCGTCCCTTCCGCAATATCCGCCTTGCGCCGCAGCGCATCGTCTGAAACCGTGTCGATCGCGTCGATGATGTTGGTGTAGTCTTCCAGAAGCTGCCGGATCATCAGCGAACGTCCCGGCTTGTCCTTCGCCATTAACTGCTGCAACTGGTCCAGCCGCTGCCGCGCAAACAGCACATAAAGCTTCAGCCGGTCGTTCGGCTCCTGAGCTTCCCGAATCTTTTCCACTTCATCCTGAGTAAGAAAATCCCTCTCCGCAAGCGCCGGCGCTGCGGCGGAGGCGGCGGCGAGAAGAACAATTACGAAACATCTCATGGTTGCCCTGCCTTACTGCTTGCCTGTAATCGCGTCACTTCTTCTTCTTTTCCATAATGGCGTCAAACCAGGCGTCATGGATCTGCTGAACCTTGTTCTTCGGCCCCTCGATCAGCGGTCTTTCGCTCTCGTCCATCCTGTGTTCGAAATCATCCAGGCGCTGCAGGATCTCGTGCGAGCGTGTTTCGGCGAACTTGTACGGCCCCGGATGCCGGCTCGCGTTTTTGTGCGTCGCTTCCAGCGATTTCCGCGCCAGTTCCATAGCGTCTTCCACCGTCTTCAAATCGGACCGCACGCCGTCCGTATCGCCTTTGTCGTAAGCCGCCTCGGCCTGGCGCTCCGCGGACGCCGCGAACTCCACCGCATCCCGCGCCCGATGTTCCGGGTTCGATTCCGTCCGCACCTCGTCGAGCGTAGACGGGAGCGCCTGTTTCATCAGCAGAAGCAGAAGTGCCACGGAGGCCGTCATTTCTTCTTCAGCTCACTTTCAATAATACGGATTCGCTGGCGGGCCAGAAATTCCTGATTCGGCGCGGCCCCGTTGTCCGTCGCCAGAAACTGCCGATACGCCGCGACAGCCTGCGGTTTCATCTTCAGTTTGTCCAGCGTGATCGCCCGCAGATAGTAATCGCCAGGCAGTTCCTTGCCCATGGCATGCAGGTGGTCGAGCGCCGCCAGACCCTCCACATAGTTCTCATTCACGATCAGCGCCGAAGCCAGCTCGTTCCACGCCTTCGGGTCGTCCGGATGCAGCTTCGTCGCAGCGAAAAAATGCTGCGCAGCCGCCCCCAGTTGCCGCTGGTCGCGCAGCGCCCGCCCCAGCATCATGTGCAGGTCGAAATCATCAGGCGCCGCCGCCACTGCGGCCTGAAGCTGCGCGATCTCTTTCTGGTGATCGCCCGCCATCCGGTACGCGTCCGCCAGCGCCAGCCGGTTTTCCTTCGCAGGCGACGTGCGCACCGCCTGCTCCAGGTTCGGAATCGCCGCCGAATAGTCTTTGTTCTCAACCTGAAGCGCGCCCAGCCGCTCGCGCGCATGCGCGTTCTCCGGGAATTCCCGATAGATCGCAATCGCGTCCCCGAAACGCCGGTTCTTCTCGTACTCTGCCGCCACCTCGAGCAGGCGGTCGCGATACTTGGCATCGAGCGCAGCCGCCGCCCGGAAATGCGTCGCCCCATCTTCCGGCTTCCCCTGCCGCATCAGCGCCTCCGCCAGCCCAACCTGCGCCGGCGCCGATTTCGCGTCTGCATCCACGGCCGCCTGATACGCAGCAGCCGCGGCCGCCGCGTCGCCCGAGCCCAGCAGCGCATCGCCCAGATAAAGATTCGGGCGGAACTCCTTCGGCTTCGCCGTCGCGGCTTCTTTCAGCACAACCGCCGCGTCCGCCGGCTGCTTGTTCCGCAGCAACAGAGTCCCCAGGTTCAGTTCGGCCTCATACAGCCCCGGCTTCAGCTCGAGCGTTTTCCGCAACTCGGCGATCGCCTCCGTATCTTTATGTTGCTGGATGAGCGCAAATGCAAGATTGAAGTGCGCCGCGTAGTCCTTTGGGTCAGCCTCCACCGCCTTGCGAAATAACGGTTCGGCCTGCGCCGGCTCGTTCGCATCCAGCGCCTTCATCCCTTCGGCCACATAGTCCTCGGCCGGCAGAAACAGAAGCGCCGCCAGCATTGCCGCAGCCAGGCCCATACCTCTAACCTGGCACATGTTTCGGCGCAATTTCCGGCGCCCCTGTCTGATACGCTTTCGGCAGGACCTCGAAAGTACGTATGAACTTCAAGCGCATCGCCTTGCTCACGCCCGCGGCTCTTCTCGCCCTCGGCCTGTATCAATGGACGTCCAGTACAGCGAAGGCTGCGCCGCCTGCCAACAAGAAACGCATCCTCGTCATCGGACAGACTAAAGGCTTTGAACACGATTCCGTGCCGGACGCCATGGGCACCATCTGGAAGCTGGGTCACGAGACCGGCCTTTGGGATACTTACCTCCGCACCGACACTGAGCTCATCACCAAAGGCAAAGTAGGCCCCAACGGAAAGAATCTCGACGATTTCAACGCGCTCGTTTTCGCCAGCACCACCGGCGAGCTTGATCTCACGGACCAGCAGAAGAAAGACATGATGGCCTTCATCCACGACGACGGTAAAGGCTTCGTAGGCGTCCACGCGGCGCTCGATACCAACTACAAATGGCCCGAGTACGGCGAAATGATTGGCGCCTGGTTCGATCAGCACCCCTGGAGCACTTTCTGGGCGCCCATCATCAATGAGGATCCGAATTTCCCCGCCGTCAGACACTTCCCGCAGGAATTCATGAAGCGCGATGAGATCTACCAGCCCTCCAAAGAGTTCTCGCGCGAAAAAGTGCATGTACTGCTGCGCCTCGATGAGCGCAAGCTGGATTACAACAACCCGCGCGTGCACCGTCAGGATCACGATTTCGCCGTTGCATGGTCGAAGATGTACGGCAAAGGGCGCGTCTTTTATTCCACGCTCGGCCACACCAACGAAGCCTGGAACGATCCCGATATTCAGAAGATGTATTTCGAGGCGATCAAATGGGTTCTCGGGTTGACCGAAGGGAGCACGGAGCCGCACCCGCGCACCGCGCCCCCAACGGAATGACACCCCGCATTATTTGCTTTGTGGCCCGAATGTAAGACTTAGCAGGTATTGAACGACGTCACTCTCTTCACTGCTCGTGAGATTCAAACTCTTGCACGTGTTGTAGTGATCGACAACGCGAGTCAGCGCTGCCGTGATAGTCGGACCGTTGAAGCGTCCATCATGGTAGAAGCCGCCTTTCGAGTGTGTGAACAGATCGCCAATCGGCGAAGTGCGATACCGCATGTCCGGCGCCCGATTCGCCTGAAAATCATCTATGCACACCTCATCCGGCGTATGAAGGTTCCATCCCGGATCGGTCCATAACGGCTCAACGTGGCAATTGTTGCATTGGGCCTTCCCGCTAAACAGATCGTCTCCCCGCTTCGCCGCCGCGGCATCAAAACTGCCCGCCGGAGGCTTCGGCGACGGAATCGCAAGCTGATAGAACTGCAAAGGCTGCAGCTTCGACGTCACCAGGTCGTCATCAGGCGAGATATGGGGCAAATCACCGAACCCGAACTGGGCCGCAATCGGAAACCGGTTCGCATTGTTTAACCGCGGGTCCCAGAACCGCCCTTTTCCATGCATTTCGAGAGTGGCCACAAACGCATTCCAGTGCGGCACCGATCCCCAGCCGGTCCAGGTATGCAGGTTCACTCCACCGAGCCCGAACGCCGGAGGAATCAGCACGGCCCCCGGAACTTGAGTGCCAGTCGTAACATGATCCGTCACTTGCATCGGGTTGAACGCCTTGCCGTCCAGGAATAACTCGGCATCGAATTTCCCCGGACCCCAACTGTTCAGAACGCTCCTCACGGCAGTATCCGTGATCCCCGGTATCGCCACACTCAGCAGAGTGATAACGGGGTTGAGGTTGGGCGCAAGCGCCACGATTGCCCCGACATTCAGATCCCGGTTGGCCCAGCCATCCATCCGATGGCCGACGCATCCCGTGCCAGGATTCGGCTGAACTCCGTTCGGGCATAGAGGCACGGCGTTATCGACCGTCGAATGGCATAACGCGCACTGGATTCCGACCGAATCGAGCGTTCCGTTGGAATTGAAAAAGCCTGTCAGGCCGACGACCGCGTTCGCTTTCAATAGCGCCAGCGTCGTGGCCGGACTGGTTAAGTCCACCCGGCCGTGCACTATGCGCTCAATCAGGTCGGATGGCAGCGCGTCAACGTCTACTTTCAGACCGGCCGCCAGTGCGGCAATCGGGCTAAGCCCCGGGCCAACGCCGCCGAGCGCGCTGCCCTCGATCGCCCGATGCAAGCCAAGCGCGCCTCCCCAGAAGGCCTGATCCCCGAAAGTATCGAAGCGAAAAATCTGTCGCCCCTGGTGCACAAGTTCAATTGCATTGCGCGCCACACGATGGTTCTTATCGTCCTTATCGTCATCATCGGCATTTACTCGATGGACAAAGGAACTCTGGAGCGCAAATAGCGTTATGCCTATCCCCACGGCTGGCGCCAGCCAGCGTAAATACTGTCTTAATCCCGATTTCATGGATACCCCCGTACTTATCAGAATTTTCGTTACCCCGTGAAATAGATAGCCAGCTCCACAAGGGTATGTGTTCAGACTCGCCGCGCAGCGATCTCAAATCACAGGACTGCTCTGCGCGCAGCGGAGTCTGCAATTAGCCACGGAACCCTGGTTTGAGGGCAGCACGTGGCTTTGCCGATGCCTTACAGCTACTTATTTGGCCGCCAAGTATGTTGCTGCGCGGGGCAATTGCCGAGATACGTCAACTGCTGACTGCCCGCTTCCGATTCAATCGTCGTCGTCATCACGTTTGGCCGCATCTGCCGCCATCGCCAGCCCTAAGACAGCATCAAAAAATGCTTGTGGCTGGCCGTCGAAGATGTGGCTGGATGCGATAGCCGTGGCGGTAGCGACCGCGCCGGCATTCTTTTTGAGCGACGGTCGAATCACGGAGCAGGCCGGCAGATTCGGGCTGATGAACACGCATGGCTCCGGAAAGATCAGGTTCGTCTGGAACGCCTCCCCGCCGAATGGGGCTGAGTTCAGATCCGGAAATGTGACGCCTGTTTCGGGGTCCTGAACGCCGGCAAGCGGCTGCGAAACCGCGTTGCCGGCCTTATCATGCCAGACGGCAAAATGGTTCACCTCTACCCCAAGAATGCTCACGACGATGCGTAGCACCTGCGGATTCCTCACTTTCAGACTCAGATGCGTATAAACACTGGAACCGAATGCATCGAATGTTGCAAAGTGAAATGCCGCTGCGTTCGCGATGGCCTGCATCCGGGTTTCAGCCTTACCTGCCGGTGGAACCGGCTGCATCTGGTGAGGGGGCGTATCGCCGTCGCTCTGCGGGATTGTCGGCTCGCCGGTAATGTTTACAGCTTGCGGGAAAACCGTCCCGCGATCCGGGTTTCCCGTGGCTCGATATCGCGTATACCAGCTCGTGTCCACTGTGAGATTCGACAGATTTGTGAGCCGTTTTATCTTTTGGTTCGCCCCGGTTGCCTTACTGCTGGGCAGAGTTCGAAAGGCGTCGAGATTGACGGGCTGCTCGCCTTTAGCCGCCAGGTAGGCATTGAGAAATGCCGCATGGCTCATCTCGTCATCCGTATTGTCGGCGACATACTGCGGCATGTCGCTGTCAAGATTCTCCAGTGCTGACTTATAAGCGGCATTTCCACCGTTCACGCCGCCCAGTTCGTTATACTGCTGCCAAAAATCACTCTCGACTAACTCTGCCGCCGCCAGAAATCGGAGGATCGCAACATCTCCCCTGGGTAGTTTGCGGTCATCGTCAGCCAGCAGCTTGCCGCCGCTCATGATCGTACCGGCAACGCCCACACCCTGCAAAAAGGAGCGCCGCCTGATGACGCGGCGCCACTTGAATTCAAGGTCATCCGGGCTTCCAGGATCAACTGAAACATTGTTGTGTCGCATTTATTTGTCTCCGCTCGACTAAGCCTTGCCTGATGCGTTGCTTATTAGCATCGCTATCATTGAATTGAGGCCGATAACTGTTGTTGCGCTTCAGGCGGAAAAAGAGACAAAGCCAGCGTTCCGTTCCCCCGGGCATGTTCATTAGCCAGGCGCTCGCACGCGATCATGGAGCTTGACCAGACAGAAATCATCCTTTGTCGTGAAGGATCGGCAATGTGATGAATGTCCGGAAAGCCAAGCCACGCTCTCGCGTCAGGAAACAGATCAACGCTCGTCCCTTGATTCGCGAAATAGCAGGTAAACTTGATTTAACTCAGATTGGATGGCTCGCTGCGCCGATCGTCAGGAAGCCCAGGCACCCCCTCCCTCCAACGCCGACGGAATCACCAGAACACGATTTACAACCTGTGTACTAGAGTGAGCCCGCTCGCTAACGTCTAGTCTAGGTGCGAGCGCCACTTGTAGCTGTAAATGTGTTGTAACTAAATTGTTAACCTGGACGAGAGCTTACACCGGGACGCAACTGAAATAACGGGCTGTACCTGCCGGACTACAAATGCTCCTGAACTGCAACTGTCGCGAAGAGGCGACGTAAATCGGCGACGTCGACCACCCTCTCAGAGAGACGTGCTCTTGCGGGCTAAACATTTCTTCTCTATACTTGAATAAATGGCGAAACGCAGTTACCTCGGCGAGATGGAACTCATGGTTCTGCTCGCAGTCATGCGTCTCGGCGATGAGGCTTACGGAGTCCCGATCTCGAAAGAGCTTCTAACTCTGGCGGGACGGGAAGTCGCCCTTGGCAGCATTTACGCGGCGCTGGACAGACTGGAAGAGAAAGATTTTGTGTCTTCGTCGCTTGGCGACCCGACACCCCAGCGCGGCGGTCGCGCGAAGCGGTATTTCAGGGTCACCCCCACCGGCCTCAGAGCACTAAAGATGACTCGCGCTGCGCTGACGAATCTGTGGAGCGGCGTACCTGTTCTGGAAGGAAAGCATTCATGAGTAGCGACAAATCCCAGCCGCCGCGTTTAGCCATTTGGTGCTTGCGGCACGCGGCTCCAGGTCGGCATAACGACGCCTTAACGGGCGATCTCATTGAGCAGTTTCGCGACGGGCGAACGCACGGCTGGTTCTGGAGGCAGGTATTCATCGCCGTTACGATCAGCATTCTGCGCGAGATCTGGCGCCATTGGCCACATTTCGGCTACGCGATAGTCGGAACCGCACTTAGCTGGTTTTTCTGGGATGCCCGGCGCTGAGACGGGTGCCGGCGTGGCTACATTGGAACGAGTTGCCCTGGCCCTGGAGCCAGATTGCCCTGGAGCTGAGCCGCCCAGGTCATCCCAATTACAGGCAGCTCGTGATCCCCGTTGAATTGGTGCTGCTCTTGTCTTTTCTCACTTTCCTCGTCGCGGCATGGCTCGGCTGCCGCTTGCCGTCTCAACGGCGCTCCGCAAACGCCCGCCCTGCTCTATAAATGAATTTCCGGGCCCGTTTCTCAGCAGCAGTCTTCTATACTGAACGAACATCCGCCCGATTGGATACGTCACGGTTGCATGGTCACGACCACTGAAATAGCCCCCGAAATCTACCGCCTCGCGGTCTACGTCCCCGAGATCAATCTGGAGTTCAGCCATTTCCTGATCCGGGATGACGAGCCGCTGCTTTTCCATGCCGGCCTGCGCGGCATGTTCCCGCTCCTGCGCGATGCGGTCTCGCGTCTGATCGATCTCTCGAAACTGAGGCACATCGGATTCAGCCACTTCGAGTCCGATGAGTGCGGAGCTTTGAACCACTGGCTTGAACTGGCTCCCGAGGCGCAACCCGTTTGCGGCCTCGTAGGAGCGATGGTGAGCGTGAACGATTTTTCCGTTCGGCCCGCCCGTGTCCTGACGCGGGACGATGTTTTGCCCACCGGTCGATATCGATTTCGATTCCTGCCCACTCCGCATGTGCCTCACGGTTGGGACGCCGGCGTCATGCTCGAAGAGAAAGAACGCACTCTCTTCTGCTCCGACTTGTTTCATCAATGGGGTCATCGCGAACCGGCCACAGACAAGGACATTCTGCAACGATGCCACGATGCCCTGCGGGAATCTGAAGCAGGCCCGTTTGCGAACTATGTGCCCTATACCCATCACACCGGGCGCGTGCTGGAAAGCCTGGCGGAACGAGAGCCGAAGACGCTGGCCGTTATGCATGGCTCGAGTTATTACGGTAATGGGGCGCAAGCCCTGCGAGATCTGGCCGTCGTGATGCATGAAGTGCTCGGGCCCAAAGCAGAGGACGGAGAGACAACCTCCGCCGGCATGATAAAAGCGTAGGCGACTCACATCACGAGATTCGCGCCCCCTGCCAGAACCCACCGATCCGCTTTCCGCGGTAGATCCCGACGGTGTGCCCGAAGCGCTTGTTCCCCACACTCGGGAGGCTTCACCGTCACCTGGACGTTCAGGCCTGCGCGGATAATGCCCAGGCACGATCGGCAGCAAATCTCCGATGCGGGTTCTCGCCGGGAATGCGTTCAAACAGCCGAGCCGTGTGCGGCCACTGGTCTGTGCCCGATGCGCGATTCCGCGATGGCTCTTGAAGATCTTGATAGCCGTGGGCGTTGAGCGCACCTGCGCCAGAGCCACCCGTCTCAGAAAAGCGCCTTACCGCAACCGCGAAAGTGCAAAACGCGTTGTTCGCGCGCACAAATGAATCGAGCGCGGCCATTGCCATGACCGCGCCCTGTTCTCTCAACCATCTCTGTGTGTGACGCGGCAATCACCGCCGGATTCCTACGGCTCTCCGTTGATCGCCACGTTCATGGCCCCGGCGCCGTTTGCCGCTGTCGCGCCCCAGACCACATTCGCGCCCCATACCACGTTAAAACCGGTCATGCCGCTTGCGCCCCACACTACGTTCGCGCCCCACACCACATTGTTGGCCAGCAATTGGCCGGCGCCCCAGACCACGTTTGTCGCGTACTGCGACGTTGCGCCCCACACAACATTGGCGCCGCTCACGCCCGTCAACGTGACGGCGCCGGTGGAAGAGTTATACACCGCGACCGGCGAAAGCGCCTGGCCGGTCGAAACCGAAGTATCCCTGAGCGCCGCCCCAATGTCCAGATATCCTGCGCCGACAGTGAACACGTCGTAGTAGCTGGTATAGGTCGCGCCCGTTGTCAGATCCACGGCGACGCTGCTCGTCGGAAAGCTCTTCGATGCCGTCTTCATCAGCCTGGCCTTGATCTGGTCCGGCGTGAGATTCGGGTTGTTCTGCAGCAGGAGAGCAGCGGCGCCGCTGACCACCGGCGTGGCCATGCTGGTTCCGCTGAGGATGAACTGTCCGCCCGGCAGGTCATTCTGGGGATAAAGCGTCGCAAGAGTCAGCCCGCCGGGAAGAACGGAAACAATCAGATTGCCAGGCGCGACGATATCCGGTTTCGCATAATGATCGAACAGCGTCGGCCCTTTCGAGCTGTAGCTCGCGATCAGATCGTCCCCGCGGTCGACGTGCCCATCGGCTTCATGGCGCCGACCGTGATCACGTAAGGATCGTTGCCGGGCGCCGTGATTGTCCCATAACCTTGCGTGTTGGCCGAGTTGTCCTGCCCCCCGTTTCCGGCGGCGGCAACCACTGTGATGCCGGCTTTCCAGGCCGCTTCAACCGCCTGGCAGAGCGGGTCCTGCGATGCCGGTTCATATACAGGCCGGCCGAGCGACAGGTTGATGACCCGGATGTTGTACTGGCTCTTCAGCGTGATCGCCTGATCGATGGCGGCGATCACGCCGGCGTCGGTCCCGTTCCCGTTCTGATCGAGAACACGAAGATTGATGAAGTTGATCCCCGGCGCAATACCCGGTTTGACCCAGTTGGCTCCCGTCCCGCCGAGGATACCGCCCACATGTGTACCGTGGCCGTATTGATCCGCCGGAGAGCCCCAGACGAAACTCTCCTGATAAACGATTTGGGTCTGCCCGCCGACGTTGAAATCCGCAACGTTCGCCATGCCGCTGTCGATGATCGCCACGCCGATCCCTGACTGGTTCGTTGAGGGCGTGATATTCATCGCCGCGCTGACGATATCCAGAGTCGAGTATGGTTGCGGGGCTACCGTCGCCATGCCGCTCAGTGCGCGGTTTGGCGCAATGTACTCGACATCGGGATCGGCCGCGAGCGCGGCGAGATCTGACGACGAGATGGAGAAATGCCCGGCGTTGATATGTCCGTATCTGTGCAGCGTCTTGCCGCCGCGTCCTTCTACTCTGCGATAGTGCGCTTCAGTCGGCGGAACCTTGTACCTTACGATCACCTCAACACCCGTGGCCAGCTTCGGTTGCCGCAACTCCGGCGAGAGTTTTTCGCCCCCGGCCCAAACGATGGTGGATGCCACGGTAAGTGTCAGCCACGCGTTCACGAGAAGTTTGATGGTTCGTTCCATTTCCGTACTTGCCGTCTATCGGCGAGCGCCAAAGCAGGCAATAGAGAGATCACGGAAGACGGGTACCGGAACTGGCAAAACGCTGAATAGTACGAAGGGTTCAATTCACTTTTGGGAGGCCGCAGCCGGACAAACCTGCCGGGTCTCACTAACGTCAGGCATTGTTCCTGTTGGTGTACAGCGCGCCGTCATTCGGCGAAACGCTGTACACCGTCACACCTTTTTCGCTCCTGCCCTATTCGTCTGCAGACTCTATAAATGCATCGGGGCAAGTGACCGGAAGCGCCTGTGAGAACCGCTTCTCGGGCGCATATGTGTACAGCGGCGGCGTGCTCACCTATCTTGCCACCCGCTTGGTTTCCGCAGGGCACGGAATCAACGAGCTGGGACAAGTTGTAGGGGAATCAGCAACCCCAGGCAGACTTCCGCCTGGCCGTGCCTTCTTCTCTGCGGCTCCTCCCTTCGTCGAAGAGCTCGGCACGCTCGGGGGCCCGTCAAGCGCAGCTTTTGCCATCAACAATGCCAGCCAGATCACTGGCCAGGCAGACCTTCCGGGCGGTACCGCGCATGCTTTCGTTTACAGCAATGGCGTAATGACTGACATCGGCACACTATCGGGCGGCTTGAATAGTGTGGGTTATGCAATCAACAGCCTGGGCCAGATCGTCGGCTACTCGGCTCGGTCAGGTGGTATCTCTCGTGCTTTCATTTACAACAATGGCGCCATGACAGACCTGAACCTGCTGATTGATCCTGCACTCGGCATCACGCTGAATAGTGCAAACGGGATTAATGATTCCGGGCAGATCATTGCTGGTGGTACCGTGAACGGCGCCTACGGCCCCCTTCCCGGAGAAGTGTTTCTGCTTACGCCAGCATCTGTCGAAGTGCCGGAGCCATCAAGCCTGGCAGTGTTCGCCAGTGCCATCTGTGCGCTTGCGGCAACCCGGCGACAGACGCAGACTGCAGAGATAGTCCGGAAAGCGCTGGGAATAGTCCGACCGTCGCGGTCATCTTAAACCAGCATCAATGCCTGTCGGAAAATTTGCCGTCATCCGCAGTTTTCCGGCCTCGCGGATTCCGCTGTTCGGTGTCGGGCTCCCGGTCCTGGATCGGCTCACGCCTTCGTTTCTCTTTCGGCCCGGCCAGCAGATCGGATGTTGAGATTGCGCCAGGCGTCGCCACGCTCGCTTGGTGGCTGGCGGACCGATTCCCTGGGGAATCCGCTCCTTGCCTTACGGCTAATCGTGCCAGTTGCCGAAACGCCTCTCAGGAATTATTCCCGGGAACGCCGTCGCGCTTTCATCCTCCCTTACCAGGTTTGAGCTGGTGGGCGATTCACGTCCCGCCAGGGAAAATATTCCCCGTATTTTCAGCAAATTCCGCCACAACATCCGGAATTCTCCAAAGTCGACTGCCAGGCTGGGACCGGTAGCCGAAATGTCAGACTCGAAACCCATTTCCGAAAAACGCCGCGCCGCCAACCGCGAAAACGCGAAGCGATCCACGGGACCCCGAACTCAGGCGGGCAGGGAGCGAAGCTCCCGCAACGCCGTAAAGCATGGATTCCGTTCTTCTTCTTTCGCGGTCGTGCGCCTCGAAGACCTCGACGAAGTC
>Ga0157370_10006931_pt1 | contig 12383 bp, 12 predicted proteins | sample C35metaG_FD_113463 | JGI IMG/M metagenome (GOLD analysis project Ga0157370, IMG submission 113463) | Corn rhizosphere microbial communities from Kellogg Biological Station, Michigan, USA - C3-5 metaG | ecosystem: Host-associated > Plants > Roots > Rhizosphere > Soil | place: USA: Michigan...
ACCACCAACTTAAATAATTATAATTCAGGATCTCATGAGATATTCCTGCGTTATGAATTCTTCAAAAACAATGGTAAAATGACAACTCCTCGTTTCTTCTAAAAACAAATGATTATGAAAAATTATATACTTTTCTGCTTAATAATAATCTGTTTTTCATTTGACAGTTATGCCCAGGATTCTAAATTGAAATCGGGTGATAAAAAATACGATGGTTATGCCTATATCGATGCCATAAAAACCTATGAAAGAGTGGCCGATAAAGGATACAAGTCTGAAGATTTGTTTAAAAGACTCGGAAACTCTTATTATTTTAATTCTGAGTTTGAAGGAGCTGCCAAATGGTACGGCGAGTTATTTGCTGTAAACAATTCTCCCGAAGCCGAATATTATTACAGATATGCACAGTCTTTAAAGTCAACAGGACAGACAGATAAAGCCACTAAAATCATGAATGAATTCAGCTTCAAGTACAAAGACGATTCCAGAGCCAGACTCTATAAAGATGATGTCAATTATCTCGATGAAATCAAAGCCAATTCAGGACGTTATAAAATTGAAGATGCCGGAATTAATTCGAAATATTCAGATTACGGAAGCTTTGTTTACGACAACAAAATCTACTTTGCATCGGCCAGAGATACCGGGAATTTTTCGCAGCGCAAACACAAATGGACCGGAGAATATTTTACCAATATTTACAATGCCGATCTTGACTCCCAAAGCGGAAGCGCATCAAAAGTAAATAAAATAAAATCCGAGATCAACAGTCGTTTTCACGAATCATCACCTGTTTTTACCAAAGACGGAAAAACGGTTTATTTTACAAGAAATAACTATGTCGACGGTAAAAAAGGAAAAGATGCTGATAAAATTACGCTGGTAAAAATTTATCAGGCCAGTCTTGAAAACGGAAAATGGACCAAAGTAATCGCGCTTCCTTTTACAAGTGACAATTACAGCACGGGACATCCTGCGCTGAGTCCGGATGAGAAAACATTGTATTTCGCATCGGATATGCCCGGAACCATCGGACAGTCGGATATTTACAAAGTCAGCATTAACGGTAACGGCAGTTTTGGAACACCCGAAAATCTGGGAAAAAGTATTAATACCGAAGGAAAAGAAACCTTTCCGTATATAACCAGCGAAAACGAAATTTATTTTGCCTCAGACGGTTATCCCGGACTGGGCGGACTGGATGTTTTTGTGGGACAGATGGAAGATGACGGAACGATCAGCGGTATTCAAAACGTGGGAAATGATGTTAATTCTCCTAAAGACGATTTTGCCTACAGCATCGATCCAGTTTCCAGAAAAGGTTATTTCAGCTCCAATAAAGACGGCGGTCAGGGTTCTGACGATATATACAAATTTCTGGAAACAAGAAGATTAAAATGTCTGCAAGAATTATACGGCGTAATTACAGATTCCGAAAACAATGCTGTTCTTCCAGGCACAAAAGTTACTTTATACGAAAACCAAAAAATTAAAAACTCAACCGTTTCCAATACTTCGGGAGAATACAGTTTTACGGTAGAATGCGGTAAAACCTACAGCGTAAGAGCCGAAAAACCAGATTATGCCACAAAAGAACTAAATGTAACCATTGGAAAAGCAACCGGAAAAACCAATCTTCCAATTGCTTTGGATAAATCGGTTTGTAAAGTGGCAGTCGGCGATGATCTCGGAAAATGTTTCGGAATTAAAATGATCTATTTTGATTTGGATAAATCCAACATCCGCACCGAAGCAGCATTGGATTTAGAGAAAATACTAGATGTTTTAAACCAGCATCCAAACATGAAACTCGATATCCGTTCGCATACAGACAGCAGAGCATCACATGAATACAATCAGGCATTATCTGATCGAAGAGCCAAATCAACCATTGACTGGCTGATTAAAAACGGAGTGGCTAAAAATCGATTAACCGGAAAAGGCTATGGCGAAACCCAATTAGTAAACAACTGTTCTGACGATGTAAACTGCACCGAAGACGAACACCAAATGAACAGAAGAAGCGAGTTTATTATTACCGGATTGTAATTTGATTATAATTTGGTATAACCTAAAATAAATAAAAGCTGTCTTTTCAGACAGCTTTTATTAAAAAAAACGGTCGTTGCAAATCAGGAATCACAACGACAACTAACCAACCAGTTCAAACGTTTCTCTTTTAAATTTTTACGAAAATATTCGTGTAGTATTTTTGTCCGGTCGCATCAGTCGTAACTGCGATCCCGAAATGAGTATAATTTCCCTCAATGTTCTCTTTATGTCCCGGGCTGTCCAGCCACGCTTTTAATGCTGCTGCAGAAGTTTTGTAACCTTTTGCTACATTCTCTCCTACTTTTTTAGCACTAAGAGCACTCATAATATTATTAGAACGGGATGTAAAGTCATTATGATTCAAAACATTGTTCTCAATCATGTATTTATTATGCTCTTCGCATTTAAAAGAAATATGATTAATTTTTTCCAATGCATTTAAACCAATACTTACTCGGTAATCGTTTATTAATTGCATTGTTTCTAATTCAGAAGTATTGTAATTATAACTTGTAATTACCTGTTGTACAGCAGGAGCATTACCAGTTTCATTCCCTTCGGCGCTGTCAGCAGAGCATGAGTTCATTGTGATAGACATCACAATGAACACCATGGCGCACATAATCTTTTTCATAATCATAGTAGTTAAGTTCTAAAGTAAATGTTGGGGCAAATGCTTTGAATATATTATGTGACAAATTGCTCTAAAATTCTTACGTCAAACGTATTCAATTTATCGGTAAACTACAAAAATAATCGATGAAATGCATTATTATTTTTATTTATAAAATAAAAATCTTACAAATTAAGAAGAAAGACGCTCAATTGTCCATGAAAAATCAGATTGGCTGGTGTAACGAATTCTATCGTGCAGTCTGTTAGGTCTTCCCTGCCAGAATTCTACCTGAAGCGGCGTAACTAAATAACCACCCCAATTTTCAGGTCTTGGGATTGGTTTTCCTTCAAATTCACTTTCCAGTTTTTTTAAGTTTTCCTCCAGAAAAGTTCGAGAAGGAATCACTTCACTTTGATGCGAAACAATCGCGCCTAATTTGCTTCCGTCAGGACGAGAATCGAAATAATTGTCAGAAATAATTTCAGAAGTTTTCTGCGCAATTCCTTTAATAATTACCTGACGTTCTGCTTCCTGCCAAAAAAATGACAAACAAACATTTGGGTTCGCTTCAATTGCTTTTCCTTTTTCAGAATTATAATTGGTATAAAATATAAAACCTTCTTCTGAGAATTTCTTCAATAAAACAACACGAGATTTCGGGAATCCATCCAAACCAATCGTCGAAACGGTCATGGCATTTACTTCTCCGCTTCCGCCAAAATCTTCCACTTCATGAAACCATCGGTTAAAAAGATTAATTGGATCCTCCGGAATATTAGTTTCTAATAATTCACTTTTCTCGTAAGACTTTCTATAATTACTTAAATCGTTCATGATTTATTATTTTAGATTGTTGATTTTAGATTTTAGATTATTTCTAAATCTACAATTCATAATTTATAACTTATAGCTCAAAACTTAGTCCATCATCACCCAAAAGCACGTTTGGAAAAACCGTTTGGGCTTCTTCCTTAAAACGTTCAATTCCGTCATAACGTGTTGAATAATGACCTAAAATTAATTGTTTTACATTGGCTTTTAATGCAATATTAGCCGCTTCTTTTGCGGTAGAATGCAATGTTTTAAATGCCAAAGGAGCTTCTGATTCTAAAAACGTAGATTCATGATATAAAATATCCGTATTTTTAATAATCGGAATTATATCTTCATTGTAAACCGTGTCGGAGCAAAAAGCATAACTTTTTGGCTGAGGCGGGTCAAAAGTAAGTTTATGGTTTTCAATTACAGTTCCATTATCGAGTGTAATATCGCTTCCGTTTTTTATTTTTTGATAATAAGCAACGTGAATGTTATATCGCTGAACAGCTTCGACATCCAATTTTCTTTCATCCGGTTTTTCCTGAAAAAGAAAACCATTCGTGTAAACACGATGTTTTAGCGGAATTGTTTTTACAATAACACGTTTGTCTTCAAAAATTACTTCACTTTCTTTCGACTCTAATTCGTGGAAAAACAAGCTGTAAGTTGTCCAAGATTCTGTTAGTTTTAATTGAAGCAGAATTAATTCTTTAATTCCCTTTGGGCCATAAATGTGCAAATCGGTTGTTCTTCCTAAAAGAGAAAAAGTCGAAATGGTTCCAATTAATCCGTACAGATGATCTCCATGCAGATGCGAAATAAAGATGTGATTTATTTTTGAGAATTTAATCTTATTCTTCCTAAGCTGTACCTGAGTTCCTTCACCGCAGTCAATCAAAAACAATCGGTTCTTGATTTCTAAAACCTGCGAAGTCGGGTTAGTAAGCGTTCTGGGAGTTGCGGCATAACAGCCAAGTATAGTTAATTTCATTTTAGATTTTAGATTGTTGATTTTAGATTGAGTAGCAGCATTTAAGATTCATTTAGGTATTCAAAAATCTAAAATCTGAACTCTAAACTCTAAAATTTAAAACCCTAAGTCTCTTTCTATTTCTTCCATTTCGATAATATCGTGCGCTTCTAAAAGAGAAGGAACCACGACTAATTTATCTGAAATCGCATTAAAATCAAGATCAGAAGCTACGATTACAAACGATTTTTTTGCTTTTTTCTGTTGTTTTGAAAGTGGTAAAAAAAGTTTTAAATCATTTTCTGATAATCCAGAATCTGATAATAAATCGATTATAACATTGTGTTTTTCAAAGGTTTTAAACTGCTGCGTCACTTTCTCTACAAAGCCATTAAAATCGCCTTGCGTATCCTTTATCGTTACGGTATGTCCTTTTTGATCTACTTTCATTTATATACTATTTATGAATTATTTAATTATATCAAAATTAAACAATTATATTTTAATTACTTTTCTTATGCTTTTGTGATCTGAATTAATTTGAATGAAGTAAATACCTTTAGGATAAGATGTGAAATTAATCTTTATCATTTCATTATCTATATTTATTTTATCAGATAATACTTTTCCATTAACATCCAAAATTTTAATACTCTTGATATCTTTATTATCGTTTTCTATACTTAAAAAATCAACAATTGGATTTGGATATAATTTAATTTTGTTTTTAACATCAGTAAGATCTTCAAGTCCTAATGTTTCAACAGTAACATTTACTTTATTACTCTCATCATTACAAGCCGAAGAATATATAACTGTAACTTTATATTCTCCACTTTCTGTTACTATAAAATTTGATATGTGAACATCATTAATCAATACATCATTTTTATACCAGTTATAACTTTTACCACCACTATTCGCTTTCAATTCAAGAGTTTTACCTTTTGAAATTACGACATTTCCATCTGAATAGATTTTTGATGTATTTTTCAATAAATTACATATATCAATTTTAAATACACCTGTTGATGTAGCAGCATATAATTCTGTTTCAAAAACATATAATTTACTAATATTAAGATTTGCTAAACCCGTATTTAGTGAAAACCAATCATTTCCCTCATTTTTAGAATAATATACACCTCCATTTTCAGAACCTGCAAAAATCAAATTACCTACTACAGCTAATGCATTAATAGACGGATTAGTCATCCCATATATTCTCTTAACAAATTTTGCCCCGTTATCGTATGAAAAATATACTCCATCCTGTCCTACAGCTGTAGAATAATCATTTGTACCTGCAATCAAAACATCATCATTTATACTTGCCAAAGATGTTATATCCTGAAAAGCCGAACTCAGACCAATTTTGAGACCATCTCCGTTAATACTTGTCCAAATTCGACCTGTATCATCTGTGGAACGTTGCATGAAACCTGAATTTTTAGTCGATAAATACAGATTATCACCTTTTTTTATAAGAGCTGTATTATGGCTTTGCCAAGAAGTTCCTGACTGATACCAATTTGCTCCATCATCTGCTGAGAAATAAATTCCACCACCATCCATAGCAGCAATTAATGTATTTCCTGAAATAAAAACATTATTAACATCCTCATACTCTCTGACTATTTTAAGTGGCTGCCATGACAAACCTAAGTCTGTTGACTTGAATACTCTTTGATAACTTGAAAGGTATAAAGTATTATTTTCTTTTATAAAACTTTTTACTCTAGTTGTAAATCCAGTATACTGCTGCCAGTTGGCCTCATTGTCTTTTTTATAATAAAGACCTTTTTCCGTACCTGCAAAGGTCGTTATACCAGATTTGAAAACAGATAAAACATTCTGATTAAGATTTAAATTTTCCCATTGCGCAAGAATAGAATGACATGGAACTGCAAATAATAAAAATAAAAGTAATTTTTTCTTCATAAATCAGACGATTTGAATTATTAATCTATAAAATATTATTGAATCTTAGAGGCCAAAAGATAAATAACCGCCATTCTAATCGCTACACCATTTTCAACTTGATTTAAGATAACCGAATGATCAGAATCAGCTACTTCGGAAGTAATCTCTCCTCCTCTATTGATTGGGCCCGGGTGCATGATTACGATTTCTTTTCCAAGCGAATCTAAAAGCGGTTTGTCTACTCCGTATTGCTGTGCGTATTCGCGTGTTGATGGAAAGAAGTTAACATCCATACGTTCGTTTTGGACACGAAGCATGTTGGCAACATCACACCATTCTAAGGCTTTACGTAAATTTGGTTCAACGGTAACGCCAAGCGATTCGATATATCTCGGAATCAACGTTTTTGGTCCGCAAACTTTAACCTCAGCGCCTTGCATCTGCAAAGCATATATGTTTGATAAGGCAACTCTCGAATGGAGAATATCACCTACAATAACTACTTTTTTTCCGGCTACATCGCCCAGTTTTTCTCTGATAGAATAACTGTCTAACAAAGCCTGAGTTGGGTGTTCGTGTGCTCCGTCTCCGGCGTTTACGATACTGGCTTTGACATTTTTAGATAAAAAATAAGCCGCTCCGGGATTAGAGTGGCGCATTACAACCATATCAACTTTCATCGAAAGGATATTATTTACAGTATCAATCAGGGTTTCTCCTTTTTTAACCGATGACTGAGCTGCAGAAAAACTGATAACATCTGCAGATAAACGTTTCTGCGCTAATTCAAAGGAAAGTTTTGTTCTGGTACTGTTCTCGAAGAAAATATTGGCAATGGTAATATCTCGTAATGAAGGAACTTTTTTAATTGGTCGGTTAATGACTTCTTTAAAATGATCTGCCGTTTCAAAAATCAGGTTAATATCATTCTCATTGATGTATTTTATTCCTAATAAATGATTTACGCTTAATTCTTTCATTTTTGTTTCTTTAATATTATTTGTCAAATTCTTGAATTTCTGAAAACATTCAGTTCTTCAATGCTTCTTTAAAGAGCAGCTACTCTATTGAATCATTCTATCTACAACCTCACTGTAATCTTGCAGATCTCTTGCATCTTCATCAAAAATTTTCTGCCATCTAAAACCCGGAATTTCAATTTTTGTTCTTGAAGATTCATTCCAGTTTATTTCAAAACCATTATTTCGGAGTACTTCTGCAACTTTTTTTCCAACGCTGATTGTAGTTTCATCATCAGAATTATCAACTTTCTGGAAAGCGATATACAAACTTGGATCTTCAATGGCAATTGCTCTTGCTAAATCTTGTTCGTGATAAAAACAATAACCATCAGACACAACTTCGTTTTCCTGAAGTTCTCTTTCTACTTCAACCACTTCATATTCACCATCACTTGTAGTATAACCTGCGTTATGAAGCGCGACTATATTTTCGTCAGCTAATTGATCAAACGCATTTATAAGCTTTTCAGTATCTGTTGGAGTTTTCCATTGTTTACTTTCTAACAAAAGCTTTTGATATTCCTGATCGATTTTCTCAAAAGCCCATTCTTCTGAGATTTCATCTTCAAATTCATTGTCTTCAATTTCTTCTATGATATTTTCTTTAACTTCATCAATAGAAAGAAATCCCATTCTAACCTGATTAAAAATTGATTCATAAATAAACTCTTCGTTCTCTGTCATGCTTTATTGTTTAATCGTTAATTTGTTTAATCGTTTAATTGTCGTTTTCCCGATTAAACAATTAACCGGTTAACCGATTAAACTTAATTTGTCACCAAATGAACAACATCTTCACCATCATTTTCTTTCCAGCTTACAATTACTTTTTCACCATTAATAGCATCGACCTGACGGCCTCTGTAATCGGGCTGAATAGGCAAATGACGGCTGAAACGTCTGTCTATTAAAACCAGTAATTCAATTTCTGAAGGTCGTCCGAAAGATTGAATTGCAGTTAAGGCAGAACGAATGCTTCGTCCTGTAAACAAAACATCATCTATAAAAATGACCTTTTTGTCTTCGACTATAAAATTGATTTGAGTTTTATTGGCTTCAAGCGGTTTATCAGTACGACGGAAATCATCTCTAAAAAAAGTGATGTCCAGATATCCCAAAGAAATTTCAGGAACCTTATATTCGTTTTCTAATATTTGTTTTAAACGTTCAGCTAAAAAAACGCCTCTTGGCTGAATTCCCACTAAAATAGTATCAGAGAAATCAAGATGTTTTTCGATTAACTGACAAGCCAAACGATGGAGTATGATAGTAACTTCTTTTGAATTAAGTAATACTTTTTGGCTCATAAGTGATTGTAATGTTTGGTTGGGCAAATATACGGAATCTGATTTTATTTGTTAGATTGGATAGGAAATAAAAGAAAATATTTTTTGAAGTGACGTAATATTTTTCCATCTTTATCAAGATGAATTTTAGTTTAATATAACGTGTAATTTGCTTAATAATAAAATCTGAAAGTAATTATGGCTTTAAGTATTGATAAAATTAGTTTTTCTACAAAAAGGAAAGAATTAGATGTAAAATCATATGCTGAATCATTAAAAATTTATTTAGAGTCTGCTGATGAAGCTTTACAGCTTAAAAAAGATATACCTATTTTCATTGATACAAATATTCTTTTAAAATATTACAGTATTTCATTTGTTTCACGCAAAACCTTATTAGATTTTCTAAAAAAATATAAGAAAAGAATCTACATTACTTCACAAGTTCAGAAAGAATTTATAAAAAACAGAGAAGATATAATTGAAAGATTTTTTACTGAAACACTTGAAAAACTTGAAGGTAATTTCAAAGATGAAATTAAAAACAAAGCCCAATCTTACGTTGAAAGAAATAAAATTTTATTTGAAGATTTCCCTCTTTTTGAGAAAAAAATAAATTCTCTAACCGAAGATATCCTTAAAGCACAAGAAGAATTAGAAAAAGAAATCACAGCAGTCAAATCAAGATATAGTGATACTAAATTTAAAGATGAATTTCTTTCTTTGACATTAGAAATGAATCTTCTTGACAATTTAACAATAGAAGATATAAACTTCCTAAAAACTGAATTTGATAGTTTAAAAAAAACTATTGACATTTCTAAAATAAAAAATGAAATAAGCAAGCCTCAAAATGCTTTTCCAGGAATGATGGATATAAAGGAAAAACCTGAAAACCCATATGGTGACTATTTAATTTTTCATGAAATTCTTAAATTTTCTAAAGACAAAAACTGTGATACAATATTTTTAACATATGATACTTCGAAGGGTGACTGGTTAAAAGAAAATAAAGAACCACATAATCATTATATTCAAATATGTTATGTGGTAACCAAAAAGACTTTGTTTTTTTTCGATGCGGAAAGATTTTTCAACAAACATCTAAAACGACATTTAAACTCTTTAGTTTCAAAAATTGAATATAATTCTTCTAATTTTAAAAAAGAATTCATTTTAGATTTTATTAATCTTGAACAAATCATCAAAACAATTTCAGATTTTTTAATAATTGACGATGTTGACAAATCGTCTTTATTAAGATTAGTACGCATACTTGCTGAACGCAATTATATTAATGAAGCAACTCATACAGAGTTAAAATTTTTAATTAATTACAGAAATACCCTGATACACAAATCATCTAAACAATCTGACTTATTAAATGAAACAGACCCAGCAGAAGTGCTTATTAGACTCAATCTAATGTTAGATGAAATGAACAGCCTTTATAGACTTTTATAATACCAAATAAATACTTTTTTAAATTAAAGATCTTAAAAATTTCTCGATAGTTTCAGGTTGAATTTTTCTTTCTTCCAAATCTTTATACCACAAATCTTTTTGTGTTGTTAAATGATGAACTAAAACTAGATGTTCAACAATTGGAATATTATTAATTTGCAACTGTTTTACAATATGCACTGTTAATCTTTTAAATACTTGAAGCTCCCAAAGTGAAATTTCAATATCTCTTAATACTCCACCTGTTTTATCAGAAAGCAATACTGCAAGATCTTTATAATTTTCATTAATTGGTTCCATAAATTCCATAAGCTTATCAAAATCAACAGAATTCGAACGTAGAGATTCTCCCACAGAACTATTACAAGTACAATATACAACAAATCCTTTTTTCCAATACTGAAAAGCCACGTTTGGTAAAGTCATAGAAAAATCTGAAGAAACATAAAAAGATTCTCCATGTTCTAAACGCTTTGGCCATTTTTCTGCATTAATAATTAAATGAACAGGCTCAAATTTTTCAGGATTATTAATATCCTCAAAATGATAGTTTAAAGAATTTATAAATTTTATTTCTTTAGAAACATTTAAAAGTCTTATATGCAAAATGCATTTCCTAGGTTGAGGATCTGAAATATAATTTAGAGAAAAATCAAAATTCGGATTATTCCCTGAGAATTTTTTATTTTGTTTATCTTTTTTTTTCTGCTTTCCATTTTTTAAATCGATCTCTAATATTTAAAAAATTTGTAGTTATTGCTAAAATGGCAGCGATTCCTGTAATAATAGTTGTTCCAAAAAAAATCTTTAATATTTCTGTATCCATCATAAAAAAATAAAGTAACTTAATATCAAATATATAAGATTTATTCAAAATGATGTGACTGAAATCAAAATCCTAAAACATTTCCCAAAAATTCTATAACACATTTTCCTGATTCCTGAAGTAATTTTAATATAGAAATTTAAAAACTCAGAATCATGCAAAATAAAATTACAAGATTGTTAATGGTATTCGTAATACTGTTTTCATTTACAAGCTGCGAAGTTATAGGAGACATTTTTAAAGCCGGAATGGGATTCGGGATATTTATCGTAATTTTTATAGTTGCGATTGTTATCTGGATTTTAGCTAAGGTTTTCGGCAGTAAATAGTAATAAATAAAAAAATAAAAAATCCCAAATTCCAAATTAAACTTGTAGTTTGGGATTTTTTATTTATTGTAGAACTTTGTCAAAGTTTAAAACTTTGACAAAGCTTTAAAGTCAAAAATTGGAATTTGGGATTTTTAAAATATTGGAATTTCAAAAAATTAAAGATTGTACATCTTTTTTCTTTGTTCCTGAATTTTCTCATCATCAAGATATTCGTCAAATGTCATGTAACGGTCGATTACTCCGTTTGGTGTTAATTCAACGATTCTGTTACCAACAGTTTGTGCAAACTCGTGGTCATGTGTTGTGAAGATTACAGATCCTTTAAAGTTTTTCAATGAGTTATTGAAAGCTGTAATAGACTCCAAATCTAAGTGGTTTGTTGGTTCATCTAGCATTAAAACGTTAGCACGCTCCATCATCATTCTAGAAAGCATACAACGTACTTTTTCTCCTCCAGATAAAACTCTAGACGTTTTTAAAGCTTCTTCTCCAGAGAAAATCATTTTCCCTAAGAAACCTCTAATAAATACCTCATCACGCTCTTCTTCTGTTTTAGCATACTGGCGTAACCAATCTACTAAAGTTAAATCATTTTCGAAGAAAGAGTGGTTTTCAGCCGGAAGATACGCTTGGTTTGTTGTAATTCCCCAATCGAAAGTTCCAGAATCTGCTTTTTGATTTCCATTTAAAATTTCGTAGAAAGCAGTTGTAGCACGTGAATCTTTAGAGAAAAGAACGATCTTGTCTCCTTTTGCCATATTTAAATGAACATCTTTAAATAAAAGTTCACCATCTACAGAAGCTGATAGGTGTTCTACATTTAAAATCTGATCTCCGGCTTCACGATCCTGATCGAAAATGATCGCAGGATAACGACGGCTTGATGGTTTGATTTCAGAAATATTCAATTTAGAAATCATTTTTTTACGAGAAGTTGCTTGTTTCGATTTCGCAACGTTTGCACTAAAACGACGAATAAATTCTTCCAATTCTTGTTTCTTCTCTTCTGCTTTTTTGTTTTGCTGTGCACGTTGTTTTGCCGCTAATTGGCTAGACTCGTACCAGAAAGTATA
>Ga0157370_10006932_pt1 | contig 12382 bp, 9 predicted proteins | sample C35metaG_FD_113463 | JGI IMG/M metagenome (GOLD analysis project Ga0157370, IMG submission 113463) | Corn rhizosphere microbial communities from Kellogg Biological Station, Michigan, USA - C3-5 metaG | ecosystem: Host-associated > Plants > Roots > Rhizosphere > Soil | place: USA: Michigan...
AAATCAGAAAATTTTAGGGTTTCCAGCGTTAAAAGGTGACTTTTTAACCGATGAAATTCGTATTTTTGCAAAAAAAGATAACTGGAATTTAATTTCTGACTATCATTTTGGAGGTTATGGCAAGATAAATTTAGAATTAATCGAATTTATAAATGCTTTTTTTGAAGAAAATAAGGTGCCTTTAGATCCAATTTATACAGGAAAGATGGTTTTTGGCGTTATAGATTTAATCAGCAAGAATTATTTTCCTGCACATTCAAAAATTTTACTCATTCACACTGGTGGATTACAGGGAATTGAAGGAATGAATATAAAATTGAAGCAGAAAAAATTACCAATACTCAAAACCAATGATTAAAAAAATTGTATTACTTCTCGTAATATTAGCTTTAGCAAGCTGCTCTTCTAGTAAGCCTGCCATCGCGACGACTAAAAAGGCTGCAGCAGTTCAAACGAGGACAGCAGCGGCAAAAAGAACTACTCCCGTTAAACCAATTGGTAAAAATTATCCTTCTACAAATAATACAACTGAGGTTATTCAATCTACTTCAAAAACAGTTGTAACCAGCGATTTGATTAATAATTACGTTTTGCAGTACAAAGAGATTGCGATGGGAAACATGAAAACTTATGGAATTCCAGCCAGTATTATTTTAGCACAGGGAATTTTGGAATCGGGTGCGGGAAGAGGAGATCTAGCGCTTGAAGCGAATAATCATTTCGGGATTAAATGTCATAATGATTGGTTAGGAGAAAGTGTTCGCCACGACGATGATTCGGCTCAGGAATGTTTTAGAAAATATCCTCAAGCTTCAGAATCTTACAGGGATCACGCTTTATTTTTGGTTGGAAAAAAACGATATGCTACCTTATTTACATACGAAAAAGACGATTACAAATCTTGGGCAAAAGGATTGAGAGCAGCTGGTTATGCAACAGATCCAAAATATCCAGATAAGTTAATTAGTTATATTGAACGTTACAATCTGCATCAATACGATTGTCAAGTTACAGGTAGAAACTACGTGCCAATCAATACTTCTGCTCCAGCAAAAAAAACATCTTATGATGTCGCATCTGATCCAAAGATCAATATGAATACGTATGATCCAAATTCATATGAAGTTCAAAAAGGTGATACTTTGTATTCCATTTCAAAGAAATTCAATTTATTAGTTGATGATTTGAAGAGAAAAAATAACCTGACTGATAATGCGATTTCAATTGGGCAGAGATTGAAGGTGAAGTAAAAGTTTTCAGTCTCACTTTCAGTTTTCAGTCACAGTCACAGTTTCAGTTTTGAAGTTAATATAAAATCCAAAAATAAGTTTTCAGTTTTTAATCTAAAAAATCTAAAATCTGAACTCTAAAATCTAAAATAAGAATGTTATATAAAAGAAGTAGTCAGCTTTTTGCTGAAGCAGAAAAAGTAATTCCAGGAGGAGTAAATTCACCAGTAAGAGCGTTTAAAGCTGTTGGCGGAACTCCAATTTTTGTAAAAAGTGCTAAAGGTGCTTATTTATATGATGAAGACGGAAATAAATTAATTGATTATATTAACTCTTGGGGACCAATGGTTTTAGGTCATGCTTATCAGCCGGTTGTTGATGCCGTGATCGAAAAAGCAAAACTAGGAACTTCATTTGGAATGCCGACAGAATTGGAAACAGAAATCGCAGCTCTTGCCGTTTCTATGGTTCCGAATATTGATAAAATTAGATTTGTAAATTCAGGAACAGAAGCTTGTATGAGTGCGATTCGTCTGGCTCGCGGATTTACAAAAAGAGATAAAATAGTAAAATTTGCAGGCTGTTACCATGGACATTCTGATTCATTTTTGATTCAGGCAGGAAGCGGTGCTGTAACTTTTGGATCTCCAAATAGTCCAGGAGTGACAGAAGGAACTGCAAAAGATACTTTGTTAGCAAAATACAATGATTTAGAAAATGTAAAAACTTTAGTTGAAGCTAATAAAGGTGAAATCGCAGCGATTATTATAGAAGCAGTTGCTGGAAATATGGGATGTATTCCGCCAGCAAAAGGATTCTTAGAAGGTTTAAGAGAATTGTGTTCAGCAAACGGAATTCTTTTGATTTTCGATGAGGTTATGACAGGTTTCCGTTTGGCTCGTGGTGGAGTTCAAGAATTGTATGGTGTCGATGCTGATATTGTGACTTTTGGAAAAGTAATAGGAGGAGGACTTCCAGTAGGGGCTTTTGCTGCGCGCGAAGAAATCATGAACCATTTAGCGCCTCTTGGACCAGTTTATCAAGCAGGAACATTATCTGGAAATCCATTAGCAATGGCGGCTGGACTGGCAATGTTGAAAGCATTGGATAATGACCGCGAAATTTTTACTCGTTTAGAAGAAAAAACAGCTTACCTAGAAGCAGGAATTGACAGGGTTTTAAAAGCGAATAATGTTACTTTTACAATTAATAGAGTTGGTTCTATGATATCTGTTCATTTTGATGCCAATCCAGTTACCGATTTTCAAACGGCCGCAAAAGGTGATAATGAAACCTTTAAGAAATTCTTCCATGGATTATTGCAAGAAGGTGTTTACATTGCACCATCTGCTTATGAAACTTGGTTTATTACCGATGCATTGACTTACGAAGATTTAGATTTTACAATTAATGCGATCGACAAAGTTTCGAAAACATTCTAATTTATAGAAAAAAATAATATTTAAGGCTCGATTTATTAAAAAGTTGAGCCTTTTTTTATGCAAGAATTTTATTAGTTAATAAAAAGTTAATGTATATGTGATTTGTTGTGATATTGTAAGTAAAAATTATTTTTGTTTGTCAATTAACCACTAAACCAACATTAAATGAAGAAATTTTTCATTTTATCTTTAATAGCCATTTTTGCGCTGTTTCCTTCCAAAACATTTTCCCAGAATAAAAAGAAAAAAGATCAAAAAGAAGCTCCAGCACCTCAGCCAGAAAAGAAACCAGAATCATCAATTAAAGATTACAATAAAGTAATTACCAAAGATGCCGTTTCAGACGAGGGACTTTTTACAGTTCATAAAGTTGATAAAAAATACTACTTCGAAATTCCGAATAAATATTTAAACAAAGACATGCTTTTAGTGAGCAGACTTGCAAAACTGCCTTCTAATTTAGGAGGAGGTTACGTAAACGCAGGTTCTGAAACCAATGAGCAGTTAATTGTCTGGCAGCGTTTTCAAGATAAAATTTTAATCAAATCAAAATCTTATAATGCTATTGCCAATGATACATTACCAATTAGTATTTCGGTAAAATCAAATAATTATGAGCCCACTTTATATGCTTTTGATATCGCTGCTTTTAGTAAAGATTCGGCAAATATAGTTATTGATGTTACTAAATTTTACAGTACAGATGTAAAAGCAATCAGCGGAATATCAGCAGAAATGCGAGAAACCTATAAAGTAAAAGGTTTAGATGATTCGAGAAGCTTCATTAATGCAATGAAAAGTTTTCCGATGAATATCGAAGTAATTCAAGATTTTACATACAACGCTTCGAAACCTTCGATGTTAGAAGAATCAGAATCTATAAGTATTCAAATGAATCAATCTATGATTTTGCTTCCAGAAGTTCCAATGAAACCAAGATTAGCAGATCCGCGTGTTGGCTGGTTTACAGTAAGTCAATACGATTATGGCAGTAACGAATTAAAATCGGATTTGAAAACTTATATCAGACGTTGGAGATTAGAGCCAAAAGACCCAGAAGCCTACAACAGAGGAGAATTGGTTGAGCCAATAAAGCCAATTGTATATTATCTCGATCCTGCAACGCCTGAAAAATTAAAAAAGTACATCAAACAAGGAATCGAAGAATGGCAGAAACCGTTTGAATCCGCTGGATTTAAAAATGCCATTATTGCAAAAGATGCCCCAACGAAAGAAGAAGATCCAGATTTTAGCCCAGAAGATGTCCGTTATTCTGTGATTCGATATGTAGCCAGTACAACACGAAATGCAGTCGGGCCAAGTGTTTCAGATCCGAGAACGGGAGAAATTATAGAAAGCGATGTTATTTGGTATCACAATCATTTGCGTTCTTATAGAAATAGATATTTATTAGAAACTGGAGCAGCAAATCCGTCAGCGAGAACTTTACAGACGAGCGATGAAGAAATGGGAGAAATGATGCGAATGGTTATTGCACACGAGGTTGGGCATGCTTTAGGTTTTCCTCATAATATGGGCGCAAGTTGTGCTTATGATGTGGAGAGTTATAGAAATGGGGATTTTACACAGCAAAACGGAATCTCAGCCAGTATAATGGATTATGCCCGTTTTAATTACATCGCACAGCCTGGAGATAAAAATATACGTTTTGTTCGTAAAATGGGTGCCTACGATCAATATGCTGTAAATTGGGGATACAGAGTGATTCCGAATGCGAAATCTCCACAAGACGAAGTACCAATTTTAGATAAATGGATTTTGGATAAAGCAGGAAATCCGATTTATAAATTCGGAAAACAAAGTAGTGCTTTTGATCCTTCTTCTCAAACAGAAGACATTGGAAATAATTCGATGAAAGCAAGTTCTTACGGACTTAAAAATTTAGAATATGTAGCGAGTCATTTAAACGAATGGACCAGTAATGTTACTAATAATTACGAGGATTTAGACGAATTATACAAAGAGTTATTAGATTGCTGGAGTCGTTATGTTGGTCATGTTGTAACCAATGTTGGAGGAATTTATGAAAATACTAAAAAGCCAAATCAAGCAGGAAGTGTTTATGAAGTAGTGCCAAAAGCAAAACAAATTGAAGCGATGAATTGGCTTCAAAAAAATGCTTTTGAATCGCCAACCTGGATTGTAAATGTAAAAACGCTCCAAAATACAGAGTTTGCGGGTTACATAGAAAAGTTTAGAAGTCTGCAAGTAAGACAGCTTAATAATCTAATGACTTTAGGAAGAGTTGGAAGACTAATGGACAACGAAATTTTGAGCGGTGATAATTACAAAGCTTTAGATTTCTTCAAAGACATCCGAAGAGGAATTTGGAAAGAAGCTGTGGCGGCTTCAAATGTAACCGTTTATCGCAGGAACTTACAGCGCGCATATATTGACAGAATGGGATATTTAATGACTGAGGAAATTAAACCAACAGATAGATCTACTATTTATTATAACGTAACTCAATCTGATTTAAGAGCGTTAGTAAGAGGAGAATTAAGTGCACTACGAAAATCACTCGTTGCAGCAAAAGCAGGAGCAGTTAATACCGAAACCAAATATCATTATGAAGATTGTATCAAAAGAATTGATTTGATATTAAATCCGATAAAATAATACAAACAAAAAGAGGCTTTAACAGCCTCTTTTTTTGATCTCAATTACATTTTATCTTTTCGGTGATCTTTCATTTTATCTTTGTGTTCTTTTTGAATCGCTGTCCATTTTTTATATTGATCTGCATTCAAAATAGATTTCATTTTTGCATCAAAAGCTTTGTGATCCTCTTCCATTTGTTTTTTCATGGCTTTTCTTTCAGCGTCAGTTGGTTTTGCGTCACCTCGGCTTTTTTTCAGCGTTTCCATTTTTGTACTTCTGTCAGATAAAAGCTGGCTGACTTGTTTTTGCTGGTCAGCATTTAAGCTTAGATCAGTAGTTAATTTTTGCAAATGTGCTTGATCGCGTTCTTGCGGCGTTTTGTGATCTCCTTTATGATCTCCTCTTCCTTTATGATCTTTGTGATCTTTTTTAAGAGCCGTCCATTTTGTGTATTGATCAGCGTTTAGAATTGCTTTCATTTTAGCATCTGTAGCTTCTTTTTCAGCTGTTATTTGTTTTTTAAAAGCTTCTCTTTCTGCATCAGTAGGTTTTGTTTTGCTGTCTTTTCTAGACTCCTTAAATTTTTCTGCTTTGGCACTCTTTTCAGCTATAAGTTGTTTTACTTGTTCTTGTTGTTTTTTATCTAAATTCAATTCAGAAGTCAGTTTTTGTAAATGTTTTTCATTACGCTGTTCCGGAGTTAATTTTTCTTTTTGATCACGTGCCGGTTTCTGATTGATGTCTTGTGCAAAACTTACTACTCCAACGAATAATAAAGCTGCGATAAATAATTTTTTCATAATTCGTTTTTTTAAGATTATAGCAATTAGACTGCCACGATTTTATTAAGTTTAATCCAATTATGAAGTTTGTCTTTTATTTAACAGAAAGTATTAATGAAAGCATAAATAATAATGGAAATAAAAAAGAGGCCATTTAGACCTCTTTTATAAACTACTTTTAGTTGTTTTCTTTTTTATACTCTTTTACCTTTTCTCTCATTTTATCTTTTTTCTCTTCTTGCAAAGATTTCCATTTTGTGTATTGGTCAGCTTTTAAGATCGATTTCATTTTAGCGTCGTTTGCTGCAACTTCATCTTCCATTTGTTTTTTGAAAGCAGCTTTTTCTTCAGCAGTAGGTTTTGTAGTATTGTCTTTTCTTGCTTCTCTAAATTTTTCAGCTTTAGCACTTCTGTCAGCCAAAAGTTGTTTAACCTGTGCTTGCTGACTAGCGTCAAGACTTAATTCTGTTGTTAATTTTTGTAATTGTTTCTCATTACGCTGTTCTGGAGTCATTCTTTCTCTTTGCTCGCGTTGAGGTTTTTGATCTGTGTCTTGTGCAAAACTTGCTATTCCAACAAATAACATAGCTGCGATAAATAATTTTTTCATTTTTAAGTTTTTTTAATTGTTATACTCGTTAGACTTTATTAAACTAAATTGGTTTAATTTTTATTGTAAGAATTATTATTTGTTTAACTTTTAAGTTTTAGTTAATGAGCTTAAAATGTTATAATTATGACTTATTGTGCCCCTTTTTATAAAATTGATGTTATTAGTTTGTAGAACTTAAAAAATGTAAACATGAGCATTAAAGAATTGAATTATGCAAAGAAGAATTACTAGAACTAACAAATCTTTAATAAGGAAATGATCTGATGTAAAAGAGTCAGGATTAGATGTTGAAAAGGTATTTTTAATATCATATTTTGAAGATGAAGAAGAAATTGAATATGGAATCATTTTTACAAATGAAAGAATAATAATTCAATTTGAGATTTATAGTGAAAAATTATCGCTAAAAGATATCACAGATTTAGAAGGTATTGAAAATGAATTTTTGCAAATACAAGTGGCGAAGGATTATTATATAAAAAAAACAAAAATGAATAAATTAAAACTTAAACTCGAAGAAATTATTGATTTTGAACTGAGTCCATCACGTATTTTGTTGACTAAAAACGATATTCAAGATGTTGCCAAAAGGTATAAATTAACTTTTCCTGAAAATTATATTTTTTATTTACAATTTTTTGGAAATGATTATGTTAAAGATAATTATGTTTTTACTCCGATAATAGAATTGCCAAAGCATATTCGAGATTCACATTTTGATATATCTGCCATTTTTGGGTTATATGATGGGGTTAATAATTTAGAAATTGAACTGAAAACCAAGCGAGAGTTTTTGCCAGTAAATTTATTTCCTATAGCTGATTTTGGTGGAGGAGATTTAGTCTGTATGGATAAGGAAAATTATAAAATTTATTTATGGTTCCATGAAGAAAATGAAGGTGAAGATGTTTGTTTGGTTGCTGAAAATTTCGAAGATTTTATTATAAACTTTAATTTTGAAAAACCTAAGCAATTTGATTTAGATAGCATACAATTACATTTCAGTCCAGAATTAGATATGGCTTTAAAAAAAGCTGCAGAAAAATATGAAAGATAATGAAACATTAAATTTGGAGAAATGTTCAGAATGTTTGCAAATGAATTTCAACAAATAAAAGTGGAGGAAGATTATGTAGTTCTCCTTTTATAAACTATTAAATTTGTTTAATTATTGCATGTTTTTCAAAAATTGACACTATCAAAACTAAAATGAAACTATTTACTAAAAATAACAAGAATAGAGTCCTTAAAGCATTAGAGGGAGAGTTGTCTTATCAAAAACTAACTGCTCCAGAGCTTCATCAATTTGTTCAACATTGGAATTATGATGATGGTATTGAGCCTTTTAAATGGATTATAAAACAAAAATACCTTGATAAGGGAACAGCTCTTTGTTTGTATTGGATGCTTCAGCCAGATTATTTTTGTAACTTTAAGAATGAAGACGAAATAAAGGAAGATTTAAATTATCATAATTATCAGCTGATAAAAGAAATTGAGGAGAAATATGTCTCAGGTTTTTATACTGCTGCTAACTTTTCTTTTGATTCAAATGAAGAGTTTTTGGACCTTAATGCTAATGTAAAATGTATTCCTTCTGTAATGCTTGTAAAATCAGCAGGAGACGTTTTTGAAAAACAAGATATTGATTTTGCCTTTTTAAGAAAACCAACTGAAAAAGAATTAAAATCAATCAATACGAAAATAAATAATGCTATAAAGATTATTCAGATCTCTAATCCTGATTTTATATACGATCAAACCGACGAAGCTGTAGAAGCAATAATAGAAAGTGTGGAATATTGGAAAGAAAAAGATTTTAATCAACTAAAAATCAAGAATCTTTCTTATTTATGGCTTGATTGTGTGAGACGCAAACACAATTGGGATTGGATTATTTGGGATTGGGAAACGGGAAATAACATTGGTGTTACAAATGCTTCAAAAGAATTAACCTGTCTTGCTGATACAATTATAAATCATACAATTGATGGATTTCAAAATTCTTCTATAATTGCTGATTTATATAAAGATCTGTCGGGAGTAAATAGTTTTTTTGATTTAAAAAAAGATCCTTACAGTGGAATTGGTTTGCTTTTTAGTACAGATCATTTAAAATTCAGAGAACAGTAATTTATATGCTTTCGTCAGAATTAATTGCTTAATTTAGTAAAACTAGAAATTAAGAACCAAAAACGATGTATTATGAGTTTAGAAAATAATGTAAAGAACAACAAAATTGCTTTTTTCTCAACACAGCCTTATGATAAAGCATTCTTTAATAAATATAATACTGATTTTGGTTTTGAACTGGATTTCTTTGAAACGCAGTTAAATCTGCAAACTGTAATTTTAATCGAAAACGCTTCGATTGTCTGCGTTTTTGTAAATGATATTGTGAACGAAGCCGTTATTAAACAATTAGCAGAAAAGAATGTAAAAATTATAGCCTTACGATGCGCCGGATTTAATAATGTTGATTTAGAAGCTGCTAAAAAATACAATATAAAAGTCTGCCGTGTTCCAGCTTATTCTCCGCAGGCAGTTGCAGAACATGCAATGGCAATGATTTTAACCTTAAACCGAAAAACACACAAAGCTTACAACAGAGTTCGCGAACAGAATTTTTCCTTAAATGGATTATTAGGTTTTGATTTATTTGGCAAAACAATTGGAATTATCGGAACAGGAAATATTGGTAAAGCTTTCGCAAAAATTGCTTTAGGTTTTGGCTGTAAAGTCTTGGCGTATGATATTGTTACCAATGAAGAAATGATAAAAGACGGCGTTTCTTTTGTTAGTTTAGAAGAGATTTTTAAATCGAGTGATATCATTTCGCTTCATTGTCCGCTAAACGATCAAACGAAGCATGTCATTAATAAAGACTCAATTGCTTTGATGAAAGACAGCGTTATGATTATCAATACAAGCCGTGGTGGATTAATAGAAACGGCCTGCGTTATTGAAGGTTTAAAAGAAGGTAAAATAGGTTATTTAGGAATTGATGTTTACGAACAGGAAGAAAAACTGTTCTTTAGAGATCTTTCAGCAGATATTATTCAAGATGATGCAATTCAGCGTTTAATGAGTTTTCCGAATGTTTTGGTAACAGCGCATCAAGCATTTTTTACCAATGAAGCTTTAACGCAGATTGCTTTGGTAACGTTCAATAATATAAAATCACTGGTAAGTCAAAATGATATTGAAAACAAAGCAGCTTTATTGGTTTAACAAACGTAATGTTGAGAATTTAAAATAAAGAAATTATGAGAAATACAATTTTAGCGGCAGTTATGATTCTGGGAATGATTTCATGTCAAAATAAAGATAAAACCGACGACAAAAGTATAATCAAAACAATTGCTGAAGACACTTTGTCAAAAACTGCTGCGGGAACTGCCGACGTAAGTGACGCTCCAGCAAAAGAAGATAAAACAGTTGACTTGATTCGAAAACAATTGAATGTGTTGTTAAAAGCAGATCTTCCTGCAATGACAAAAGACGATCGTTATTTTTATTATGAAGCTTTTGATTTGAATAACGATCAAAAAAATGAATATTTTGTTGGTTTCTCCAATTCATATTTCTGCGGAAGTGGAGGATGTTCGGGGTATATTTTAAATAATGACGGAAGCGTAATTAATCGTTTCACAGTGACCGATTTTCCAATTTATGTAGCGACTTCCTCAACCGATAAATTTTATGATCTGATCGTGAAAAGCGGCGGAATTTCTCATCTTGTAAAAATGAAAAACGGAAAATATCCGTCAAATCCTTCTGTTCAAGAAAAGCTAAAAGGGGATATTCCAAAAGAAAGTACAACAGTTTTAGATATTCAAGGAAAGAATTTAGAGAAGTATTCGTTTTAGGTTTGAATCTATTAAAAATTAACAAACCCGACAGGTTTTAAAAACCTATCGGGTTTGAATATTATAATTCCAAATTGGAATTTGAAATTTTCTAAAATTGGAATTTTAAAAAATTTATCCCACCAATTCCACCGTTTTAAAGTCGCCGTCAACCACAACTTTAGTCAAACCATGTTTAGATAAATTTTTCATAGACGCATCCCATTTTTTACCACTTAAATTGGCAGTAATTTTTAATTGCTGAAGATCCATTTTATTTTCATTTCCTTTCAATAAATCTACGATAAATTTTTCTTCATCAGATAATTCAACTTGAGCTTGTTTTTTCTCCGGACGCATTTGTGGGAACAATAAAACCTCTTGAATCGAAGCATTATTTGTCAAATACATAATCAAACGATCCATTCCAATTCCCATTCCAGAAGTTGGTGGCATACCGTATTCAAGCGCTCTTAAGAAATCCTCGTCGATAATTCCGTTAGCTTCATCATCACCTTTTGCTGCCAAACGCATTTGATCTTCAAAACGCTCACGCTGGTCAATTGGGTCATTTAATTCAGAATATGCATTTGCGATTTCTTTACCACAAACCATTAATTCAAAACGCTCTGTAAGATCTGGATTATCTCTATGTTCTTTACAAAGCGGAGACATTTCTTTTGGATAATCTGTAATGAAAGTTGGCTGAATATAATTTCCTTCACATTTCGCTCCAAAAATTTCATCAATTAATTTTCCTTTACCCATTGTTTCGTCAACCTCGATTCCCATTCCTCTTGCAGCTTCAAACAATTCTTGCTCTGTTTTTCCAGAGATATCAAAACCAGTAAAATGTTTGATAGAATCTGTCATTGTAACACGTGCATATGGAGCTTTAAAGTTGATTGTATGCTCACCAAAAGTTACTTCGCTTGTACCATTTACAGCAATTGCACAATGCTCCAATAAACCTTCAGCAAATTCCATCATCCAGTTGTAGTCTTTGTAGGCTACATATATTTCCATTGCAGTAAATTCAGGATTATGCGTTCTGTCCATTCCCTCGTTACGGAAGTTTCTAGAGAACTCATAAACACCTTCAAATCCACCAACAATTAATCTTTTTAAGTACAATTCGTTTGCAATACGCATATAAAGCGGAATATCAAGCGAATTATGGTGCGTGATAAATGGTCTTGCCGCAGCACCACCAGGAATTGACTGCAAAACCGGAGTATCAACCTCAAGATATCCAGCATCGTTAAAATAACCACGCATTGCGCTGAATAACTTTGTACGTTTGATGAAAGTTTCTTTAACATGCGGATTTACAGTTAAATCTACATAACGCATCCTGTAACGCAATTCAGCATCATTAAATGCATCGTGAACGTTTCCTTCTTCATCAACTTTTGGTAAAGGAAGCGGACGTAATGTTTTGCTCAAGAAAGTAAAACCGTCAACGCGAACGCATTGTGCACCCACTTTTGTAGTGAACAATTCACCCTCAATACCAATAAAGTCACCTAAATCGGTTAATTTTTTAAATACTTGGTTATATAAAGTTTTATCGTCACCTTCACACAAAACATCTCGATTCACGTACAATTGAATACGTCCTTCGCTATCCTGCAATTCAGCAAAACAAGCTTTTCCTTGATCTCTCACGCTCATCAAACGACCCGCAACAATAACCTTCTTACCTTCTTCAAAAGACTCCTTAATTTGCTTAGAAGTATGATTTACAGGAAAAAGATTAGCTGGATAAGGATTGATTCCCAGACTGCGTAAGTTTTGAAGTTTTTCTCTTCTGATGATTTCTTGTTCTGATAATGCCATTTTGTGC
>Ga0157370_10006933_pt1 | contig 12382 bp, 14 predicted proteins | sample C35metaG_FD_113463 | JGI IMG/M metagenome (GOLD analysis project Ga0157370, IMG submission 113463) | Corn rhizosphere microbial communities from Kellogg Biological Station, Michigan, USA - C3-5 metaG | ecosystem: Host-associated > Plants > Roots > Rhizosphere > Soil | place: USA: Michigan...
GAGCTCGACCGGGCCGACCCGTTCCCAGGCCGCGGGATCGGAGACGTCGAATCCGTTGAGGAGGTCGAGCGACTCGACCTCGTAGCCCTCCCGCTCGAGCCGCGCCCGCATGGCGCGCCCCAGCCCGCCCTCGCCGCCGGTGATGAGAGCCTTCACGGCTCGAGCACGACCTTGCCGGTGTGGCGCCTCGTCTCGATCAGGTCGTGCGCTTCGGCTGCCCGCGCGAGCGGGAAGCGTGCGCCGACTACCGGGTCGATCTGCTCCTGCGCCCAGAGCGTCAGCAGCTCGAACGCACACTCCCGCACGTACTGCGGCTGCAGCTTCATCAGGCGGCCGAGGTACACACCGGCGACAGAGGCATTGCGACCCACCAGCCACTGCACGCTCGGGTCACTCCAGAGGCCCCCGGCGAACCCGATCGCGACGATCGTGCCGAGCGGGTTGAGCAGCGACAGCGAGCGCGTGAACAGCTCGCCGCCGACCGGGTCGATCACGACGTCGACGCGCAGGTCGTCGAGCTCGTCGTAGCCCAGCGCCTCGTCGGCTCCGACCTCGCGCGCAAACGCCCGCTTCTCGCCTGAGCTCGCCGTCGCGATCACCCTGGCACCCAGGTTCTTCGCCAGCTGGATCGCGGCCGAGCCGACACCGCCCGAGCCGGCGTGCACGAGCACCGTCGAGGCGGGTGTCACGCGCACCTGGCGGTGCAGCGGGATGTACGCCGTCAGGTACGTGGTGAAGAACGCCGCCCCTGCCGCATACGACGCGTTGTCGGGCAACGGGAAGAGCCAGTCCGGATCGACCGCCACCTGCTCCGCATAGCCGCCACCGGTGCCTTTCGGCAGCGCGATCACCCGCCTGCCGTGGATGTCGCCCGCGACCTCGGAGCCGAGCACGTACGGCAGCTCGGGCATCTGCGGGTAGCGGCCGCGCCGGATCAGGATGTCGGCGAAGTTGATGCCGGCCGCCCTGACCTCGACGAGCGTGTCACCTGTGGGCGCTGCCGTCTCCTCGAGGTCGAGCTCACCGTCGACCGCGTGGAGGACGACAGCCTTCACCTCCCGGTCCAGCGAGCTTCGCGCTTCTCGAGGAAGGCGGCGACCCCTTCCTGCCCGTCCTCCGAGGTGAGGCACGCGGCGAACGCCTCGACCTCACGCGCGTCGTTACGGCCGTCGCGCGTCTCGTGCATCAACGCCTTGATCTGGCGCAACGCGTGCGGGCTCTGGCGGTCGAGCGGCTCCACGTAGCGTGCGATCCCCGCTTCGAGGTCGTCGACGACGAACTCGACGAGGCCCCAGGCCTCGGCCGTCTCGGCGGCGATCCGCTCACCCGACATCGTCAGCCAGCGTGCCCGCCCCGGAGAGATGAGCCTCGGCGCGCGCTGCGTTCCACCGCCGCCGGGCAGCAGGCCCAGGTTCACCTCGGGAAAGCCGAGCTGGGCGTCGCGCTGCGCGATCCGGAAATCGCACGCGAGCGCGATCTCGAGGCCGCCGCCCAGGCAGTAGCCGTGAATCGCCGCGACGACGGGCACGGGCGTGGCCTCGATCAGGTCGGCCGCCGGCTGGATCCCGCCGGGGCGCTCGCTGTCACCACTCGCGCCGACGAAGCCGCCGATGTCGGCGCCGGCCGAAAAAGCCCGCTCGCCCGTGCCGCGCAGCACGACGACGTGAACATCGTCGGCCAGCGCTTCCAGCTCGCTCCAGAGCGTCTCGATGATCCCGGCGTTGACGGCGTTGACGGGCGGATTGTCGAGCCAGACGGTCTTGATCACGACCGCACCGCCTCGCTGGGAGCGAACAGCTCACGCAGCGCTGTCTTCCGGAACTTGCCCACCGTCGTCTTCGGGATCTCGGCGATGAACTCGTACCGGTCGGGGAGCCACCACTTCGCGAAGTCGGGCGCCAGGAACTCGCGCAGCTCCTCCGGCGTGGCGGTCGCGCCCTCCCGCAACACGACCGCGGCAAGCGGCCGTTCGTCCCACTTCGCGTCGGGCACCGCGATCACGGCGGCCTCGGCGACCGCGGGGTGCGCCATCAGCGCGTTCTCGAGCTCGACGGACGAGATCCATTCCCCACCCGACTTGATCACGTCCTTCGAGCGGTCCTTGATCTGGATGAAGCCGCGCGGGTGGATCGAGACGACATCGCCGGTCTTGAACCAGCCGTCGTCGGTCCAGCGGTCGGCCTGTTCGGGGGTGTTGTAGTAGCTGCCCGCGATCCACGGGCCGCGAATCTCGAGCTCGCCCATCGACTCCCCGTCCCAGGGCAGGAGCGTCCCCTCCTCGTCGCGGTGCCGGAGCTCGACGAGCGACAACGGCAGCCCCTGCATCGCGATGTAGTCGAACTGCGTCTCTTCGTCGGCTTCGGCGAGGTCGCCGAGGAGCTGCGACGTCGAGGCCACGGGCGAGGTCTCGGTCATGCCCCAGCCGTGCACGACGTTCAGGCCGTGCCGCTGCTTGAAGCCGGCGATCAGCGAACGTGGCGCAGCCGAGCCGCCCACGAGCATGCCCTTCATGTGCGACAGATCCCACCGCCCCGGGTTCGCGTCGAGCAGGCCCAGGATGCCGAGCCAGATCGTCGGCACCCCGGCCGTCCAGGTCACCTCTTCCGAGACGAAGGCGTCGAGCAGGCTCTCGGGGTCGAGGTGCGGGCCCGGGTAGACGAGCTTCGCGCCGATCATCGTCGCGAGATATGGGTAGCCCCACGCGTTGGCGTGGAACATGGGGACGACCGGCAGGATCGAGTCGATGTCGGAGACGCCGAGGCTCATCGGGTTACCGGCCGCGACGCCGAGCGCGTGCAGCATCGTCGAGCGGTGCGAGTAGAGGACACCCTTCGGCATCCCGGTCGTGCCGCTCGTGTAACACATCGCGGCGGCCTCGTTCTCGTTCAGCTCCGGATCGAGCCACGCGTCCGGGTCGGAGCCCGAGATCAGCTCCTCGTAGGAGTCCTCGACCACGAGCACGTGCTCGATCTTCGTCTGGCCGATGAACAGATCGAGCAGCGGCACGAGGCTGCGGTCGACGATCACCGCCCTGTCCTCGGCGTGGTTCGCGATGTACGCCAGGTCGTTCGGGTGCAGGCGGATGTTCAGCGTGTGCAGCACGAAGCCGCCGCACGGGATGCCGAGATACGCCTCGTGGTGCTGGTAGTGGTTCCAGCAGAGCGTCGCGACCCGGTCGCCCCGCTCGAGCCCGAGGCCTGCCAGTCCGACGGCCAGCGCCCGCGAGCGCCGGCACGACTCGGCATAGCCGTAGCGGTGGAAGCTCTTGTCGGGCAGGCGCGTCACGATCTCGCGCGACCCGAAGTACGCCTCGGCCCGACGCAGCAGGATCGGCAGCGTCAGCTGCGTGTCCATCATCAGCCCGTTCACTGCACGTCGCCCTTCGCAAGCGCCTGCCGCTTCGCGAGATCCTCCTCCGGGTTGACGAGGTGGCCGTCGCGCTCGACATATCCGCCCTTGCCGCCGACCACGTAGATGACGAGATCGTCGGTGCCGGAGTTCGTGATGCGGCGCGGCGTCGTCGACTCGACGTGCACCAGCCCGCCCTCGCCGACCACGTGCTCGACGCCTTCGACCTCGAACGTCGCAGTGCCGCGGTGCACGAGGTAGAGCTCGTCCTGCTGGTCGTGGTAGTGCTCGGGCCCGACGTAGCCGGGCGGGAAGACGAGTGCGTTGACGCCGAATGCGGTGACGCCGAGCGCACCGCGCACCTTGCGAAAGCCGTAGCCCTCGCCGAGCGCATCGAGAGAACTGACCTGGTAGCCCATGGGTTGATCCTAATACCGGGTTGACCCGGCAGTCAGCCGTTGATGGCGAACCGCCGCAACCTGGTTCCGGCTACGCCGGTAACCAGGTTGCGTTTCCAACCTGGTTCTCGACGCGCAGCGGCGAAACCAGGTTGGAGCGTTCGGTCAACGGCCGAAGAGGAACCGCGTCAGCAGCCGGTCGCGGAGGCGGTCGGGCAGCTTCTGAGCGCGAGCGCGCCGCTTCGCGTCGGGGCCGACGAGGTAGCGCGTCTTCGGCTTTCCGGCCGTCAGGGCGTGCTCGACCGCATCCGCGACCGTGGTCACCGGTGCAGCCTGGTTCCGCGACCGTTCGGCGGCGAGCGAGCGGAACCGCTGGATCCGCTCACCGTAGAGCTCGCCTGCCTCGGGCGGGAACTCGTCGACAGATCGTTGCGGCTTCGACCAGATCGGGGTGTCGATCGTTCCCGGCTCGACGATCGCGACGTGCATCCCCCACGGCGCCAGCTCGACCCGCAACGCGTCGGCCATCGCCTCGAGCGCGAACTTCGACATCGCGTACGCGCCGAGGAACGGCAGCGACGAGCGCCCCGCGATCGACCCCATCAGCACGATGCGACCCTGTGCACGCCTGAGCACGGGCAGGAACGCCTGCGTCACGCGCAACTGCCCGACGACGTTGACGTCGAGCTGTCGCGTCAGCTCGGCGGCGGAAAGAAACTCGAGCGGTGCCGCGACGGCGATGCCCGCGTTGTCGACGAGCCCGTCGAGCTCGTCAACCGCCGTTGCCGCATGGCCGATCGCCACCGGATCGGTGACGTCGAAGACGAGCTCGGTCGTCCCCGCGGGAGCTTGGCCGGCACGGCGCACCGAGGCGTAGACCGTCCAGCCGCGCTCGAGCATGCGCTCGCACGACGCGGCGCCGATGCCCGTCGAGGCGCCGGTGACTAGGACAGCAGGGATCGAGCGATCTCCGCGCGCTGCTCGCGCCCGTACCCGAGCGCGCCCTCGAGCCAGAGCGCGCGCTTGTAGTAGCGGTGCAGCGGGTGCTCCCACGTGAACCCGATGCCGCCGTGCGCCTGGATCGACTTCTCGCAGGCGAGCACGGCTGCCTCCGCCGCCTGCGACTTCGCGGCGGCGACGGCCAGCCCGGCATCCTCGGCTCCCTCGGCGACGCTCCAGGCTGCCCAGTACGCGAGCGAGCGCGCCAGCTCGACGGCGACGTAGCCATCGACGAGCGAGTGCGAGATCGCCTGGTAGCTCCCGATCTTCTTCCCGAACTGCTCGCGCTTCGAGACGTAGGCGACGGCCAGCTCGATCGCCTTCGCGCCGATGCCGACGGCCTCGAGCGCGAACGCGGCAAGCAGCTTCTGCCTGACCGCGTCCCAGTCGCCGGTCGCCGCCTCGGCACCGTCCTTCGCGATCTTCCCCAGGCCGAGCGTCTCGTCGACAGTCGCGAGCTGCTCGCCCTCCGCCGGCGCCGCGGTCAGCTCCGGGGTGAGCACCCGCGACACCTCGGCCAGGTGCGGGACGAAGCCGTCGATCTCGATCGACCAGATGTCGTCGCCAGGCTGGCCTGCGAGCTCGTTCAGCACGAACGGGCCGGCGTAGAGCGTGCGTCCGAGCTCTTCGAAGAGCACGGCGGCGTCGAGGAACGTGAAGTCGTCGCTGCGCAGCATCCCGACCCAGCCGAGCTCGGCCAGCTGCTCCATCGTCGGGGCCGGGTTCGCCTCGAGGAACGCGCGCGCCTCGCGGCGGAGGTCCTCCTGCTCGGCGCTGAAGCTGAAGTCCACTTATCTGCTCTTTGGCATGTTGAGGACCCGCTCGGCCACGATGTTGCGCAGGATCTCGCTCGTGCCGGCCTCGATCGTGTTGCCGCGCGAACGCAGCTGCTGGTACTGCCAGTAGCCGTCACCGTCGGTCAGCTGCGCGTGCGAGCCGAGGATCTCGAGCGCGAGCTTCGTCAGCCGCTGGTTCGCCTCCGACCACACGAGCTTCGAGGCAGAGCCCTCCGGGCCGGGAACGCCGGTCTTCTGCAACGTGGTCAGCGCGCGGTAGTTCGTGTACTTGAGCGCCTGCAGCTCGACCCACTCGCGCGCGATGCGGTCGCGGAGGATCGGGTCGACGACGTTGTGCTCTTTCGCGAGCGCGATCAGCTTGCGCACCGCGACGTCGAGCGTCGCCGAGAGCGCGAAGCCCAGCGTGCCGCGCTCGTGCAGCAGCGTCGTCATCGCAACCTGCCAGCCGCCGCCGATCTCGCCAAGGAGATTCTCCTTCGGCACCTTCACGTCCGTGAAGAAGATCTCGTTGAACTCGGGATGCCCGGTGATCTGCACGAGCGGCCGCACCTCGACGCCCGGGGCGTGCATGTCGACGATCACGTAGGTGAGGTTTCGGTAGCGCGGCGCCTCCGGGTCGCCGAGCCCGACCAGGATGCAGAAGTCGGCGATGTGCGCGAACGACGACCACACCTTCTGGCCGTTGACGAGGAAGTGGTCGCCCTTGTCCTCGATGCGCGTGCGCGCGGCGGCCAGGTCGCTGCCGGCATCGGGCTCCGAGAAGCCCTGGCACCAGATCTCCTCTGCGCTGAGGATCTTCGCGAGATACCGCTCCTTCTGGGCGTCGGTGCCGAAGGCGATGATCGTCGGGCCGGCCATACCGAGGCCGATCACCCCGAGGTGCGACGGCGCCTCGGCGCGAGCGAGCTCCTCGAGGTAGATCGCCTGATGGCTATAGGGAGCGCCCGCGCCGCCGTAGTCGGATGGCCAGGTCAGACCCGCGTAACCGGCGTCGCCGAGGCGTTTGCTCCAGTCGCGATCCTCGTCCTCGAACCGCCTCGCGCCGCGCTGCTTCGAGCTCGCCGGGAGGTTCTGCGCGATGAACTCGCGCACCTCCGCACGGAACGCCGCCTCGCTCGGTGTGTCGCGAAGATCCATCTGCCGATCCTAACGGCCCTTCGCCGCGTCTCCTCGCAGCGTCATGCACGTCGAGGTCGCATGGGCGACGAGCGAGCCCGACTCGTCGGTGACCCGGCACTCGGTGAGGCTGACAGTCCGTCCGGCCTTCAGCACCTTCCCCTCGGCCGTGAGCAGCCCGCTCCAGACCGGCTTGAGGAAGTTGATCTTCAGCTCGAGCGTCGTGAACGACTCGCCTTCCCCCAGCAGCGACGCGTGCGCGCAGCCCATCGCCGCGTCCGCCACGTCGCACAGGACACCGCCGTGCACCGTTCCGAGCGGGCTCGCGTGCTGCGGGCCGACGTCGAGCTGGAACACGACCCGGCCCTCCCCGACCTCGGTCATCCGAAAGCCGATCAGCGTGGCGACCGGCGGCGGCTCGCGCTCGCCCGCCACGATCGCGCGGAACACGTCGATCGACCTCACGGCGTCAGCACCGTCCTGATCACGCTGCCGTCGCGCATCGCAGCAAGTGCGTCCTCCCAGCCTTCGAGGGGCGCGGTGCGCGTCACCATGCCGGCCAGGTCGAGCTTGCCCTCGAGCGCCCACTGCGCGAGCCTTGGAAAGTCTTCTTGCGGCAGGTGATCGCCGCCGTGCGACACGAGGATGCGCGCGCGCTTGGCGAACAGCCGCGGCAACTCGAGCGTCGCCTGCTCGCCGGCAGGCGACAGGCCGATCAGCGTCAGCGTCCCTCCAGTCGCGAGCAGCGACAGGCCCTGTTCGAACGTTGCCCGGCGGCCGACGACGTCGAAGACGAAGTCGGCGCGGCCCTCCCCCACGTCGGTGGCGCCGAAGCGCGCCGCCTGCTCGAGCTTGCGCTCGTCGAGGTCGATTGCACGGATCTCCGACGCGCCTGCGAGGCGCGCTCCCTGGATCGCCGAGAGCCCGACGGCGCCGCAGCCGATCACGGCCACCCGGGCGCCCTCCCACACCTGCGCCGTCTCGAGCACCGACATCACGCCCGTGGCGACCGCGCAGCCGATCAGGCACGCCTGCTCGGCCGGCAGCTCGCGCGGCACCTTCACGACAGCTTCGATCGGGACGACGGTGTGCGTGGCGAAGGTGCCGGCTCGCAGGACGGGCGTCAGCTCGGCACCATTCAGGCGGAAGAGCCGTCCGGCGGCGGCCGGCGGCCGGACGCACTGGCGCGGTGCCCCGCGCCGGCACACGGCACAGGAGCGGCAGGCCGTCTTCCAGCCAAGGACGACGCGGTCGCCGGGCTCGACCCCCTCGGTGCCGTCGCCCACCGCTTCGACGGTTCCGGCCCCCTCGTGGCCGAGCAGCACGGGATACGGGTGGCCCCAGCCGTCCTCCTCGATCACGTGCAGGTCGCTGTGGCAGACGCCGGTCGCCTCGATCCGCACGAGCACCTCGCCCGGGCCGGGCTGCTCGACGCGGATCTCCTCGAGCGCGACCGTGCCGCGCTCGGAGAGGACTACGCCTCTGTCCGGGATAGCCATGAGCGGTCGAGCTCGCGGACCGAGTGTGCGCCGGCCAGCGCCAGGTTGAGGTCGATCTCGGCCATCAGGTTCTGGATCAGCTCTTCGACGCCGCGGCTGCCGCCGACCGCGAGCGCGTAGGCGTAGGGACGCCCGAGCAGCACGGCGTCGGCGCCGAGAGCCACCGCCTTGAGCACGTCGGCGGCCGAGCGGATGCCTCCGTCCATCAGCACGACAGCGTCGGGCAGCGCGTCGCGCACCTCGACGAGCGCGTCGAGAGCCGCGACCGCCCCGTCGACCTGGCGACCGCCGTGGTTCGAGACGATCACGCCGTCGACGCCGTGCCCGAGCGCCCGCTCCGCGTCGTCGGCGGTCAACACTCCCTTGACGAGGATCGGCAGCGAGGTCTGCTCGGGCAGCCAGTCCAGGTCGCTCCAGGTCAGGCCGAGGTTGGGGAAGGTGGCGAGCATCGTCGCGGCGGCGGTCAGCATGTCCTCGTCGGGCGTCTTGTCGAGCCGCGAGAGGAAGACAGGGTCGGTGAAGTACTGCCCGCAGCCTTCGCCCTTGATGAACGGCAGGTACGCCTCGCGCAGGTCGCGTGGCCGCCAGCCGAGCGTGAGCGTGTCGAGCGTGACGACGATCGCGCCGTACCCGGCCGCCTCGGCCCGCCGCACGAAGCTGGCACAGATCTCGCGGTCGTTGACCCAGTAGAGCTGGAACCAGCGCGGCGCGTTCGTCTCGGCCACCTGCTCGATCGAGTGGGTCGCCGCGCTCGAGAGCAGCATCGGCACGCCGGACGCGGCCGACGCCTTCGCCACCCCCACCTCCGCCTCGTCGTGCGCGATCGAGAGCACGCCGACGGGCGCCAGGAGGAAGGGCGCGGGTGACCGCAGGCCGAGCACCTCGACGGAGATGTCGCGCGACGCGTTGCCGGCGAGCATGCGCGGCCGGATCCGCCAGCGCTGGAATGCCTCCCGGTTCGCACGCATCGTCTCTTCGGCGCCTGCGCCCCCGGCGATGTAGCCGAACGCCCCGCTGTCGAGCTTCGCCTCGGCTGCGCGCTCCCAGTCGTCGAACGCGACCGGCCACTCGGGTGGTTGCTGCGCGATGTAGATCGCGTTCTGGATCAGCGCGCCGGAGAAGCTCATCGCCCGATCCTAAACAGAGTTGACTCGCGGTTCAGGCGAACGGAACCAGCCGCGTCCCGGTCGCCTTGAACGAGGCGAAGGCCGTGCCGCCGCGAGCGAGCTCGAGCTGGTCGGCGGAGGCGGCAGTCACCTCTGCGGTGATCGGCCCGATCCGCACACGCACACGGGAGCCGACGTGGGCGACGGAGCGGATCTCGCCCGCGATCACGTTGAGCGCCGAGTCCTGGTGGCGGACGCGCGCGACGGTGACGTCCCACGGATAGACGACCACGCCCACCTCGCCCTGGCCCGGATCGGTGGAGTAGATGCGTTCGCCGCCCTCGAGATCGATCGCCGCCAGCTCATCGGTCTCGCGCCGGGCGATTCCCCGCAGCAGGTTCGCACCGGTCAGCGCCGCCACGAACGTGTCGGCGGGCCGCGAGACGAGGTCCTGCGGCGTCGCGAGCTGGCGGAGCGTGCCGTCGATCAGCACGCCGACGCGGCCGGCGAGCGCCGCCGCGTCGTCGAAGTCGTGGGTCACGAGGATCGCGGGCAGCTCGAAGTCGCGTAGCAGCTCCTGGAGCTCGACGCGGACGATCGCCTTCGTCTGCGCGTCGAGCGACGACAGCGGCTCGTCGAGCAACAACACGCCGGGGTCACGCGCGAGCGCGCGCGCCAGGGCGACCCGCTGCCGCTCGCCGCCGGAGAGCAATGCCGGCTTCGCGTCGGCGAGGTGCGAGATGTGGAAGCGCTCCAGATACTCGTCCACTCGGGCCCCGCCGCCGTAGGCGACGTTCTGGCGCACGCTCATGTGGGGAAAGAGCGCGTATTCCTGGAAGACCAGCCCGACGCTGCGCTCGTCGGGCTGCCGGAAGACACGGCGCTCGGCGTCGAACCAGGTGTCGCCGCCGAGCGCGATCCGTCCCTGCGCCGGACGCGCCAGCCCCGCGATCGCGCGCAGCACCGACGACTTGCCGGCGCCCGAAGGCCCGACGAGCGCGACCGTCCCCTCGACCTCGAGCGCTAGCTCGAGCTCAAACGCGCGAAGAGGAAGCCTGAAGTCTGCCGAGAGGGCCAGAGCGAGCTCAGCTTGAGGGATAGGAGGATGGCAGCGGTGAGGATCACGAAGAGCGCGCTGATCGTCACGGCGATCTCGAAGTTCCGGTCGAACTGCGCGTAGATCGCGAGCGGCAGCGTCTGCGTCACGCCCTGAAGGCTGCCGGCGAACATGATCGTCGCGCCGAACTCGCCCAGGCCGCGCGCCAGCGAGAGCGCGCCACCCGCGGCGAGCCCCCCGCCGCAGAGCGGCAGCACGACCCGGAAGAACGTCCGCACCGGCCCGGCACCGAGCGTGCGCGAGGCGGCGACGAGGTTCTGGTCGACGGCCTCGAACGACGCGATCGCCTGGCGGACGTAGAGCGGGCTGGCGACGAATGCGACGGCCAGCACGACCGCGGCCTGGTTGAACGCCACGTCGATCCCGAGGGCGCCGAACGTGGACCCCAGCACGCCGACGCGGCCGAACGCGACGAGCAGGCCGATGCCCGCGACGGCGGGCGGCAGCACGAGCGGCAGCTCGACAAGCGTGACCACCAGCGACCGCCCGAAGAAACGCCGGCTGGCGATCAGGTAGGCGGTCGGGGTGCCGAGCAGCACGATCAGCACCTGGGCGATCGCACTCGTCTTCACGCTGACCACAAGCGCGTCGGTCACGACAGGATTCGACAGCTGGTGCACGAGCTCACTCGGCGGCTGCCGCGTGAAGAGCGCGACGATCGGCAGCAGCAGGAAGCCGAGCGACAGCGCGACGGCCACGAACAGCACCAGCGCAAGGAGCGCCTTCCGCAGCACGGCCCGCTACTTCTTCGTGCCGACCGGCAGGAAGCCGTACCTGGCGAGCCGCGCCTGCGCCGCCTTGCCCGTAACGCGCTTGATGAACGCGCGCGCAGCCTCTTTGTGGGCGCTTCGGGCGACCACGGCGAGTGCGTAGGCGACGTTCGGCTGCGCGCGGGCCGGCAGCCGGATCACCTTCACCTTCCCGGGCACGGTCTTCGCATCGGTCGAGTAGACGAAGCCGGCGTCGGCCTGGCCGAGCGCGACCTTGGCGAGGACGCTACGCACGTCGGTCTCCTGGCTGACGACGTTGGCTGTGACCTTCGCTTTCAGCTTCAGGTTTTGCAGGGCTTGCAGCGTGTAGCTCCCGACCGGAACGGCCGGGTTCGCGACGTCGACCTTGACGCCCCGCCTCGTGAGGTCGCGCACGCTGCGGATCTTCGCCGGGTTCGAGACCGGGACGACGATCACGAGCGAGTTGCGCGCGAACGTCACCGGCTTCCCGACCAGCCCTTTGGCGTACAGCTGCGCAGGGATCGACGTGTTCGCCGAGGCGAAGACGTCTGCAGGAGCGCCGCTCATGATCTGCGCCGCGAGCGCGCTCGAGCCGCCGAACGAGTACTTCGCCTTTGCGTCGATCGCCGGGAATGCGTCGGTGAGCGACGACGCGGCGTAGACCGTGATCCGTGCGCTCGAGCCTCCCACCGCTGCGCTCGTCGCGATCGCGCAGGCAACTGCAAACACGCCGAGAGCCACCACGAGACGAGCACGACGGAAGTTCATCTGCGTCAGTCCTCGATCATCACGGACGTCGACTTGACCACGGCGCCCGCCGGGTCGCCCACCTTCAGACCGAGCTCCACGACCGCGTCCCGCGTGACGAGCGCGACGATCCGGGCCGGCTCGGTCACCTGCAACTCGACCTGCGCGACGAGCCCTTCGATCTTCACGTCGGTGACGACGCCGCGAAACCGGTTGCGCGCGCTGAGCTGCTCGACGTGATCCGGCCCGCGCAGACGATCGAGCTCGGCCGCGGCCACGATTCGCCGGTTCGCCTCGTCGCGCTCGGTGGCGATCCGGCCGCTCCGATCCCAGCGCCGCAGCGTGTCGAGGCTGATCCCGAGCGCCTGGGCCGCCTCCTTCGCGCTGTAGTACTCACGCGCCATTTCGTCCTTTCGCCATAGCAACGCCTATGCAGAGAGGCGCAGAATAGCAGGAGAGAACGGCCGGCCGCACCGTCAGCAGCCGGTCCTAGACTGCTCGGGTGGAGACCGCCCGGCTCGAAA
>Ga0157370_10006934_pt1 | contig 12379 bp, 13 predicted proteins | sample C35metaG_FD_113463 | JGI IMG/M metagenome (GOLD analysis project Ga0157370, IMG submission 113463) | Corn rhizosphere microbial communities from Kellogg Biological Station, Michigan, USA - C3-5 metaG | ecosystem: Host-associated > Plants > Roots > Rhizosphere > Soil | place: USA: Michigan...
AGCCGATCGGGTTTTGATGACCGCGATCGACTGACTGTCTCTCGTGTCGCCCTGCGTCGTGGCGACGGGCGGACCCTAATCCAGCCGCCCCCGAAACGTCAATGAGTTTTTGGCGAAGATTTTCAAAAAGTCCGGGGAGGCGGGGTAAGGCGTTGAGGGTGAGACGGGAGGACTAACAATAAACTCAAGGGAAAAGGTGGATGGAAGGTGGAAAGGGACCTTCGAAGATGGGTGAAATGCGGAAAATGGAGCGATGCTACTAGGGAAGGAGTAGTTTGGAGGAATGAAGGGAGTCCACCCAGCCCGCGTGGCTGCGCCACGCGGCTACGTTGAAGAGGAAGAGAAGAATGGGACAGGATGTCTCAACTACGAAGATAAGAAAGATACCACTTTCAAAGCTCCTCATCCAAAATGATGGGAGCAGCGCGTGGGGCCTCTTCTTCCTCCTGCACAGGCGCGGCACGCGGGGTCTCTTCTATCGGCAGGGCGCGTTGAGGCTCAGGGGTAACAGGTTGCGCTTTTTGCGGCAACTCTTCCACGGGAAGGGCACGCTTTGGTTTCACAAGCACGGCCTTGGGTGGCTCGGGCTGCGCCACCACTGTAGGAGACTCTTCTACCACAGCAGCTTTTTTAGGAACAGGGGCTGGAGCCACAGTTTTCGGCTGATCGGCGGCTGTGGGAGGCGTTTTACGCATGCGGATTTCCACCCGGCGATTGGGTGCCTGTTCTTCCCGGGTGCCTCCGGTGACGAGTGGAACTGAGCGGCCAAAGCCTTGGGTGATGATCTTGTCCGGATTCATCCGCATGGATTTGACCAGATAGTTCTTCACCGCATCCGCCCGTCGTTTTGAAAGCTCGCGATTGAATTCATCACTACCGACGAGATCGGTATGCCCCTCGATCCAACAATAGAGGCCGGGATTGCGATCAATCAAGAGAGCCAGCTTCATCAGCCCCACCTTGGCACTCTCCCTCAGATCCGAACTGTTGAACTCAAACAGCAAATCACTGGGCAGCAGGGTTTTTTTACTCAGCAGGGCATTAGGCGGCAGGGCGATGAGATCATCCAGTGAAGTAAGTCCATCCAGTGTCCCCTTGGACGACTTCCCCTTGGCGCCCCTCTTCAGAAGATCATCCGTAAATTTCCCCATTTCCTTGTCATCCGCCTGAACGGAACCCGGATCAATGGTGACCTGGCCCACTGCCGCAGGGGGCAGGTGACTCTCCATGCGCCCCAGATCTGGCATTTCCATACTCATTTCACTGGAAGAAATCTCCAGTGCACGGGCCTCAGGATCTCCTTCCAAGGCGGGATTTTCCATTTTCAGCGCATACTCCGGCTCAATGGCTTCCGGCTTGATATCAATTTCCGCATTCTTCGGCAGCTTATCGAGCAGATCCACTTCATCCATGAGTGCGGCGGATTCCACGGGAGGAATGACCACATCTTCCGGCGGTGGAGTTTCCTGGGCATCCAGCGGTAGAGTATCCACCTGACGAACGTTCACCTGCTCCGTGGATGTGATTTCCTCCGCCTCACGCACACGGAAGCCTACCTTGAGATTATCCAAGGTAAAAAAGACGATTACATGCAGCAGGATGGACAGAGCCATGGCTACTGCCGCCCACCAGCCCAAATGATCGGAGGCGGGCAAACGATAAGTGCCCTTCGCGCGTTCTTCACTCCAGGAATATCCGTCTGCCACGTGCGCAATATAGCCGACAGAATGCTGCTGGCAATCACGGGAAAAAATGCTAGTGAAAAAGCTGGCATCCGTACGAATGCCACCCATTTAACCGATTCACTCCCATGGCTGCGAAAAAGACTGCAAAGAAAACAACCGATACCGTTGCAAAGAAAGCCGCGAAAAAAGCTCCGGCCAAGAAAGCCGCCGTGAAAAAAACGGCGGGAGAGGCAACGACGAAAAAGACTCCGGCTAAAAAGGCCGCCGTGAAAAAGCCCGCTGCGGCTTCAAAGCTGAAAAAAGCTCCTGCCCATCCCTCACCGGATGTGCTGGCCCGTGCGGCCTACCTTAATTACCGCCGCCGCGTGGAGCAAAGCCTCCCTGGCGACGCTCATGGCGACTGGCTGGAAGCGGTGGCTCAACTGACGCAGGGCTGAATTCTCATCTCATTACAGGTCCTCCTCATCGGGAGGAGGGCCCCCCATCTTCTCGATGATCTTATCAAGTTCCACCACGCGCTCCCACGGGCAACGCTTGCGCTGGTATTTTTTCCAGACGATGTCCCTCACTTCCATCCACATCTCAAGAGTAGGCTCATTGACGTAATCCCATGTCGGATCACGCTTTTGAAGCGTAGTGATGATCGACCAATTGGAATCCTGAAGACCACCTCTGGAACCTTGACGGCCACCCTGGTAGTTGGCGCGATAGTAGCGCTTTCCCTCATCGGTGTTTTCGTTCCATTCGTGACTTTCCATGGGCAGAGCGTCTGGTGTGCGCTGGATGGAGGCAAGACGGAATAAGCAGGAGAAGTGCTGCTTTTCATCCCCATAGCGGATGATAGAGTGCGGCCCGTGCGGGATGTGCTGAAAATATGGCTTTATGCAGCCTTGGCTCTGATGACGGGAGCGTGGATCACCCCGGTGGTTTATAATGCAGGAAAGGCTTTGGCGGAGGTGAGTGAGGTGAAGCAGACCAATGACATTCTTGAACGGCTGGCCAATGGATGCCGGGTGATGCAATTCCCGGATTTTTATGAACTGGCCATCGCACTGGCTGCAGCCTTTTGGTTCATGTGGTTCTTCGCGTGGCTGCGGATCGGACAGGAGGCACCCATGGGCCGGGGGCCTTGGAAATTGAGGCTGCCGGAGGGGGTGCAATTTTTTGAGAAAGGTCAGCGTTTGCGGAAAAATCGCATGGGCAGCTTACAGGCGGCCAGTGGCTTTCTTCTGATGACGGGGTTTCTGGTCATCCTCGGCTGCGCACTCTTGGAAGCCGGTTCCTTTACCTGGATGCGGCCGGGAAAGGGTTGGTTACAGACCACTGCATGGGCACTCGCGGTCGCATGGGTGCTGGCCATTCTAAAAGAACTGCTGTTCCGGGGAATCGCGCTGGGGATTTTCCTGCGGGCGATGCCGCCGTGGGTGGCGATTCTGCTCTCTGCGCTTCTTTATGCCGGAGTTCATTTTCTCCTGCCCATCGGCGGACTCACCGTGGCGGATCCGGATGCAAAAGGCGTCGGCTTCGAGTTGCTCGCCAAACTCGCCATGCGTTTCGGGGATTGGCACGCACTGGTGTCTGATTTTTCCGTCCTGTTCGCGATGGGGCTGCTGCTAGCCCATGCGCGATGGCGCACCGCCTCCCTATGGCTGCCGATCGGACTCCAGGCGGGTTGGATTTTTGCGGAGTGGATCTTTGGCCGCTTCACCGTGGCAGTGGAAGGTCCAGACCTCGTGGCGAGGTTGCTCTCCGGCCAATCGATCCAGCAGGGCCTGATCCCGCTGGTAGGGGTGATTTTCACCTCCATGCTGATCTATTTTTTCACAGATGCAAGGAAAGGAAACAGCTTCTGAAACTCACTGAAAAGAACCATTGGCTGGGGCTGGGCAACCGGTTTCTGGATCTTCTCTTTCCTTCGGAATGCGGGACATGCTCCACCCCACTGAAAAATGGCCGCGCGATTTGTGAGGGATGCGGGGAAAATCATCTGCGGCTGGTACCGCCTTTTTGTGAAAAATGTGGCGAAGGATTCGAAGGCAGCATCGAGGGTACCTTCAAATGTCCCAACTGCAGCCACTTGAAATTCTCCTTCGAGTTCGCCCGCCCTGCCTGCTTCAGGAGTGAGGAACTCCTTTATTTGATCCATCGGCTGAAGTACAAGCGGGAGATTCATTTCGCAAAGGATCTGGGAAAAATCGCATGCGGTGCCTTTTCCGATGAGCGGCTGGCCGTAGCACTGATGGAAAAATGGCCCCTGATCCCCGTGCCCCTTCACTGGCTAAGAGAGCAGAACCGCCATTTCAATCAGGCCTCGGAAATCGCGCGAGCCATGGCGAAGGAGCGGGACCTACCGCTCATTCCCGCCCTCAAACGTACCCGCAGCACCCAGACACAGACCCAGCTCACCCGGGTGCAACGGCTGGCCAATTTAAAAGGGGCCTTTCAGCTGACTACTGCTGGCAAACGCCATCTCTTGTCCAAGCCCGGCGGCGCCATTCTGGTGGACGATGTTTTCACAACGGGCTCCACCGTGGATGCCTGCGCACGGGTGCTGAAAAAGGCAGGCTACCCCCGCGTTGTCGTGATTACCGTCATGCGCGGGTGATCGGCGGATGGAGCGCCTTCAGCACGAAGTGGCAAACCACAGCGGTGAGAAGCAGAGTGATCATGGGTAATGCACCGGAACGGAGGCTATCTCCCACTCCCCAAGGGCGAAGCCAATGATTCTCCACCTCTTTGAACATACGGTCAAAGCCCTGATAGGCCAAAATCCAGCCGGCATGCAGGCCGATGGAAAACCACAGTTTTCCTGTCCTGATACGCGCACCCGCCAGAATCAGGCCAACGACAAACAGGGTGGCGAAATCTGTCACAAAAAACAGAGGATCAGCAAAATGGCGGAAAATACTTCCCAGCAATTCAAAGCCCGCCGTGGCTGCTGCCGGATTGGCAATGACAGTGCCGTCCGGAGGCTGAAGGAAATGAAGGAAGGCAAAAACCAGTGAACACCCGATGGAGGCTGCCAATGGTTTTGCAAAGCGCAACCACAGCCCCAGCATCACTCCCCGGAACAACCACTCTTCCAGGCAGGCAACGATCAATGCAGTCGCAATGCCCCGCTCGAAAACCTTGGCCATCCCTGGTGATTTCGGATTCGGATAGTACACCCCCAGATATTGCAAAAGACACCCCAACATCAACAGGGACGCAGTCGCAATCACCAGAGCTACAAGAAGTTGAACCAGGCCCTTTTGCCATGAAACCGCCGGACCATGCACGCCTATTACAGATTCCCGCGCCCGGATCGCTTTCACCCTGCGAAACAAAAAGGGGAGAAGGACGACGGCCGAAAAGATGAGACACCGATTGAAAAAGCGATCAAACTTCGCATTCCTGCACTTCTCGCCCAACCACTCCGCTACCCGGGATAAATCATGAATCTGTGCCTGAACAGCCAGAGATTTGCCTCCCACATAGACCCAGGGGGAAATGACCGCAGCAAGGAAAAGGGCGGAGAGTACCCAGATTACGGCGGCACCGGCTTCAGAACGAAGGAATTGCTTCACTGCCAGAGTGTTTGTGTCATCCGGCGTGTCTTGTCGAGTAGCACGAATGGAGAATCGCGCTTGCAGGCGAGGGGCGGGATAGAGAATGTCCCCGAATCCCGAACAGGGAGACCTTTTACTTATGAAAAACTTTGCCACCTGGCTAGGCCTCACCATCGCCCGCATGTTCGGCTTGGAAAGATACCTGCCTTACTATCGCCACCTTTGGACGGTAAGAGGCCCATTTTGCATCGGCGTGATTACCGGCCTGATTTATGCTGTTTCCAGCGGCCTGGGCATCCCATCGATCATGAATGTGATCGTGCCGATCCTATTCCATAAGTCCCAAGCAAATACCACTGCCACAGGTTATAAGGCATGGATCTACCACAAGCTGGGGGAAATTTCCGATGAGAAGTTGCTGCTCATCACCTGTGCATGGATTCCTGTGATCATGTTGATCCGCTCCATTTCCTCCTACCTGAATTCCTATTACATCAGCTACGTGGGCATGCGGGTGCTGGAGGAAATCCGCATGGATCTTTTCGGAAAGCTCCAAAAACTTCCCCTCTCCTTTTTCAAAAACAACAAATCCGGAGATTTGTTGGCCCGCCTGATGAGTGACACTGGCTCGCTCAAGCAAATTGTAGCCAACGTTTCCAGCGATCTGATCAAGCAGCCCGCCACTCTCCTGAGCGCACTGGGTCTCATCATCTATAAGGCCTACACCAGCCAAAGCTTTTTCATTGCGCTCATTTCCCTCCTTACGGTGCCCATCTGTGTGATGGTCATCCGCACCTCCGGCAAGAAACTGGCTCGCCGCTCAAGAGTCCTTCAAAGCCAAGGTGGTGATTTTACCGCCGTGCTGGCGGAAAGCCTGCAGGCACCGCTGGAAATCCGCGCCTATAATCTGGAAGAACGCCAACTTCATACCTTCCGCGATTTTACGGAACGCATGATCCGCATGGGAATGAAAGTGGTGAAATACCGTCAGGGCATTTCTCCCGCTATTGAGGTGGTTTCCTCCTTTGGCTTTGCTGTGGCACTCTATCTGGGCGTGCGCAATGGCATGAAACTTGAGGATTTCATGACTCTGGGCCTTGCCCTGTTCATGTCTTATGAACCGATCAAGAAGTTGGGCCTCATCCATTCCCAATTCAAGCAAGGCGATGCGGCGATTGACCGGATCGAGTATATTTCCAAGGAGCCGGAAGGCTTGGTCGATCCAGAGACACCGACTCCATTCTCCGGCCCGCGCAACAGCATCCGGTTCGATAATCTAACCTTCGCCTACAAGCAGGAGCCAGTTCTCAAAGACGTAACATTGGATATCCCCGTAGGACAGGTGGTCGCTCTGGTAGGCCCCAGCGGCGCAGGCAAATCCACCTTCGCCCATCTTATTCCCCGGTTCTATGACCCTCAGCAGGGCGGCATCAAAATCGATGGTACAGACATCCGGCAGTTCACGAAAAAATCACTGCGGGATCAGATCGCCGTGGTGCCGCAAATGCCCGCACTTTTCATGGGTACCATCGCGGACAATATCCGCATTGGCAAACAGAACGCTACGGATGAGGAGGTCATCATCGCGGCGAAAAAAGCCCATGCCCACGATTTCATCCTTACCCTTCCTCAAGGCTATCAAACGGAAGTAGGTGAACGTGGTGACCTGCTTTCCGGTGGCCAGCGCCAACGGATCGCCATTTCCCGCGCGTTCCTCAAGGATGCACCCATTCTGATTCTGGACGAAGCCACCAGTGCGCTCGACTCCGAAAGCGAAGCAAAAGTGCAGGCAGCCCTCTCCGATCTGGTGAAGGGCCGCACCACCTTCATCATCGCACACCGCTACAGCACGATCACCATTGCGGACCGTATCCTGGTATTCCGCAACGGCGAGATCGTAGCCGATGGCAACCACCAATCCCTGCGAGATACAGACCCGACTTACAAAGGCATGATCGGCAGCCAGTTCCTTGGAGCAGCTGCCGGTGAAGACCTCTGATCAGAGAGCTTCCGCCTCGTAATTTTCCTCCAGTGGATAGTCTTCCGTTTCAGCCGGAACGGAAGACTCCTGCAGAAAGGATTTACGGCTCAATTCGGCATACTTTCCATCACGCGCCAGCAGCTCGTGATGAGTCCCCTGCTCGATCACGCAGCCTTTTTCCAGAACGTAGATGAGATCTGCATTCTGGATGGTGGAAAGGCGATGAGCGATCACGAAGGCCGTGCGATTCTCCATCAATCGATCCAGCGCTTCCTGGATCTGGTGTTCCGTTTCGGAATCGACAGAGGCCGTGGCTTCATCCAGCAGCAGAATGGGCGCATTCTTCAGCAGTGCACGAGCGATGGAAAGACGCTGCTTTTCCCCACCGGAGAGCTTTACGCCGCGTTCGCCTACATTGGTGTCGAGCTGTTTGGGCAGCTTTCTCACAAAGCCTTCCGCATGCGCAGCAGTTAGAGCCACCCATAGTTCTTCATCCGTAGCATGCCGCTTGGCCAGCAACATGTTCTCCCGGACGGTGCCATTGAAAAGAAACGGCTCCTGCGTCACGTAGGCGAGGTGATCCCGCAGTGAAGGTTTCGCCAGAGTGGCGATGTCTGTGCCATCGATGGTGATCGCTCCGGATGTGGTTTCATAAAAACGGGCAAGCAGCGAGAGCACAGTGGTCTTTCCCGCACCGGTGGAGCCCACCAGCGCAATCGTCTGGCCCGGCTCCGCATTCAAGGTCACGCCATTCAACGTAGGTTGCTCCTGATAGGAAAAGTGCACGTTGTCAAAACGCACATGTCCCTGGATGCGGGCGGGAAGTCGATCTCCCGCAACTGCATTCTCCTCCTCACCGGCATCCAGAATCTCGAATACCCGGTCCGCCGCCGCCTTTCCTGATAGAACCATCTGATTCAGCGTGTTGAGCTGATTGATCGGCTCATAAAAGAGCGAGAGGAATAAAAGGAACTGGGTGAGCTCCCCCATCGACATACGCCCTTTCATCACCGCACTGCCTCCGAAGGCCAGCACCAGCACGTAGCCGGTCATGCGGACGAAGGAGGTGGTGGGGGAATAAATGGCCCACCAGCGCATCATCCGCAGGGACGCGAGCCGCAGCGTCTGGGAATACCGGTTGAAGCGATCATGCTCGATGGCCTCCGCTGCGTAAGACTTGATTTGCCGGATGCCGGAGATGTTGTCATGCAGGATCGCATTTAAATCGGACGAAGCTTCCCGCTGCTTTTTGTAGCGGTCCCTGCCCTTGGATGAAAAAAACCAGGCGCCCAGCGCCAGCACCGGCACCGGCAGCGTGGCCCAAGTGGCGACGGTGGGATTCAAATAAAAGAGATAGATGCCCACTCCCAGCACTTGGAGGGAGGCTACCAGCCCCTGCTCCACTCCATCAATGAGCACGCGCTCCATGTTGGTCACATCCTCCACCACCCTCGTCATGATGTCTCCGGTGCGCCGGGTATCGAACCACCGCAGAGGCAGGCGCTGGATTTTCTCATAAAGATCCGAGCGAATGTCATAGATCACCCGTTGCTCGAAGTTGTTATTTATAAAAATTCGGAGCGAATTCAGCAGGTCTTTCGTAAGAAATCCGAGGAGAGCCAGGAAAATCCAAAAAGAAAATTCCCCATGCCGGGATGGATTCGGAATGATCTGATCGATCACATAGCCGGTGGCATGCGGGAAGATAAAGACCGCCGCCGTCATCCCCACAGCACAGAAAAGCTGGGCGGTGGCAAGGCCGGGGTAGCGTTGCAAATACTTGAAAACTCGGAGAATTGACTTCATGAAAGCGGCAAAGCGATGGCCCCGCATGAGGTTTTTGTAAAGGCCCGCCCCGAGTTTCTTGCAAAGTCCGTGAAATTTGGGATTGCCGTGGTTAAACGAGACTTCCTAGTGTCTGCCTCACACGCGGAATTCAAAGCTTACATTTAAAAACCCCATGGCCAAAATCTTCGGAATCTCTACCGCTGTAGTTTTACTACTATCAGCGTTTGTTGCTTTTAAAAATAAAACCGCCTACGAAAGCGAAGTTGCGAAAACAACAGAGGCCACCCAAAAGCTGACCACGAGCAAAGAAAAGCTTAAGGAAGCCGAAGAATTATTACCAACCCTCCCTGGAGAGCTGGCCACCGTGGAAGCTGAAAACGCTGAACTCACCAAGGAAGAGGAAGCCCAGAAAGCGGCCAACGAAGAGCTCAAGAGCCAGAAGGCTACCGCGCAAGCCGCTCTGGATGCAAACAAGGCCAAGCTCACCGCTATCACCGAACAATCCGCCCAAATTGGCGGCGTCAAGGAACTCGCCAGCCAACTCAAAATTACCGGGCAGGAAATCGAAACCCTTACGCAGGAGGTCTCCGATGCTGAAGCGAAGCTGGCCAACCTCACTGCCCAAAGCAACCAGGCAAAAAGTGCCGCCTCCACCTTGAAACTGGAGCTTGATCGTGTGGCGAACAATGAATCCTCAGTCACTCTGAATACCCGCATCCGCTCCTACTATCCTACCTGGGGCTTCGTCACCCTGGCAGGCGGCAACAATGTGGGCGTCGTCGCCAAGTCCACTCTGGACGTGGTGCGTGATGGACAAACCATCGCCAAACTCCTTGTGACCACAGTGGAAACTTCCACTGCTTCCGCCAGCATCATTCCAGATACGATGGCTGCTGATGCCACCCTTCAAGTAGGTGATCGCGTAGTTGCAGGCACCAAGGTTGAAAAAGCCGCTCCTGCTAAAAACTGATTTAATCCGGATAACCTCCAAAACCCAATCAACGGATCATAATGAAAGCCATTCTTCTGACTCTCGGCATCCTCGCATGTGGCGGCGCTGCCTATTTCTCCTACGATCAAGGAGCAAAACTCAATGGGACCATCGCGGCTCGTAATGCGGCCACTGAAGAGCAAAGCTCCGTGGAAGCAAAGAACGCCAAAGTCGATAAGGAAATTGCCGCGCTCAACGAGAAGATCGCTGCCGCCAATGCCCAAAAGGAAACCATCACCCAGAGCGTTTCCGCACTGAAATCTTCCGGTTCCGCTCTTAAACGGGAACTGGCCACGCTGAAAACGGACGAGCAGGCTCTGGAAGAGGAACTCGCCGCCATGCAGAAGACCATTGATGAACTCAAAGGTTTGGTGACAAGCTTGGGCGCCGATATCACCATCGACAACCTTCCCTCCAAGATTCAGGAGATGCAGGACGCCAAGAAGGCGAAGGAAGCCAAGCTCGAGGAACTCAAGACTCTGGCAGAAGGCGCCGCAAAAGCAGCTGCAGAAAGCCGTGCTGAACAGGACCGGCTGGCGAAGCGCAAGCTGGATCACGCTGTGGCCATCCGCCGCAATTCGACAGAATCCGTCATTACCGCTGTGAATGCCGATTGGGGATTCGTAGTGGTAGGTGCAGGCTCCAATTCAGGCTTCAAGCCGAAAGCCCCTCTCCTCGTCGAGCGTGACGGCGTTTACATCGGAAAAATCATTCCTTCTTCCGTAGAGCCTACCCAGACAATTGCCGAGATCGACACCGCGTCCCTTTCCACAGGCGTCCGCCTGCAACCGGGTGACCGCGTGATCGTCGCCCAGCCAGCCAACTGAGGGATCTTACAATTTTCCGCTATTCCAAAGCTCCGCAGGCTTGCACGCCGTGGAGCTTGTTTTATGTTCAGGCCATGACCCGCATCGTTTCTTTCCTCGCATTGTCCACATTTGCACTGATCGGCTTATCTTCTTGTGCGGAGCCGGAGAAGAAACCTGTAGGGCCTACTTCAGAAACCAGCAGCATCCCATGGAATGCTCCCATCGCCGGTCAAGGTCAGGGCCAATTGGGCATGATGCCGCAAAACCAGTATCGCCGCTGATCACGCAAGGCTGCAGATAGAAAAATAGGGGGGGTGAACTTCCACAGCCCTTATCCCCCATGTTTTACTTAATCCCGATGATAGGGAGAGCCGGACTTGAGGGATGCCACGCGGTAGAGCTGCTCCAGTAACACCACCAGCGCTAACTCGTGCTGCAGCGTGAAAGGGGAAAGCGTGAGCACGAGATCGCAGGAATCGCGAAGTTCCGGTGAATGCCCATCTGCCGCTCCGATGAGAAAGGCCACCGTTTTCACATCTCCCCGCAGGGCCAGGGCATCCAGTTTTTCCGCAAACTTCCGTGTGGTCAGGCACTCCCCACGTTCATCCAGCGCCACACGGTAACACCCTTGGGTGCGCTCCAGCAATCTGGCGGAAACCTCCTCCTTCGTCCCTGCTTTCACCATTACCAGCTCATGGTTACCGAAACGGGAAAGCCGTTTCAGATATTCATCCACCCCTGCTTTGGCATAAGCGAGTGCTGGCTTTCCGGCTACGAAGAGGCGTATCTGCATGAAATTTTTTCAAAGCATGCCCCGCGCACGACGGCGGATGCACGCAGATTCGCCAGTATTGAGCAGCAGAGGATAACCCCTCTTTCGGGACTTGCCCGCCGCCCCGACACACGCCAGTTTCATGTCATGCGAAACCTTTTCCCCTGTCTGCCACTCCTGACACTGGCAGCCTGCACTCAAGGCCCCGGCCCCGTGGTCCCCGATACCAAGACGGAACGCCAAATGATCGGACTGCTTCAGAAATTCGATCGATGGGATCTGGATGGAAATGGAAAGCTGGATGCCGCCGAATTGAAACCAGCCAGTGCTCTATCAGGAAAAAGCGTAGCGGAGATTCTCGCTTACTATGATGTGAACAAGGATGGCGGCATCACTCTCCGCGAAGCCCAGAAAGGTCTGGAGAAAAAAGTGGATGCCCACGAAGGAGAGCACGCAGAACGCGAATGAGCGCCCTGTACGAAACGGAAAAGCTGGTCTCCGAATACCTGCTTTTCCACTATGGCACCCGCACAGAGATCCTGCCGGCGGAACGCACATGGCCCGCCGGAATGGTCGAGGCACTGAACTTCCCCTGCCGCACACCCCTTCATTTCAGCGCAGGAAATGTCGCCCGCGGGCTGGATCTCGGCTGTGCCGTTGGGCGCTCCACCTTCGAGATGGCGCGCACATGCGAGGAAATGATCGGCCTCGATTTTTCTCATGCATTCATCCATGCGGCAGAGACACTGCGTAAAGGTGAAAAAATCCCTTACCGAAGGCTGGAGGAGGCTGGAATCTCCACACC
>Ga0157370_10006935_pt1 | contig 12379 bp, 10 predicted proteins | sample C35metaG_FD_113463 | JGI IMG/M metagenome (GOLD analysis project Ga0157370, IMG submission 113463) | Corn rhizosphere microbial communities from Kellogg Biological Station, Michigan, USA - C3-5 metaG | ecosystem: Host-associated > Plants > Roots > Rhizosphere > Soil | place: USA: Michigan...
AATATAAATACCATAATCATACGTTTGGAATGCATTGCCAACAATGCGCAGCGCGCCGAGTCCAGATGTGTATGATAGCGCACTTGCCCCATTGGGTGCTGCCACAGCAGTGTTGAAGGTGTTACCCATAATCACGGCTTCGCCCCCAGCACCAGCATTCGAATTCTGCAACAAGACACCGTATGAACTGCACGAAAGGATGTAGTTCGACCTAATCGTTGGGATCACATCGCTTGCACACCAAACACCAATGTTGAGGCGAATAGTGGAACTGGCACCAAAGATTCGGCAGTTATCAACCAAGTCGCGCCCCTGAAGCGGTCCCGCGAGATAAATAGCAGCGGTATTCGCAGCTTTGTCGACACTTGTCGTGATTCCGATATCCTGTACGATAAGGACGCCATTTGTCTTTGATAGACCATGTCCGGCTACTCCAGTCATGATAATCAAACTGGTTGTATCACCATTCCCGAACACCTTTTTCGTCAATCCACCATTATATACCCATTCCTGGCTCGTTTTAAATATTCGATCAATATAAAGGGGGAAATCTGTTGCCATAGCCGCCCGACCCGGAGCAGCATCGTCGGCAATACCGTCACCAGCAGCCCCCCACATCAGCGGGGTTACATAAGTTCCGACAATGCGAACCCATGCCCCAGATGTCGCAATGACTGAATCTGCTTTGATATAAAGTCCTTCCAGAGGGTCACCGGTTATCTTTGTCGAGTAATTGCCTGATAGCCACGCAAAAAACCCATATCGCCCACCTTCGGCAAGATACGCAGTCATTCCGACTTCTGGTATCAGTGCCTTCAATGCTACGCGATTGATTACATATCTGACTACAGAGAGGTTGAGCGCGCCCTGCGCCTTCTGGGCGTCCGTAAGGGACTGAGATGCATACGAAACTGTCGTCAAATACGATTGTATCTGCGCAATTGTGTTCATGCCAAGGACGGCCAAGCCAGCCGTGCCTCCGGATGCAGTATCTATCGATGCAGCAGTATTTTTATCCCAAATTGTATTTCCAAGGGCGTCCTTAAGAATTTGACGATATGAGCCCGACCCATAAATGATAGCTTGCCCGCTGCTATCCAGAACCACAGGGTTCGTGTTCAGAATCGTACCTTCGGCATCCTGCCAAGTATCCTTGGGCGTAGTTGTTCCGGGCACGTAAAAGGTCACAGTTCCTCCGGCCAATGGAAAACCATTGAGATCGACAAAAGACTGTTTCGCATTGGGAAGCAGAGAAGCGGACATTTAGCCAATCCATGGACATGAAAAGACGATCCACAGGGCTGGGCCAAGCAGAGTCTTTTGCGGCGTTCGGTTTCAATTGTTGGGGGCAGCAAACAGGTCGACTCAAAGGCGTGTCGACATTTGCTTTTATTGCGGTAGTGTCTGACTGAGTTATCGGAGAGATTGCGAATGCGGTACGCAGTTATTATCGCCACGACATTGTTGATGTCTGGTTGTCATTCGAGTGACCGTTCAATGGCTGAACTAGATGGGCAGCAAGACAAACAGTGCCAATCGTGGGGTGCAAAACCCGGATCGAGCGATTATATACGTTGCCGTGAGACACTCGCCGGACAACGGAGGCAATCAGCGGCTGCTTTGTTGGCGAACCAACATGCACAACCGTTAAAAGCCTATGTTATCCCGACGAATAGAGTGGTAAATTGCCGATCCTCCGCCATCGGAAGCGGTATAAACACGACATGCCAGTAAGGGCTATCAATTGATCATTGAACATTCGCAGTACGAAGACACACGGTTTAAGGCCTATCATCGCGCTCAATATTCCGAGGCGATCAGAAGTCGTAAGTGGCGAATGTTCCAGATTGTCTTCGTGCTGTTATTGCTGGCTGGAAACGTTCATTTTGACTGGCAAGCAAATGGAATGGCATTGGGCATTGTCGGCTCAATAGGAGCCATTTACCTTTCTGCCATTCTCATTGCTTTGCGCGGTTATTTTGGAACTGTCCTATCGAAGGTGCGGAAAGCCCCGCAGAACCTCCCGTCAGCAGATTAGATTGCATGGACTTCACGCCAGACATCAATTTATTGAACTTCGTTGGTGCCACGGCGTTTTGAAACATTGCGCCGTCTCCGCTGATCGCATCAGCCATAAGCCTATTTCGAACCAAGTCGCGGATTTGCAGACCCTTTTGAGCGCCCTTTCCGGCCATTGACAATCCAACACCAACAGCAGCACCCGGCAGACCACCAACTTGAAAGCCGCCTAGACCCGCTATTGGCGTTGTCAGACGAATACCAGGTGTGACCTGTGTAACCGATGTCAGGTTATTTACGGCCTGACGTGGTGCAGTCTGTGACCCAGCGAATAGCTTTGCGTTCGTTTGGGCGATACGCTGCTCATCTGCAAGTGTCTGTGCGAGCTTGTCGGTTTCTGCTTTGCCGAGAAGGATTTCGAGGCGATCACGGTTGAAACCAACATCAGGAACCGCAGTACCCTTGGCCGAAGCCGAACGCACCGAATTGATCTGATTGTCTATCGCAACTCGTGCGCCGACTTTAGCCGCATCAACATCAGCCTGTGGTGCACTGGCCATCCAAGAACGCCAGAATTCAGGGCGATTCTCCAATGCAGCATCGCTTGAAGTACCGTTACTAAGTATCTGGCGACCCTTATCAAACGAGTCCTGAATACTCATATCATCGGCGTATTGCTGTTGAGCGGGCTTGTATTTGCCGCCGCTCGCCTCATCGATAGCGCCGACGATCTTTCCGCGCACATCACGCAGTGCAGCCGCAACAAGCTTGTCCTGACCAGATGAACTCTTTGCCAGCGTATCGGCATCAATACGCAACTGAGACTGTATCTGATGCAAACGTTGTGGATCAGTCAGCATCTCATCGCCGGTTCCAAGCTGCGCGCGAACCTTGGCCAACGCCTGCTCAACTGGGCCTACTGGGATATTGCTTCCCTGACTGAGCGACGCCTGAACACCGGGCGCTAAAGTGCTGTCGATGCTTTCCAGAACCGGTGTGAGATTCACTGGCTTTGCATTGTTGAGAGCTTCGCCAAATCCGGCTGCAGCATTGGTGCGCGCAGTTGTCTTGAGCCCGGTCAGATATGCCTGAACATCAGGAGTTGCGCCGAGTGCATCATCAAATGCCCCGGAAACAGCATCCTTTGCCCCGGCCATCCGGTTTTCAACAACTGAGTTCAGGGTGGCCCGAGGTGCCCCACCCTGATTTGCAAGGTTCATTGCCATCTGCTGGAGGTTTGGATCAAGGTCCATCGGGGTCAGACGGGGATTACGCGCCATTTCAGCCGCGATTTGATCCGTGGTCATCGTCCCGGATGAAACAGCTTCATTCAGATTGCGCGCGGCTGCCCCTGTGGGGGTCATGGAAGCGAGTTTGTTGCCGACAGTCGTAATACCCCGCAAACCGCCCTCGACCGCTGCAGGTGCAAGCAGAGCGCCGCCGAGACGTGCCCATGGTTCGGCTGCCGTGCCTTCTGTGGCCTGTCCAGCGGCTTCACTGGCAAGACCAGGTACGACGCCAAACTTCGTGGCATTCAGCAAAAGATTGCCACCGCCGGTCAATACGGTGCCAGCTACAGCACTCGGAACGAATTCAGCGGCATTGCCGACATATTTACCCGGCGTGGTCTGGGCCTTGTAATCCGTTGCACCATCGGATGCCTTGCCGATATATCCGCGAATGGCCTCACCACTTCCAACACTTGGCGGAATGGCAGAACCTGCAAAGAAACTACCGGGCGCCGGTTCATCTGGCGTGAAGCCGTTGCCCATGAGGAGATTGGCAGTGCCGGTGACACCTTTGTAACCCGCATGTAGTGCTGCGCCGAGCCCATTATTGATGAGATCGCTTACTGTACCCGGCAGACCAATCGTGTCTGCCGCACCACGCGCTAGACCCGACGCACCGGCTTTGATGACATCTTCTGCCACGCCGGGTTGTGCTGGCGCACTTTCGGGAGCCTTGGCAAGAGTTTCAGCGGGAGCCGCATCAGTCTTGTCGAGGCCCCACGCTTTGATTACGTCCGTGGTGGGAGCTTGTGTGGATGCTGTAGGCTGTTTCGCACTGGTGGCATCAACAGGGGGCGCTACAGGCGCACCGGCAGGGGGCGTGACATCACCAAGGCCCCATGCCTTTATCACATCATCGTGCTTGACAGGTTCTGCAGGTGCTTCCACCGGGATATGATAAGCCTTCTGATCTGGAATCTTCGCAGGTGGTGCCGCATTTCCAAGCAGAGGTGCGAAATGCGGTTTCTCACCGCTGAACGGAGGCGCGACATAAGAGACGGACTGTACCTTATTCGGCTTTGGGAGTGTCCCGTTGGCCATTCCATTGACAGCAGCAACTGCTCCACTCGTCGGGTTTTCGAGGTGTGAAACATAGGCATTGACGAACTTGTTCGAATTCGTGCCCTGCTCGATGCCTCCCGGAAGGCTTGTCCAAACAGGAGAAAGAGCCTTCCCGACTTTCGCGATGACCTTCGGATCACCAGAAGACAACGCTGTTGTCAGATCGCCACCGGTCGCATCCTTATAGGCGTCCTGAGCCAATGCCCATGCGGCCTGATCCTGCGATTTCGGTGAGAAATCCTTAAGCCCGAGCTTCTTGCTGTACTGATCCCATGTGCCTTCAAGAAATTGATACTTGCCTGCGGCACTTGACGTTTTACCTGCGTTTGGCCCGGACTTGATCGGAATACTGACGCGGGGATGATCGGAATAGTCGTCAAATGCCTGTCCACCATACACAACATTATAGTCTTGACCGCTTTCAGGCCCAGCTATCGTGTTGAGCAAAGCCATGCCCTGCGGAGGAATAGACATCTTCATTCGATTATCCACCATTTCCATTGGTAGCAGGAGGTGCGATCAGTCCAAGTTGTGTTGCAGTGTTCAGGGAATTGACGAATTTGGTCTTGTCAGCATCATTAAGGCCAGAGAAATACTTTTGGCGGTCTTTCTGGTCCATCAAATCGAATCCATATGCCACTGGATCCTGCTGAGCATTGAATTCAGTGGACCATTGTCCGTAATCTGCTGGATTTTGACCGGTTGCCGAGAATGCGCGAACCTGTGCGTTCTGCATCCGGCGCAGAGACATGGCTGTTTTCAGAACATCGACAGACGCAGCATTTGAAATTCCCACATTGGGATTTCCAGCAAATGCTGCCGCAAGCTTATCATTCGTTCCGGTATCCCCGGCTGACCGAGCAAACTGTGTCAGATACTTCCGAGCTTCGTCAAAATCCTTGATGCTCTGATCCGGGCTGATAACACCCTGAGAGACAAGGAAACTCTTGACTTCATTGATCTGCTCGGTACCGGGACCTGTTCCCGTTGTGCCGAGCCGCACCAAGGCTTCACGTGCCTTCTGCAACGGTACGATATCGCTCTGGAAGTTGCGTTCACGGGCGGTGTCCGTTGAGAATTGGTCGGCGCTTGCAGATGCAATCTTGGTCTGCGCCTCAATCTGACCCGCCTGTGGGCTTGCGACCACTCCGCCTCCCGGTGGAGCCTGTGGAGGCTGAACGCTTGCTGGCGCGCCTCCCTGTGGTTGCGAAGGAATAAGCCGGTTCTCTTGTCCAGTGGGCGCCGTAGCCGGAACCGCTGTGAGTGGATTGACACCGGCCTGTTCAAGCACCTGACCTTGGGTCTTGATAATGCGCTCGCCGCGAGGTCCGGTGGTCTCGACTAGTCCGGCACGCTGTCCGGGAGTAACTGTATTATCGATAGGCGCCGCAATCGGGCGAATACCCGTGATTGGGCTCACCGTAACCGGCAACTGCTGGCTTCCATTATCGATCGTGGACGGGGTTCCATAAATCTTGGCAAACTGGCTCTGTCCGTCTTGAACCCGAACATTGAGGTTCTGCAGGTATTGCGGAAGCTGCGCTGGATCGGATGGCATGTTCTCGATTTCGACTTTGGCGATATCAGGCGTAATCCAACCCTGCTTTACAGCCTGATCAGTTGCTTGTGTCAGGATATCGTGGCCCTGCGGTGTGGCAATACGCGGGTCTTGAGCCAATGATCCAAGAAACTGCGATAGACGGCCATATTGCTGATGGGCTAGGTCAATTTTCGCCTGATCAAGCCCAACCTGCCCGGATTGTTGTTGCAACTGCAAAAGCTTGTTTGTTTCGCGAGCATTCTTGAGGGCTTGAACCTGACCAAGCGTCTCGATCAATGAATTCGGATTTGCCTTCGGATAGATTGAAGTATCAACGGTTCCATCAGCCATGTCGAAATCTCCTTAGCCGTAAAGGCCTTTATAGGTCATGTAGCCGTTGATGCCGTTGGTGAGGGAATTGGCTACACCGGTATACCCGGCTGCGGTAGCATTCGCGCCTTGGATGGTATTGTTGCCAACATTGGCCGCCGTTTGAATTGCTCCATTACCGATATTTGCACCGGTCTGAGTTCCGTATGCGCCCGTCTGGGCAGCGGCGCTCTCGCCGAGCGTTGAAACACCCATGAGGCGATTATAAGCGTTGGTCTGATTGGTCACAGCATTGTTAAATTGATTCTGATATGTCGAATCTGCTAGCCCAGTTGCATAGGCAGCAGCTCCCTTTAGAGCCGCCCCGGAAGTTCCAAGACCACGAGCTGCGGCGCTATTTTGAACAGACTTCAGGCCTTGAGTGAGATTGAACTGATAACCCGGAGTTTGCTCTAAAGTCGACTGGTCCATGATAATCGGTGACGTCAAGTTTGTCAGGCGATTGGACAATTGTGTTGTGGCAGCTTGACCTGCTTCGTTATACGGAAGCAAATCTTTGCGGGTGGTATCGTACATTTCTTTCTGAATGTCAGCGGCATATTTCTGGGCGTCCTGTTGTCCCTTGGATGCTTTGCTCGTTGCCTTTGACTGAGCCGCAGAGCCCGCAACTGATGCGCCGGCACCAACCACAGCGGACCCAATGATAGCGGTTGCGATATGGCAAACCATGGAATGCAGCCCAAAGGGCACGTCATCCCCAAAGAACACTCGTTTCATTGGTCTTTCTCCAAGAATTGCCAGAATATCACTTCAGTTTCGACAAACCCGATTGCCTCAAGTAATGGTCGCACATATTTCGCGTGGCGGGATTTCATCCCAACCTGCGCCAATTGGATGCCGCGGCGCCTACATTCTTTCACCCATGCGGTGAACAGCAGCTTGCCGCCTTCGAGGCCGCGCTTGTCCGGGAACACAAAGAAGATATCGCCTGTTGCGGTTAGGCACGACTGATAATGCATACCCGGCGCAACAAATGAAACGAGGTAGCCAACTAGCCGCCCCTCAAATCGAAGCGTGATGTAAAGCACCTGCCCTGCTGACGCGCGGGCCAGATATAGTCCATATTGAGGATCAAGCGGGATTCCAGCCAACTTATGCTCTGCAAGCTCATCATAATGTGCTGGCAATAGAGGCTTTGCTTCTTCCAGCGTTTCGGATGTAAGTTCCTCAACCTGCGCCGTGAGCATTACACACACCTCAAATCAACAATCATCACAATCCGATCATCAGCGCTGTTGTTGACGACGCTATGAGTGACAGAATTGTCGATGTGCCAAACATCGCCAGAACGGAAATTGACAGTCTCATCACCGATATTAAAGAGCGCGCCAGGTAGAGATTGCAGCGCGATTTGATAGCGTTCGAAGTAAGTAGCAGGAGCGCCACCATCGACATGTGGAGTGATTTCCTTACCGGGTGGCAAACGCGTAATGATCACTCGGCCAAGTCGCGTGGCCTCTACAGTACGCATCAGATCAAAGATTATTGATCTGATTTGCGGCAATTTATCCCAAGCTGGATATGGTATTGCCTCGCGATCGTCAGTGATCGTTGTCGGATCACCTGTGCGAACATATTCATCCAAGTCATTGAAACGCAAAAGAATATCGCTGACTTGAGAGTGAGCAGTGCCGGGATGCGTTGTTCTGATCGGATTGGCATCCCATAGTTCTGGTTGCCGTTGCAGTGCGTTCATGAGCGGAGTGACATTCAGACCGGATGCCAATAGCTGAAAATACTTCATACCGAGAACCCGCTGCCAACTGAAGTAATTGTTGCTGCTGCACTTGCTAGTGCTTGGATTGTATCCCCACCGCTCAATACAAGCGATGATAACTCTGATGCCACATAGGCTTCGCCCGGCTGAATCGTGTAGGCCGATATCACCATTGTTGCGGCGCTGACTGAACCACCTGAACGAACAACATGAACCGTGATCGTTCGAGGTGTGGATGCATCTGTATTCGTGAACACGGCGCGGTTGATGACGGATTTCCCGGCAGTAGGTGCCGTGAACAGTGTACTTGCGGAAACTGTTAGCTGGACGGGCCCCCAGCCAACAATTGGAGTAACAGTAGCCATAGGGTTGATCCTTACATGGGTACGAAAGTCATTGTTGGCGCGGTCGCATAGTTCACGCCAATGATATCTTTCTTTCGAACTGGGATGATGCCTTGTGTGAAACCTACGGCCAAACCTGCCGATGGATCACGAAAGTAAAAGAGTTGAACCGTTGTGCCTCCGGTAGAGATCACAAACCCAGTTGAAGGAGCCGTATAGAAGAACGGTGACGCTCCAACAGTTATCGTTTTCGTTTTATAGGAGCGCGCGATGTCTCCTGTCGCCATGTCGCTGAATGCACGACTGAGAAGATACGCGTCTTTGACAGCCTTATTTACAACCGGAGATGATTGTTCGGGCGATATTATGACTGACGCTGTGGTGCGATCCGCTCGCGCCATATCCGCACCCGATGATGACAGGATGCCAATAAGGGACCGATCATCTGAGTGAGATAATGATGCAGAATCATCACTGCCCGACGAGAGCAGTACATTCTGAATCGTTGTATCACCAGGCGTCTCCGGAATAGACCCGCCTGTCCGATTATATAGGCTTTGCAGAAACTGCAGCCACGGCGATGTAATGTTGCCATTCTGATCGACCACGGGCATTGATGTAGAAGGAAACGCTGCGGGGAGGCTCATGACCCGGCACTCGTCAAATCAAGCCAAGCACCGTTCAATGCGGTCTTGTATGGCGCTGACCATGAAAGTTCGTAAACACGATCGCGCGCAACACCAAGTCGCTGAAACTGAATGGAGGTGAGATAATCACCTGCCGAACCTAATGTCTGCTGGATCGCGTTGCCCCATGATGCGCCTCGCGTATCGCTCCAGCGCAATGAAACCATCGGTTCCGCAGGAAGCATTGTTCCCGGCGCGGTACCAACTTCCATGTCGGCAATGAATTGTCGGTGGAGCAGACGCCTCCCCTCTTTCTCGATATGCGGAAATGATCGTAGGAATACGATAGACTTGCCATTGTCCTGGTAGATATTTGTATCGAGAGCATGAATGGTCCCTGTTTCCCAATCACCAATTACATTGGTGCCGTAGGCAAAAGCCGCACAGTTGGCCCTATGGCGCTTCTGAATGCCATTGTCATCAGTCCAACCCTCTTCGTGCCATAGACCACTGGCAACGTCGTACACCCAAGTGCGCTGCGCTGTCGGGAAAGTCAGTTGATAAAACGTATGGCCTTCAAACTGATAGGTAAAACCAATCGCATCATTAACGACGGCATATGATTGAAACTCACGTTCGATCGCGTGTGTAGAGATGCGCAACGCTTTGTAGCCGTTGCCCTCAATAACCAGAAGATCGCCTTGCTGATCCTGAGAGAGCCAGTAGACCGATAGGTCCTGCTTGGCGACAGAATATTTCGCACAACAACCATGCTCAATGTAGACGCCCGAAATGGGTCCGAATGTAAAATCGGCAGCGCCGGTATTGTACCATACCTCAGTCGATAGCTGCCCGATGAGCCATACTTCTCGATGAACCACCTGTACGGCGACGATATTGTCCGCGCTGCCCGCCTTACTGGCGAAGTCTAGAGCATCGAACGTCGTGGCATTTGAACCGGAAATATACATAACCGGACTGTTTGGCTTATTGAGAACAAAGTAGGTGTCGACATACTGGACATAGTCCGCGCCATAGAACCCCTCGGCTACAATCTGGCCAAACGTATTTGTGGCCAGATTGATCGTATAACCGTAGAGAGTGCCGTCCACGAGCACGATATCGACCCCGTTGTCAGCCATAGATACGGGGGTATTCAATGAGACTGCAAGAGCCCCGAGGAACGTTATGCCCCACGTTGACGATATCAAGTATACCGCGCGACCAGAAACACCGTACAAATTGCCGTTGCTGGCGCGATAAAGTGTTCTTAGGGCCGAAAGGCTTCCTGTATCAGCCAGAAGGCGAATACCCGGACGCGGATAATAGGTGAATGGGACTGGCGCATCCTTCGGATTGATCTCAGGATAGAGATTGAGGCAACGCTGCGCCGACGCAATGATGCTCTTGGCAACATACGCGCCTCCAGTCAGGGGAATACGCATGCTTAGCCACCCTGATCTGAAAAAATGTTGTAACGGCTTCCAGCAGACCCAGCAGTCAAGTCAGACGGCATCCGCAGGTTTGGAATCTGGGCATTCGAGTTTTTGATTGTGTTCAATGCAACCTTGGCCAGTGCAATTAATTGCTGGTCCGGCGGCAGCTGATAGGCAATGCGAATGCGGATCGTGAGGTTGAGCCGCAGTGCTTCTTCATACTCGGGTGGTAGCAAAATCGCTGTATCGAGCGTCGGGAAACTCTGAAGCGAAGATTTCAGCGACAGATGGATTTCGTACAGGTTCGACGGAACAGGCCAGATGAACACATTTCCCAATGGAAAGCCTGAATCGTAGAACAGGCATTGGGGAAACGAGTTCATGGCTTTCAGAGCGATCCGGTTATAATCCTCACGCGAATGGAGAATGTGAAGTTGATAGTCCACTTGATTGCCCGGAGCCCCTGCTGTCTGGCGAAAGAATGCAGCTTCGATCTGATCGGGGCGAGTGGTTGAGATGTCGCCACCATTCCCAATGCTGTACGAAAGAGCACCAGTTGCCGGAAAAACCTGATCGATAAGATGATAGACCAGCCAGCGTCGACGTGACCACTGAGCCATCATCGCATTGAGACGGATTAGAGAGTCGTTTGCATCTTCGGATGAAGCGGTCTGCCCGACACCGACAACACCGGCGTCCTTCAATGAAGCGGTGATAAGTTCACGAGCAGTTGTCATCGGAGCAGACCTTTGGTGATTGGTAGGAGGCTATTCTTCGTCGGTATCGATCGGTGTTTTTGAGCGCTTTCCAAGAGGCACTTTAGGCGCACCAACCTCAACGCCCCATAATTCAAACTGGGCTTCTTCTTCATCGAGATCGGCCACAACCGCATACACGGCGCTATTTGCGGGATTGTAGATGGCCTTTGGATATTCACTGAATTCAGACATCGGTACTGTCCTTTCATTGTTGACAGCGAATGAAAAAGGGGCGCCCGTAAACGCCCCTATTCAACGATTGGATCAGATCTTATCGGCGATAATTGCCAACCATTCTGGACGAATGTAGACGTAGCCGTAGATCACATCGAGGCGTGTCGCGAGCTGGTCGGTGGCAACTACGTAATCCGTGATCATACGCATCGAAATACCGTCATAATTGCGACGAGCGGCCTCATGTACGCCCTTCGGCAGTACGAGGTCGGCTGTTGCCAGTGTGACAGCTTCTGGGGCGTATGCCAGGTTCTTGCGGTAAACTTCGCCTGCGGTATTGACGAGACGAACAGCAGCCGCATTTGCTGGGGATGCATCGACGGTCTGATATTGCACGGCGACACCAGCAGCTGCCGGTATGATCGCCGGATAGACTGGGATCGACGTTGCACCATTGAGGACGTTTGCGGTCACGACGAACTGGCGAAGCTTGCCGGTTGTCTGCTTGGTCACGCGGTTCACAGCAAAGACGCCATCAATAGTGATGATATCGCCCTTGTTGAGTGTGCCGGTGATTGCGTTGACTGTGACAGTCGAGCCGGTCTGGCTGGCACCATTGACAGTACCGGCGGTGAATGTGCCGGTTGTGTGCTTGATGACAGTCTGATCCATGAAGAAGTCAAACCCGAGGGCGTTCTTCATCTGACCGGTGCGATACTGTTCAGAAATGCCCTGTGAAGGGTTGAGCAGCCCGGACAGCGAGTTGACCAGATTGGCTTCAGTCCAAGGGTCCTGAACAACCTTACGGCCCGGAGACATAGGGGCAGAGTTGTCGTTGAGGGTTGCCTGAGCCTGAAGAACAGTCTGCGATGTCGGATTGGTGATCGCACCACCACCGTCAACTGCACTGACGAAGTTGCAGACGCCGCCTTCGACGCCAGACATGACATCAGCAGCAATTGCGCCGGCAAGATTGTTCATCATTGGAAGCAGGACGCGTTCGGAGTAATCATCAATCTTCAGT
>Ga0157370_10006936_pt1 | contig 12378 bp, 12 predicted proteins | sample C35metaG_FD_113463 | JGI IMG/M metagenome (GOLD analysis project Ga0157370, IMG submission 113463) | Corn rhizosphere microbial communities from Kellogg Biological Station, Michigan, USA - C3-5 metaG | ecosystem: Host-associated > Plants > Roots > Rhizosphere > Soil | place: USA: Michigan...
GTCATTTCCGATCAGAACAAGTTCCGTACCTATTCCAAGGAGTACGCGGAAGTTGAACCGATCGTGGGCACCTATAAAGAACTGCTGAAAGTGCAGGATGACCTCGAGGGCGCCCAGGCTCTGCTCAAGGACAGCGACCCGGACATGCGCGAAATGGCCGTGGAGGAAGTCCGCGAAGCCAAGGAGCAATTGATCGAGCTCGAAGCCAGCCTGCAACGCATGCTGCTGCCCAAGGACCCGAACGACGGGCGCAACGTGTTCCTCGAAATCCGTGCCGGCACCGGTGGCGACGAGGCGGCGATTTTCTCCGGCGACCTGTTCCGCATGTATTCGCGGTATGCCGAGCGTCGCGGCTGGCGGGTGGAAATCCTCTCCGAGAACATCGGCGAGCATGGCGGCTATAAAGAAGTCATCGCCCGGGTCGAAGGTGACAACGTCTACGGCAAGCTCAAGTTCGAATCCGGCGCACACCGCGTGCAGCGGGTTCCGGCCACTGAATCCCAAGGACGCATCCACACCTCGGCCTGCACCGTGGCGGTGTTGCCCGAGCCGGACGAACAGGAAGCGATCGAGATCAACCCCGCGGACCTGCGGGTCGATACCTACCGCTCTTCCGGGGCCGGTGGTCAGCACGTCAACAAGACCGACTCGGCGATCCGCATCACGCACTTGCCGTCCGGAATTGTCGTGGAATGCCAGGAAGAACGTTCCCAGCACAAAAACCGCGCCCGGGCGATGTCCTGGCTGTCGGCCAAGCTGAACGATCAGCAGACCAGCGCCGCCGCCAATGCCATCGCCAGTGAACGTAAATTGCTGGTGGGTTCCGGTGATCGTTCGGAGCGGATTCGCACGTACAACTTTGCCCAGGGCCGGGTCACCGACCACCGGGTCAACCTGACGCTGTATTCGCTCGACGAAATCCTCGCCGGCGGGGTCGAGGCGGTCATCGAGCCATTGCTGGCCGAGTACCAGGCCGATCAATTGGCGGCGATAGGTGAGTAAATGACGATCATTGCCAGTTTGTTACGCGCCGCAGATTTGCCCGACTCGCCCACCGCGCGCCTGGATGCCGAATTGCTGCTGGCTGCCGCCCTGGGCAAACCCCGCAGTTTTTTGCACACCTGGCCGGAGCGCATCGTTCCCAGTGAAGCGGCGCTGACATTTGCCAGTTACTTGCAACGTCGTCGTGGCGGTGAGCCGGTGGCTTACATTCTGGGGCAGCAAGGGTTCTGGAAGCTGGATCTGGAAGTGGCGCCGCACACGCTGATCCCGCGTCCGGACACTGAATTGCTGGTGGAGGCCGCGCTTGAGCTGTTGCCGGCCACCCCGGCCAAGGTGCTCGACCTCGGTACCGGCAGCGGCGCCATTGCCCTGGCCCTGGCCAGCGAGCGTCCGGCCTGGAAAGTGACAGCAGTGGATCGCGTGCTTGAAGCGGTGGCCCTGGCCGAGCGCAATCGCCAGCGTCTGCACCTCAACAACGCCACGGTGCTGAGCAGCCATTGGTTCAGCGCCCTGGACGGTCAGCGTTTTCAACTGATCATCAGCAATCCGCCTTACATCCCTAGCGCTGATCCGCATCTGGTGGAGGGCGATGTGCGCTTTGAGCCGGCCAGTGCCCTGGTGGCCGGTGTCGACGGGCTCGACGATCTGCGTTTGATCGTCGCCCAGGCACCGGATTATCTGGACGCGGGTGGCTGGCTGATGCTCGAACACGGCTACGATCAAGCCAATGCCGTGCGCGATTTGTTGCTGAGCCGTGGCTTTGAAAACGTCCACAGCCGTACGGATTTGGGTGGTCACGAACGAATCAGCCTGGGGCGCCTGCCGTGCTGAATGATCAGGAATTGTTGCGCTACAGTCGGCAGATTCTGCTGCAACACGTCGACATCGACGGCCAGTTGCGCTTGAAAGAAAGCCGCGTGTTGATCGTCGGCCTCGGCGGTCTGGGCTCGCCGGTTGCGCTTTACCTCGCCGCCGCTGGCGTGGGTGAACTGCACCTCGCTGACTTCGATACGGTCGACTTGACCAATCTGCAACGCCAGATTGTTCACGACACCGACAGCGTCGGCCTGAGCAAGGTCGATTCGGCGATCAAACGCCTGAGCGCGATCAATCCCGAGATCAAACTGATCGCCCATCGCACCGCCCTGGACGAAGACTCCCTGGCCGCGGCCGTGGCTGCGGTGGATCTGGTGCTCGATTGTTCCGACAATTTCTCCACCCGCGAAGCGGTCAACGCCGCTTGCGTCAACGCCGCTAAACCGCTGGTCAGTGGCGCGGCGATTCGCCTTGAAGGGCAATTGTCGGTGTTCGACCCGCGCCGCCCGGAGAGTCCGTGTTACCACTGTTTATACGGGCATGGCAGTGAAGCCGAGCTGACGTGCAGCGAGGCCGGCGTCGTCGGACCGCTGGTTGGGTTGGTGGGCAGCCTTCAGGCACTGGAAGCGCTGAAACTGTTGGTCGGTTTCGGCGAACCGCTGGTGGGGCGCCTGCTGTTGATTGATGCGCTGGGCTCACGCTTTCGCGAATTGCGCGTCAAGCGTGATCCGGGGTGCAGTGTCTGCGGTTCCACACATGCGTGAAGCGCCGATCGGCGTGTTCGACTCCGGCGTCGGTGGGCTCTCGGTGCTGGCCGAGATCCAGCGTTTGCTGCCCAACGAGTCACTGCTGTACGTCGCCGACTGCGGGAATGTTCCCTACGGCGAGAAAACACCGGAGTTCATACGCCAGCGCTGTAGCGTCATGGCCGATTTTTTCCAGCAGCAGGGTGCCAAGGCCCTGGTGCTGGCGTGCAATACCGCGACCGTTGCGGGTGTTGCGGACTTGCGACGCGATTACCCGCAATGGCCAATTGTCGGTATGGAACCGGCCGTCAAACCTGCCGCTGCCGCGACCCGCAGCGGTGTGGTCGGCGTGCTCGCCACCACTGGCACCTTGCAGAGTGCCAAGTTCGCCGCATTGCTCGACCGTTTCGCCACCGATGTGCGCGTCATCACTCAGCCCTGTCCCGGGCTGGTCGAACTGATTGAGAACGGCGATCTGCACAGTCCGGCCTTGCGGCAGTTGCTCGCCAGGTATGTCGAACCGCTGCTCGGCGCCGGGTGCGACACCTTGATTCTGGGGTGTACGCATTATCCGTTTCTGAAGCCTTTGCTCAAACAGATGATCCCGGATGACATCAGCCTGATCGACACGGGGGCTGCTGTAGCGCGGCAACTTCAGCGGCTGTTGGCCGAGCGTGACTTGCTCGCCGAGGGGCCCGTTCGTGCTGCTGAGTTCTGGACGAGTGCCGATCCGGTTCATTTCAGAAATATCTTGCCGATACTGTGGAATACGCCCGGTGTTGTGAGAAGCTTCGACCGGTAACCAAGTAGCGGGGCGAACGAGCCATTGGGATGAACTTCTAATCAAACGTCGACTTCTATAGCGTTGAGCAACAAAAAAACCATACGAAATTGTTCGGAAAAGGATGTTTCTAGTGAAGCGACTATTCTGTTTGGCCGCGATTGCGGCCGCTTTAATGGGGCAAAGTTTTACCGCACAGGCGGCAGGCGTGGAGTTCGGGGTCGGTCAGACCAGCGATTCAACTATGACTTATCGATTGGGCATGCAATTCGATTGGGATCAGAGCTGGTTACAAAGTGACGTCGGTCGTGTGACCGGTTACTGGAGTGGTGCCTATACCTATTGGGAAGGTGACAAGCTCTCCAGTAACAACAGCCTGTCGTTCTCGCCCGTGTTTGTTTACGAGTTTGCCGGTCAGTCCGTTAAACCCTACGTCGAGGCGGGGATCGGTGTAGCGGTGTTCTCTCATATTAGAGTTGAAGACAACAATCTCGGCTCGGCCTTCCAGTTTGAAGACCGTCTCGGATTTGGCCTGCGCTTTACCGGCGGACATGAAGTCGGGGTTCGTGCGACGCACTATTCCAATGCCGGTTTGAGCAATCATAACGATGGCGTAGAAAGCTACTCGCTGCACTACACCTTGCCGTTGTAACGTCAATAGCATCGCGGGCAAGCCATGCTCCCAAAAATGTGGGGACGTGGCTTGCCCGCGATGGCGTCAGATCTAGCGATACGCCGTAGTAATCCCTTGGCGTTCGTCGATGCACTCCGGTGCGCCCATCTCGAATTCCCGGCAGATCAGCGGGCGCTTTTCGTAGATGGTGCACATCATGCTGTTGCGATCCAGCGCGGCGCACCAGCCGTCGTCCAGGCGCAGCATGACTTCCCCACCCCAATCATCGGTATCGATAAAGCGTTCGGGTACGCCCGTGTCGGTGATCAACATCACTTCGAGCTGACAGCAGCAAGCCGCACAGGTCGAGCACGTAACGGTCGGCTCGGCGATTTGCGTATGGGGAATGGTTTTCATGGCTCGCAGTGTAAGGCAGTGGGGCGTTGCTGTGTGAAAGCCCTGACGGACGCTTGGTTGTGTGTCTACCCATCCTCGGGCTATGAAGTGGGGAAGCCGTCGTCGATGACGGCGATGTTCATGGTCGATCCTGGATCGGCGCAGGGCTGCGCACCATGCGTTTGCCGATGGCCAGTTTCACCTCGCTCGGCGATGTCGACAGGGGCCAAAGCGCCGCCATGAACAGACCCGGAAAAACGATCTCCACTGGCCGGTTCTTGAGTTTGGCGAAGATGTGCCGGGCGGCTTTACTTACCGGCCAACTGAACGATTTCGGGGCGTCATTATTTGCGGCCTGCGGGGGGGCGACAAACCCGGGGCTGACCACCGTGACTTCGATACCATCCGGCGCCAGGTCCATGCGCAGCGATTCGAACTGGTAACGCAGTCCGGCTTTTGATGCACCATAGGCCTCGGCACGTGGCAGCGGCAAGTACGTCGCCGGGCTCGCGATGCCCACCAGGTGCGGCGCGGTGCCTTTGCGCAACAGAGGTATCGCGACCTGGATGCAATAGGCACAGGCGAGCAAATTGGTGCGCACCACGTGTTCGACAATCGAAGAGTCGAATTGCTGAATGTCGACGTACTCGCAGGTGCCTGCGTTGAGAATCACGGTGTCCAGCGAACCCCAGTCCTGGACGATTTGCTCGCCGATTTCGCGCACCCGCTGACTGTTGGTCAGGTCACCGGGCACCACCATCACCTGTCCGGGATAGCGCAGGGACAAGACTTTCAGTGCTGGCACCGAGCGTGAACTGACGGCCAGATGAGCGCCGGTTTTCAGTATTTGTTCGGCCAGCGAGGCGCCAAGACCGCTGCTGGCGCCGGTTAACCAGTATCGCCGTGGAGGTGTAAAACTCATCCCATTTTCCTTTTCGGCCAGGCAATCGCCGGTCCCAATACGGGTAAGTGCAGCAGACTATCTTTGTTCGCCTTGGCAAACGGTGCGGCAAAACGCCTCAGTCCATCACTCATGGCAACCTCCGGCATCGAGTCGCGCGGGCAGGTTCTTGAACGCGGCCAGCGCTCGTTGTCGGGAGGTACTCAGGTTGACGATGGGCGACGGATAATCCGCCACACCGAACAGGCCACCCAGGTTGGCCGGGTTATGCACCTCTTTTTGGTTGAGTCCGGCCAGTTCTGGCAGCCAGTGCTTGATGAACGCACCGTCAGCGTCGAATTTCTGTGACTGGCTCAATGGATTGAAAATCCGGAAGTAGGGCGCCGAATCTGTGCCGGTGGACGAGCTCCACTGCCAGCCACCGTTGTTTGCCGCCAGATCACCGTCGATCAAATGCCGCATGAAAAAGCGCTCGCCTTCACGCCAGTCGATCAGCAAATTCTTGGTCAGGAACATCGCCACGACCATGCGCAGCCGGTTGTGCATCCAGCCGGTCTCCAGCAATTGGCGCATGGCCGCATCGATGATCGGCACACCGGTGCGGGCTTCTTGCCAGGCCAGCAGTTCTTGTGGGGCGTTGCGCCAGGCGAGGGCTTCGGTTTCCGGTCGAAAGGCGCGATGGCGCGAGACCCGTGGGTAACCCACCAAAACATGTTTGTAGAACTCGCGCCATAGCAGCTCGTTGATCCAGGTGACGGCACCGATCTTGCCGCTTTCGAATTCGCCTTGATTGGCTTGCAGGGCGGCGTGCAGGCATTGGCGGGGGGAAATAATCCCGGCGGCGAGATAGGCCGAGAGCTGGCTGGTTCCGGGTTTGGCCGGGAAATCCCGCTCGTTTTTGTAGTCGTCGATCCGGGCGTCGGCGAAGGCATCGAGTCGACGCCGGGCTTGGGCTTCACCGGCGGGCCAGTATTGGCGCAGGCCGTCGCTTGGCGTTTCGAACCCCTCGATGGTAGCGGGGATCAAATCGCTGCTTATCGTCAGCGGCAACTGGGGGGCGGGTGTTGCGACCAGCCCCGGTAATGAAACCCGCAGCCGGTCGTAGCACACCTTGCGGAACTGGCTGAAGACCTGGAAGTAGGTGCCGTTCTTGGTCAACACGGAGCCTGGCTTGAATAGCAGTTGATCGAGGTAACGGTGGAACTGAATGCCCTTGGCGTTCAGCGTTTCGGCCACCGCTGTATCACGACGGCTTTCATTGACGCCGTAGTCCTCGTTGACGTGCAGGGCGTCGACCTTCAACTGCTGGCACAGGTCGAGCAGCACCGTTGGTGCGTCATCCCAGTGCGATGCCTGGCGGATCAGCAAGGGAATGTTCAGCTCGCCCAGCGCGCGACTCAGTTCGCCCAGGTTGCGCAGCCAGAAATCCACTTTGCACGGTGCATCGTCGTGTTCCAGCCACTGCTGCGGGCTCAACAGATACACCGCCACCGTCGGGCCGCTGGCTGCGGCGGCCGAGAGGGCGGTGTTGTCGTGTACGCGCAAATCGTTGCGCAACCAGATCAAATGCATGTTGGTGTCCGCACGCTTCATTAAAGGAGTCCACGCTGAACCAGGTACTGATGCGCCGATAACGGGCCTTCAGCGAGGGACAAATCAGCGATTTCCGTGGTTCTTGCGGACAGCTCGGCGTGGTGAATGCATACCGTAGGTCCGACAATCATTTTTGGGCATCTGATACCGTTCAATAGTTTCGGCAGCTGCGAAAGATTTATGGCTTTGCTGGAATACAGCAGTACGCCGCGGGCTTGCAGGTGGTCGACCGCCATCGCGAGTTCACCGGCGGGCAGGGGCCAGTCGAACACCTCTACCGGACAATCGGCGCTGCTGATCAGCCAGGCGGTGAGCCATAGGTGAGGTTCCAGTGGCAAATCCGATTGATTGATCAACAGCAGCGGCGCGGCGCGTAACTGACGGTTGTTATGGTAGATGCGTGCGCCGAACTTGCTGCGCAACCAGGAATAAAAAAACACCCGCTCCATCTGCGCGCCAAACTGTCCCTGCCAACGCTGTTCCAGTTCGGCCAGTAACGGGATCAACAAGTGTTCGCACAAGGTTCGCGGTGGATACAGCGCCATGGCTTGATTGACGGTTTCATCGAGGGCGCGTTCGTTCAACTGCAACACCGCTTGCAGCAGTGTGCGGCGCAGTACTTGCCAATCATTTTCGACGGTTTCGGTAAACGCTTGCGGCGTGTCCAGCAGTTGCTTGACCTGGCTGACAGCCACGCCACGGTTGAGCCAGGTGAGGATCATCAGGATGCGCTGGACGTGTTCGGCACTGAACAGCCGATGGCCCTTGGGTGTGCGTTGCGGAACGATCAGGCCATAACGCCGTTCCCAGGCGCGCAGGGTCACGGCGTTGACGCCGGTCTGGCGCGCGACTTCACGGATCGGCAGCCAGCCTTCGTCCAGGGCTTTGTTGAAGTTATCGCCCAGGTCTTCGCTGGCGCTGGTGTCGAGTGGGGTTTTCATAAAATTGCGTTTCGCAGGCTGAGGTTTTCCGGATGCGGTTGCAGGTAAATCTGCTGTGCAATGTAGGGGACCGGATGCTGGCGGAAATGGTGCTTGAGCAGGGTCAGGGGCACGACCAGCGGCACGATGCCGTGTCGGTATTGGCCGATGACTTGTTGCATTTCCTGTTTGTCCTCGGGGCTGATGACTCGCTTGAGGTAGCCGCTGATGTGTTGCAGGACGTTGGTGTGGGTGCGGCGTGTGGCGCATTTTTTCAAGGCGCCCATCAGTTCGCTGAAGTAGCGCGGGCCGAGCTCCTCGACGCTGGTCAGGCCCATGTTGCCGAGCAAATTGCCCAAGGTCTTGTATTGCACCGGGTGATGGGCCATCAGCAAGTATTTATAGCGTGAGTGAAATTCGATGAGGCCGTGGCGGGTCAGGCCTTTTTGCAGCAATTGCTGCCAGTTGCTGTAGGCAAACACGCGGGTGAGGAAGTTTTCGCGCAATACCGGGTCGTTGAGGCGCCCGTCTTCCTCTACCGGCAAGTCTGGGTGCCGTGCACAGAAAGCCTGGGCATAGAGGCCGCGACCACTTCCTTGCACCGACGCACCGTTGGCGTGATAGACCTTTACGCGTTCCAGGCCGCAGGAGGGCGATTTGTGCATGAAGATGTAGCCGCAGATATCGTCCAGTTCGGCGGCCATTTGCTCACCGAATTCAATCAGTGGCCGGGTGACATTGAGTTGTGGGTTAACGCTGCCGACCGCTTGGGGGACTTCAGGATCACCCACCAGGCGGATCGGTTCGCGAGGAATCCCCAGGCCGATAGCGACTTCCGGGCACACGGCGATGAAATCGAAATAGTCCGTGAGGGTGTGGCTGCACAAGCTCGATTGCTTGTGCCCTCCGTTGTAGCGAACCTCGGCCCCCATCAAGCAGGCGCTAATGGCGATTTTCGGTCGAGTCGCTGGCTGGTCGTGCATCGAAGCACCTCGAATCCGAAACTGTACGGAGGGACGTCTCTGTACAACATTTCTTCATCATAGATCCAAAGATGTACAAGTCAATTTTTCTGTATAAGTTTTTAAGCGTGATAGCGAGGAAGGGCTGCTGTCCATGTCGACAGCAGCAATTGACGCAGGGTGATGCGGTTCACTGCAAGTGTTCCAGCAGGCGGCGAGCCGCTTCCTGCCCGCTGAGCCAGGCACCTTCGACACGACCGGACAGGCACCAGTCGCCACACACGTACAGGCCCAGGTCGGCATCCGCCAACACGCCCCATTCGTGGCTGTTGGCAGGGCGAGCGTAGAGCCAGCGATGGGCGAGGCTGAAGCTCGGGGCGGGCATGGAGTCGTGCAACAGCTCGGCGAATGCCCCGTGCAGTTGCTCGATCACCGCTTCCTTGGACAAGTCGATATGTTGCCGGCTCCAGGCGCTGGTTGCGTGCAGCACCCAGGTGTCCATGGTGTTGTCGCGTCCTGGTTTACTGCGGTTGCGCGCCAGCCAGTCGAGTGGGCTGTCCTGCACAAAACAGCCTTCAATGGGCGTATCCAGTGGCGTTTCGAAGGCCAGGGCGACGGCCCAGGTCGGGTCCATTTTTACCCCGGCGGCGGCCCCGGCGAGCTTCGATGCGGCGGCCAGCAGCGCGGTGGCCTGAGGGGCCGGCGTGGCGATCACCACATGACTGAACGGGCCGTGAGTGAAGCCTTCGGCGTCCTGCAAATGCCAGTGTTCTTCGCCTCGATAGACCTCGGTGATCCGGCAGGCAAACTGCACTTCCAGATCGCCGAGCAGGCCTCGGGTGATGGCGCTCATGCGTGGCGTGCCGACCCAGCGGGTCTGTTCGTCCGGCGACAGGTTGAGTTGGCCGCCTTGGTAGGTGTAGAGCTGCGGCGTCCATTCGGCGACCCAGCCCTGGGTTTGCCAACGCTGGACTTCGGTCACGAAGCGGCGGTCGCGGGCAGTGAAATATTGCGCGCCCATGTCCAGAGCACCCGCATCGCTGCGCTTGCTCGACATGCGTCCGCCACTGCCGCGGCTTTTATCGAAAAGTTGAACGACATGCCCTGCGTCGGTCAGGGCCTGAGCGGCTGAAAGCCCGGCGATGCCGGTGCCGATGATTGCGATGGGTACAGTCATAGGGGCCTCGTTTACCTTTCTGTACAGACTACGCCGTGGTTCAAACCTGTACAATATTGTTTTTTGGTATAACTTTTAGCGTTCTCGATCTGACAGCTTGGCCTATTGTTAAACACAGAACCTGCCCGATACCAAAGATCCCTGCTTATAAAAATAGACTAGTGATCAGGGTTAAACGCCACGCGAGGAAGAAGTCATGCACATATTGCTGACCGGCGGTACTGGTTTGATAGGACGTCAGCTCTGCCGGCACTGGTTGAGTCAGGGACATCGCCTGACAGTCTGGAGTCGCAAGCCTGAAAAGGTCGCGAAAATATGCGGCGCTCAAGTGCGCGGTATTGCCCGGCTGGAGGACCTCGAACCGGCGCCGCTGGACGCCATTATCAACCTGGCAGGTGCACCGATCGCCGACCGCCCCTGGACGCACAAACGCAAGGCGTTGCTCTGGAGTAGTCGCATCACCCTGACGGAAACGCTGCTGGCCTGGCTCGAAAAACGCGAGCAAAAACCCTCGCTGTTGATTTCCGGTTCGGCGGTGGGCTGGTATGGCGATGGCGGGGAGCGTGAGCTGACCGAGGTCTCGCCCCCCGTCATCGATGATTTCGCCAGCCAGTTGTGCATCGCCTGGGAGGAGACCGCTCAGCGTGCTGAAGCCTTGGGACTTCGCGTGGTACTGATCCGCACCGGCCTTGTGCTGTCCGCGGAGGGCGGCTTTTTGTCGCGGCTGTTGCTGCCGTTCAAACTGGGGCTGGGCGGGCCTATCGGCAATGGTCGGCAGTGGATGCCGTGGATTCATATCAACGATCAAATCGCCCTGATTGATTTTCTTCTGCATCAGAAAGACGCCAGCGGTCCTTATAATGCGTGCGCGCCCAAACCGGTGCGCAATCGCGAGTTTGCCAAGACGCTGGGCAGCGTGCTGCGCCGCCCCTCGTTCATGCCGATGCCCGCCCTGGCGTTGAAAGTGACGCTTGGCGAGTTGTCGCTGTTATTGCTGGGTGGCCAGAAGGCGCTCCCGGTACGCGTGCTGGACGCGGGCTTCATTTTCCAGTTCACCGATTTGCGCGCGGCCCTGGACGATCTGTCCAGCCGCCTCTGAAATAGGACGTTGCATGACCGATCACGCATTGCTTCTGGTTAACCTGGGTTCACCTGCCTCCACCTCGGTGGCGGATGTGCGCAGCTACCTCAATCAATTTCTGATGGACCCGTATGTGATCGACCTGCCATGGCCAGTGCGACGCTTGCTGGTGTCGCTGATCCTGATCAAACGCCCGGAGCAGTCAGCCCACGCCTACGCGTCGATCTGGTGGGAAGAGGGTTCGCCCCTGGTGGTGCTCAGCCGTCGTTTGCAGCAGGCCATGACATCGCAGTGGACCCACGGTCCGGTCGAATTGGCGATGCGTTACGGCGAGCCGTCGATCGAGTCGACTCTGGTGCGCATGGCAGCGACCGGTCACAGGCGAATCACGCTGGCGCCGCTTTATCCACAGTTCGCCGACAGCACCACCACGACAGTCATCGAAGAGGCCAAGCGTGTTGTGCGCGAGAAAGGGCTCGACCTGCAGTTGTCGATTCTCCAGCCGTTCTACGATCAGCCGGAATACCTCGATGCGCTGGTGGCCACGGCCAAGCCCTATCTGGCGCAGGATTACGATCACTTGCTGTTGAGCTTTCACGGGTTGCCGGAACGGCACTTGAAGAAGCTCAACCCTGGCCACAGTTTTGAAGGGGGTGGTGATTGCTGCGCCGGGGCTCAGCCGGAAGTGGTCGCCACCTGCTATCGCGGGCAATGCCTGCGTACGGCGGCAGAATTTGCCAAGCGCATGGGCTTGCCGGACGGCAAATGGTCGGTGTCGTTTCAGTCGCGTCTGGGCCGGGCCAAGTGGATCGAGCCCTATACCGAAGCGCGCCTTGATGAGTTGGCCAAAAGCGGCGTGAAGAAAATTCTGGTGATGTGCCCGGCGTTCGTGGCTGATTGCATCGAGACGCTGGAAGAAATTGGTGATCGCGGGCTGGAGCAGTTCCGCGAAGCCGGAGGAGAGGAATTGGTGCTGGTACCGTGCCTCAATGATGACCCGCAGTGGGCGCGGGCGCTGAGCGCGTTGTGTGAGCGAGCGCCGCTGGCCCTCTAAAAGCATCGCGGGCAAGCCTTGCTCCTACAGTGTTCGACACAGAACCTGTAGGAGCAAGGCTTGCCCGCGATAGCTATCTTGAGGCCGACTTACAACAGCGGATCATCCGCCTTCTTGTGCTTCCAGCTGTCATTACCCGGCAGGATCAGGTTCAGCGCAATCGCCACCACCGCGCACAGCGCAATGCCTTTGAGGCCGAAGTCGTCCGGGCCGGTCCCGGTGCCGACCAGTACACCACCAATCCCGAACACCAGGGTCACCGACACAATCACCAGATTGCGCGCTTCGCCCAGATCGATCTTGTGGCGAATCAGCGTGTTCATGCCCACGGCCGCA
>Ga0157370_10006939_pt1 | contig 12378 bp, 4 predicted proteins | sample C35metaG_FD_113463 | JGI IMG/M metagenome (GOLD analysis project Ga0157370, IMG submission 113463) | Corn rhizosphere microbial communities from Kellogg Biological Station, Michigan, USA - C3-5 metaG | ecosystem: Host-associated > Plants > Roots > Rhizosphere > Soil | place: USA: Michigan...
CGTGCTCGAGACCGAACGCATTCAGCAACTGCCCGTGAATGGACGCGGATACCAGAATCTTCTGGTCACGACTCCGGCGGTCACGTGGCGCAGTCAGGGCTTCGGCATTGGCGCGCTGGTTCAGGGCTATGGTCTGCGCCCGGGGACGACGGCTCTCACGTTCGATGGCGCATCTCAGAACGAAGTCTGGGAAGGATGGGACGTGGCGCGCACGCCCGACCTGGACACGATTCAGGAAATGCAGGTGGAGACGAACAATTCTTCCGCGAAGTTCACGCGACCGACCACCATCGTGATGTCCAGCAAGAGCGGCACGAACCAGTTTCATGGCAGCCTTTTCTACACCAACCGGAACAGCGGGTACGGCGTGGCGCGTCAGCGGCAGGATACGTTCACGAAGGCGCCGTATCTGAATCGCAATGAGTGGGGCGAATCAATCGGCGGCCCCGTGATCATTCCGAAACTCTATGACGGCCATAACAAGACCTTTTTCTTCTTCTCCTGGGAAGACATCCGCAACCTGCAGTACTCAACTTCCCAGCAATCCTTTCCGACGGTCGCGATGCGAAATGGCGATTTCCGGGGAATCACGGACGCGATCGGAAGACCCTATAACTTTTATGACCCGATGACGACGGGTGGGGACAACTCGAGACAGATCATCAGCTGCAATGGCGTCCAGAATGTGATCTGCCCGTCGCGCGAGAGTCCGGTGGCGAAATACCTGTTCGGAATTACTCCCGTTCCGAATCTGCCGAATGTGAATCCGCTCATTGGGCAGAACTGGGTGGGTCAGATTCCGCGCACGCTGGATCAGTCGGTAAAGACGATACGCATCGATCACCGGTTTTCAGACAAAGACCTTCTGTATGGCCGCTATTCCTATGGACGGCATCATGAGTCCTACCAGTCCGGCGGTCCGGAAATGCTGAACGGCATTTCAGGCGTGGACCAGCGCTGGTGGCCGGACTGGAGTCTGGCGATCAACGAAGTGCACACGTTCTCGCCGACTCTTACCAATGAGCTGCTGATCAGCGGCACGCGCGATTTCCAACAGCGCGGATCCGGGGACTTCCAGACCGACTACGCTTCGAGCCTGCTCGGACTTCCCAATCCTTTTGGAGGCAGGAACTGGCCGACGATTACGAATACGCAACTTCCTCTCACCCAGAGCGGCTCCACCGGTTATACATTCGGCGGCGAATACTTTTACCTGATCACGAACGCGTTCGTATTCCAGGACAACGCGACAAAAACCCGGGGCAAGCATGAGTTCCAGTTCGGGTTTCAGTTCCGGGACGAATTGGTTCCCAAAAGTGTTCTGCCGACGTCCGGACCTTATGATTTCGACACCCTGGCTACGGCGCTCTACGACCCAGGCTCCACGGCAAGCAATCCGCAGGCGCTGCCTCTCACGGGGCTGAACGTCGCCAACATGTACCTCGGGTCGATGAATTATGGGACGACTTTCGCGCGCCAGTGGGTTTATTTTACGCGGAAAGAAAGCGCTCTCTACTTTCAGGACAACTGGAAACCAACCGATCGCCTGACCCTGAATCTGGGGCTGCGGTGGGAGTATCGCACGCCGCTTGCCGACCGGCAGAGCGCGCTGATGGGATTCGATCTCAACAAGCGCGCGTACGTGCTCGGTACCTCGGTCGAGAGATTCGAACAGCTGGGCGACACGCTGCCTTCGCTGGTCTCGCAATTACAGAGCTATGGCGGCGCAGTAGAGACGTATAAGGAAGCTGGTCTGCCCTCAACGCTGGTTCACAACAACTACTCCAACTTCGGGCCAAGGCTCGGCTTCGCTTACAGGGCCGGCAGCGGGCGCAAATCTTTCGTCATCCGGGGCGGCTACCGTATCTCGTACTACACGGAACCGCTCGAATCTTACTTTGACGCGCAGCAGCAGGGAGCGCTGGTTTCGGCCACCTTCAAGAACAGCGTCTCTGACGCAGCTCTAACGCCGGACGGCTTGCCGAATTACGGTCTTCGCAGCACTCAGCAATACGTCGCAGGGGTCAACACCCCGAACTCGATCATCAATGTCAACGATACCCGTCTGATCACGCCGGGCTTCGAAGCCGATTTCCTCGATCCGAATACGGCCGACCCGCGCGTACAGGACTGGAACCTGACGATCGAAAAGGAAGTGATGCCGAACACGATTGTTCGCGCGAGTTACACAGGCAATCACGTATCCCGGATTATGCAGCGGATCGGCTACAACGACGCGACTCCGAGTTACATCTGGTACGCGACCCAGCAGCAGCCGTTACCCACAGGCCTGTACTCTGCGGTAGGGACGAGGCCCTGGGGAAACCAGGCGTACGGCAATGTTTATGGATTCAGCCCGATCGGATTTTCCAACTACAACGGCGTGAATCTGGAATTCGAACGCCGGTTCAACAATGGTCTGGCACTGCAGGCGTTCTATAGCGTAGCGAATTCGTTCGCGGAGAACACCCAGGGATCCGGTTCCACCACGGCCGTTCCGACGCTCAATACATTCCTGCCTGGAGCGGTTCCTACGGATCTCGCAGCCCGGAACAAGTTCCTCAATTACCAGCGTTACACCCCGGTTCCACATCAGCAAATCCGATGGAACTGGCTTTGGGAACTGCCGATCGGAAAAGGGAAGCCGCTGTTCGGCGGCGCTCATGGCTTTGTAAATCAGGCGATCGGCGGCTGGCAGGTTGCGGGCACCGGCCAGTGGACCACGACCTATTCCACACTGCCTTCGACGTCCAACGATTACTTTCCGAACGGCACGCCGCTCGAAGTTTATGGGGACAAGTACCCGGTGCAGGATTGCCGCACGGGAATCTGCCTTCCCGCGTATCTTTACTACAACGGCTACATTTCGCCGTCACAGATCAACGAGAAAAACGCGGCCGGACAGTGCATCGGAGTTTGTGGAGTGCCCGACAACTATAAGCCGGCCGCATCGCCGATTCTCCCGTATGGGGCGACGTCGGCTCCCAATGCCCCCGCGGGGACGAAGCTCTCGCAGTACTACGACACGAATACGGTATGGGTTCCGCTATCCAATGGCACGGTGCAGCGCACGACCTACAACAACAATCTGAATGCGTGGAGAAACCAGTATTTGAACGGGCCGAACCAGTGGTTTCTTGACGCCTCGTTGTTCAAGACGTTCCAGGTCACGGAGCGGGTAAGATTTCGCGTGAACGTGGACTTCTTCAACGTCCTGAACAATCCGAACAACCCGATCATCTTGACCAAGGACGGACTGCTGAGTACGCGCAATTCCGGCAGCCCCGCGCGTGTGATGCAACTCTCCGGGCGTATCAACTGGTAATCGGATGAACTACGCGAATCGCAACGTTCGTAAGCCGGGAGACCGGACAACTTAGCGCGCGCTGCGCAACGGCAAGGAACGTCAATCATGTCGAGGCGATCCAATACAGCTCAGGTCCGGCGCTCTGGCGCCGTCTGGCTGGTGCGGATCGCTCACCCGGACCTACCGCAAACGGCTGAGGCGTCCGGCCGCGTGTCTGTCAGCCCGGCCGTCCCGCCTTCTCTGGGGTATCGATTTTGAACCGATTCAGGATCTATTTAGCAATGCTGGGCGCCGCGGCACTCTTGCCGGGCGCCGACGTTCACGCGGTCGCGCCGCCGGGCGCCGTTGTGGCCGGCCCATACAGCCCTGGCGTAATGGCGAATGACTTTCTCTATGTTTCCGGGCAAGGGCCGGTCGGGCGCGACGGGAAAATCGCGGCGGATTTCGATGGGCAGATGCGTCAAACCCTCAAGAACGTGAAAAGCGTGGTCACTGCCGGCGGTTTGGCCATGGAGCACGTCGTCTATGCTCAGGTTTACCTCACCGACATGGCGAACTACGAGCGAATGAACCGGCTCTGGGTTGAGGCATTTCCGCACGCGGCGCCTGCGAGGGCTGTTCTGGGAGTTTATAAACTACCAGGGGACGGTCTGGTCGAGATTTCGGCGGTTGCGTTCAAGGATCTCGCGAGAAGATCGGTCCTCGTCCCGTCGGGCTATCCCGCAGGGCCGGCTTCTCCGGGCGTGATTGCCGGGGCGAAAGTCTACCTTTCGGGATTTCTCGGAGTGGATTCAGCCGGAAAAGTACCGGCGGATCCCGGTGCTCAGGTGGAGGCGGCTTTCGATCAGATGAGAAAGACTCTCGCGGTGGCGGGGCTCGATTACCGGCATGTCGTTTTCGTAAACCCGTACCAGACTGAGAAGGTGATGGGCGTGATGAACAAGATCTATGCCAGCCATTTCGAGTTCGACAATACGCCGGCGCGAGCGACCATCCGGACGAACAGCCTGCCTTTGGGAGCAAACATCGAATTCACCGGAGTCGCCGTTCGCGATCTTTCCAAAAGGCGCGCGGTTCGACCGAAAAATATGGCCCCGAGCCCTACCGCAAGTCCGTGCGTGTGGGGCGATGATACATATTACTGCTCGGCGAAATCGGCTTTTATCCCGGGACCCAACCTGGGCATCTATGCGTCTACCGTAGGGGAGCAGGTACGGATGACCATGCGTAATCTCCTGGACGGCCTCGAGGAAACCGGACTCCATTTCTCGAATGTTGTCGCCAGCAATGTTTATCTCGATGATGTAAGGGATTTCCCGGCGATGAACCGCGTCTACAGCCAGTATTTTCCGGATCTGAAGCCGACCCGCACGACGGTCGCGCAAGTTCCGCCTCGGGCCGATCGAGGTCCGGTGAGAGGCGAAGTGTATCCAACGCTCGAGCAGATCTCGGTTATTGCCGTTCGATGAACCACTAAGGACAGTTTCCATGAATTTCAACGACTTACTTACTGACCGGCGCGCATTTATGAAGTCGATCGCGATGCTGCCGACGTTAGGCGCATTTGCGGCGGAAGGCCTGCTTGCGAAAGCGCAAAAGGCGACGGGCTACGCGGCCAAAGAAAACATCTACGCAAAGATTGGAGTGACTCCCATCATCAATGCGCGAGGTACCTGGACCTACACCAGCGCCTCCCTTGAATTGCCGGAAGTAAAGGCGGCCAAACAGGCGGCTGCGCTGCATTTCGTTGACCTTTGGGAACTCGAGCGGGGTGTCAGCAAGCGTCTCGCGGAGCTTTCCGGGGCGGAAGCGGGAATGGTCACTGCGGGCGCCGCTGCCGCCATGGCAGTCGGCACGGCAGCCTGTATCGCCGGCACGGACCCGGCCAGGGTCTGGCAATTGCCTGATACGACGGGCCTGAAGCACGAAGTGGTGATGTTCGGCGGCCGCATCTCTTTCGATAACGCCATTCGCGCGGTAGGGGGAAAGCTGGTGGTCGCGTTTTCGCACGATGAGCTGAAGGCGGCGCTCAATGACAACACTGCGATGATCTACACCACGGCGCAGGGCGAAAGGCTCGAGAAAGCGATACCGATCGCAAAGAACGCCAAAGTGCCGATCTTCGTCGACTGGGCCGCGGGAATTCCGCCGATTGAAAATCTTGGGCTTCCCTGGAAGATGGGCGCCGATCTGTATACCTTCAGCGGCGGCAAGGGCCTGTGCGGGCCGCAATGTTCCGGCCTGCTGCTGGGCCGCAAAGATCTGATCGAAGCAGGATGGGCGCAGAGCTGTCCGTGGGAGGGCGCGGTCTGCCGGTCGATGAAGGTCGGTAAAGAGGAGATCATGGGCTTGCTGGCCGCGGTGGAAGCCTGGAAAAAGTATGATCTGAACGCTCTCGACAAGGAATGGAACCGGAAGGTAAAGAAGATCGGCGATCTGGCCGAAACAGTTCCTGGCGTGACCACGGACATCCAGACTCCGACCAACGGGAACCGGTATCCGACTCTGACTGCGAAGTGGGACGAAGAGGCCTTTAAGCTGACCGTGGCGGAATGCGCCAAAAAGCTGCGGACCGGTGACCCGCCGATCGAAGTTCTCACCAACAACAATCCAAGTACCGTACCGGGCGTGCACATCGAGCGCGACCCGAAAGCGCCGGCTCCCACCAGGCGGCCTGATTCTCTGCGCATTGTGTCCCTGACGCTTCAGCCGGGCGAGGAACTGATCGTTGGCAAGCGCATTCGGGAGGTATTGCTGGAAGCCCGAAAGAACGCGGCTGCATAAGCCCAGGGAGATTCGAGGAAGAGAAATGAAGCGAGTTGCAGCCGGCGTTTTCTTCGGTGTTTCAGTTTACTTGCTGGCGACCGTGCCGGCGATTTCGCAGGCTCCGACAACTCCTTCAGAAGCGCCGCGGCCTGCGAGGCAGAGGCCTCCGGAGAATCTGCCATGGACGCGCTTCCATCCGGCCGCGCCTCCGTATCAGCCCACAACCGAAGAAAAGCAGCGAATCCAGACGAAACTGGACGAACTCGACAGCAAAATTCGCGAACTGCGATCACAAAAGACGAACGACGATCTGCTGCCGGACGTCGAGATCTACGGCGAAGCGGCGCGATGGAAGCTCACGTATCCCGAGGAGTTCTTCCGGCAGCGCTCGGTTGACGATACGATCGCAGTCCTCGACCAGGGACTGGCACGTGCGGCGCAGCTCAAAGATGGGAAATCGCCCTGGACGACGCAGAAAGGCCGCGTGGTCCGTGGTTTTCGCTCCGCCCTCGATGGAACTGTCCAGCCTGTCCGCATCACCGTTCCCGACGATTACGACGGTTCGCGACCGGTTCCACTGGATATCGCGATGCACGGGCGTTTCACGCGTCTGTATGAAGTCGAGACTTTGAATTCCTGGGAAGGGGCCGAGGTGGATTATCTCCCCGGCACCCTGCAGGTCGACCTGTTCGGCCGGGGCAAGAATACCTATCACTGGCCCGGTGAAGCGGACGTTTTCGAAGCTATCGCTTTTGCGAAAAAGGCGTACAAAATCGATGCGGACAGGATGACCCTGCGCGGCTTCTCGATGGGCGGGGCGGGGGTGTGGCATTTTGCGCTGCATCATCCGGATCTGTGGGCCGCGGTTGAAGTCGGCGCCGGAGACAACACTTCGCATCGGATGCCGGTCCTCAACACCCTGCCGGATTATCAGCAGGCGATGTGCAAAATCTTCGACAACATGTATGAGTGGGCCATCAACGCCTATGACGTTCCTTTTGCCTCATATGTTGGCGAAAACGATCGATCGGTCGTGAAACACAACGCCGCGAAGGAAGAGCTGATCAAAGCCGGTATCCATTTTGAAGGAGACCCGTTCTCGCTCAAGGCCACGAACGCGCCCTCCATGATGTTTCTGATCGCGCCGAAGACCGGCCACGATATGCATCCGGAGAGCCGCAAGACGCTGAACGCCTGGCTCTACGAGCGCCTGAAAATCGGCCGGCAAAAGCCGGATCACATCCGGTTCGTCACCTGGACTACCCGGTACAACCGCGACTACTGGATCACGGTAGACGGCCTCGACAGGCACTACGAAAAAGCCGAAGTGGACGCCACCCGCTCCGCGGACCGAACGAAGTATGAAATCACGACGAAGAACATCTCGCGGCTGCTGGTGGGCGACGCCGATCAGGCGAAAACCATCAGCATAGACGGTCAGAACGTAGCCACCCGGAATGGATCACGGAAGAGCGCTTCGGAACTGGCGTTCGAAAAGCGGAACGGCGCGTGGAAGGCGGCCCCGTTCGAGACGACCGGGTTGCGCAAAAAACATGGATTGCAGGGCCCGATCGACGACGCTTTTCTGGAGCCGTTTCTCGTAGTCCGGCCGACCGGAACGCCCTGGAACGCCGCCGCAAATGACGAGGCGCTGCGGATTCTGGCTCGATTCGAGCGGCAGTACAGTTTTGCTTACAGGGGCCACGTCCGCATCAAGGACGATCGCGATGTCACAGCGGATGACGCGGCCCACTATCATCTCGTTCTTTTCGGAGATCCCGGCAGCAACCGCTGGCTCGCGCGGCTGAACGGCAAAGTGCAGCCGTTGCGCTGGACGAAGGATCAGGTCCGCCTCGGCGCGAAGACCTTTCCTGCCGCGGAAGCTCTTCCGGCTCTCATTTATCCCAACCCGATGAGCCCCTCGCATTACGTTGTGATCAACAGCGGTCTTACCGCCGATTGGGCCGACTGGGCTGGCGATTTTCCGACTCCACGATACGGCGACTTCGCTGTCTTCGGCGTAAAGGCCGGTTCTGACGATCCCGCCCCCGTTTACGCGGGTCTGTTTGACGAATCCTGGCGGGTGCGGTAAGCCGGCCCCGGGTAGTCAAAGCAAAGGAAACACAAGTTTGTCATTGGGTTTTCTTTGTGCTAGACTTGCAAACATTCTTTCGAGGAGTTATGAAAAGCTTTCTCATCGGTCTTTTGTGCTGCGCAGTTGCGCCGCTTTGGGGTCAGGTTGACAGCGGCAATGTCGTGGGTACCGTGCGGGATGCCAGCGGCGCCGCGATAGTGGGTGCGGCGGTAACCATCACCGAAACCCAAACCAACAATCGTTTCGACCTCAAGACGGATAAACAGGGAGATTACGTCTCTCCTCCGCTCAAAGTCGGGACCTATACCGTCACGATCGAAGCGCCCGGATTCAAAACTTATACGCGTGCCGGCATCATCCTGAACGTGCAGGACCGCCGCCGCGTGGATGCCCAGATGGAAGTCGGCGGACGCACGGAGCAGATCGTGGTTTCGGCGGAAGCCGCCGCCGTCCAGACGGATACGTCGTCGTTAGGCCAGGTGATCAGTTCGCAGCAGGTGGTCGATATGCCGCTGAACGGTCGAAACTACGTGAATCTGGCCAGTCTGACCGCGGGAGTGATCGATACGTCGACGGGGACCAACGGGAACACAGCCGGAGCGTTCTCTTCAAACGGAACGCGCGGCGACCTGAATAACTACATCCTTGACGGCATTGACAACAACAACAACAGCGGCGGCGGGGCGCAACTCGCCGTGAATGTAGACGCCATCGCTGAATTCAAGATTCAGACCAACTCGTACGACGCGGAGTTCGGGCGCAGCGGCGGCGCTGCCTTGAACGTCGTCATCAAATCCGGAACGAATGAGTTTCACGGGTCGGTGTTCGAGTTTTTCCAGAACTCGTACATGAACGCGAACGATTTCTTTGCTACCAGAACTCTGTCGGCCAAGTACAACCAGCCTGGCGTCACGCTTGGCGGGCCCGTAAAGAAAAACAAGATGTTCTTCTTCGGCGATTACCAGTTGACGGATTCACGCAGGCCTGCCGTCGATCTGTCCTCTGTTCCGGTCGGAAACGAAGTGAATGGCAATTTTGCGGTCGCGGGCGTGAAGACCATCTACGATCCGAATACGTACAACCCGGTAACGAATACCCGTTCGCCGTTCCCGGGCAACGTGATTCCGTCTTCCGAAATATCACCCATTGGACAGGCGTTCGCGAAGCTCTATCCGGCGGCGAATGTACCCGGAGCTCTGAAGAACAACTACATTCTGGAGCCGACTTCCGCTTCTCGGACCGACCAGGGCGATGGCCGTCTGGACTATCGGATTTCCGATGCGGACCAGTTGTTCATGCGTTACAGCCAGTTCGGCGGGACGAACTATGGCGCGCCGAAGATGCCCGGGCTCGCGTGCGGCTGCGGCTATAGTTCGCAATACCGTTTCCTGTATGGGAAAGGCGCATCCGTCGGCGAAACCCACATGTTTACGCCGAATACGCTGAACGAATTTCGCATCGGCTTCAACTGGAACTACGTTCATGTAGGCGTCCCGCCCGGCGGATTCCAGGCTCCTCCCGGCAATCTGGCGATTCCAGGCGTGGTGAACGATCCTTCAGCCCAGGGCCTTGCGTCCATGGCTCCGTCAGGCTACAGCACGCTGGGAGCGGCGACGTTTACGCCGACCTCGGACAGCAGCCAGGAGCGCCAGATTCGCGACACTCTGAACCTGGTCCGCGGCCGCCATTCGATCCGTGTGGGTGGTGAGTTCCGCTGGACGCAATTCAACCTCTTCCAGATCAACGCGCCGCGCGGCCGCATGAACTTCACCGGCCAGTATACGAACAATCCTGTGACTGCGAGCGGCGGCAACGGACTCGCCGACCTGCTGGTTGGGATACCGCTGACTTCCTACATTGATTCACTCGTTTATCTTGGCAACCGCCAGCACGTTCCTTCTGTGTTTGTGCAGGACGATTACAAAATGTCGAGCAAGCTCACGCTCAATCTCGGCCTGCGCTATGATTACGTCTCCCCGCCAGTCGATGTGCACAACCATCTGGCGAACTTCAATTACGCTACCGGCCAATTGGAGGTTGCGGGCCAGAACGGCAACTCCAACTCTTTGACGAGTGCGCAGAAAGCAAACTTCGGGCCGCGAGTCGGGTTTGCTTACTCGCCCTTTACGAACACCGTAATCCGCGCCGCCTACGGCCTGTTCTATAGCGGTCAGGAAGTCCGGACGGGCGATCCCCTGCAGCTCGCTTACAACCTGCCTTTCTACTATCAGCCGACTTTCGTCGGTGATGGCCAGACTCCGCTGATTACGCTGGCCACTGGTTTCCCGCCGCTGAATCCAAATCAGGCGATCAACCCGGGCGTCACCAGCGTCGATACCCACACCAAAACGCCGTATTATCAGGAATGGAATTTCGCCATTCAGCGTCAGCTGCCGAGCCATATCGCGCTCGAAATCGCGTACGCGGGTTCAAAGGGTGTCCATCTCCAATCTCTGACCGATCAGAATCAGGTCAGAACGCCGGGACCGGGCGATGTGCAGTCCCGCCGCCCGTATCCTTTTTATGGGGGATTCGCCTCCATCCAGATGCGCGGCAATTCCAGTTACGAATCGCTGCAGGTGAAAGTGGAGAAACACCTGAGCCATGGTTTGTACTTCCTCAGCGCCTTCACTTACAGCCACGCTCAGGACGATACGGTTCCGATCTGCTGCAACATTCCGTGGCCGGATGACAGCTACAATCTGAAGGCTCTGAAAGGACTCGCGGATTATCAGCAAAAATTCCGATGGGTCACCAGCTTCGATTACGAGCTGCCGCTTGGCAAAGGCGAGCTGTTCATGAATCAGAATCGCGCGCTCGATCTGCTTTTCGGTGGCTGGCATTTGTCGGGCATCTTCAAAGCGACGTCAGGCTTCCCGTTCACTCCGCAGATGGAGAGCGATTCGTCCAATACCGGCACGCAGGGTTTCCTGCTTCCCGATCGCATCGGAAACGGCAATCTGCCTTCGGGCCAGAGATCGATCGACCAGTGGTACGACCTCAACGCATTTGTGGACGCGCAACCTTATACGTTCGGGAACTCCGGATACAACATTCTTATTGGACCGGGTCTGGTGGATCTCGATCTCGCAATCCGCAAAGTCTTCTCCATCACCGAGCGGCAGAAGCTGGAAGTCCGGGGAGAGTTCTACAATGCCCTGAATCATCCCAATTTCGGTTTGCCCGAGAGCGATATCGATGCGGGTCCGGGCGCGGCGGCGGCGATAACGTCCCTTTCCACTCCGATGCGAACAGCCCAGGTCGCCATGAGATATCGGTTCTGAGGTTTTTACCGGAAAGGCAGTAACATCCGTGAATCGGCGAACAAGCATCTGGATCGGCTTCGTCGCATTGCTTTGTCTCGCGCTCCCAGCTGCGGCGCAAATCTCCTTTTCGGAGGAGCGCGAGATCGCACTTTGGATCCTGCGGCTCGGTGGTCAGGTCATGGTCAACGGTATCGACCATCCGATCTCCGACCCTTTCGAGCTGCCGAATCGGGACTTCCGTATCGTGATGGTCGACATGCACGGCACGGTAACGGAGCCGAAGGACCTTGAGCCGCTGAAGAAACTCACCGAAGTCCGCGAGCTCTACATACCGGCTCGCGTCTGGAGTCCGGTCAGCGACGTTAAAGCTCCCTTCGCCGACGAATCGTTCGCATATTACCAGGGCATGAAGAAGCTGGAAAGCTTCCACGCCGGCCTTACCACGCTCGCCTGGCTCGATATCGGCGATGAAGGAGCCGAGCGCCTCGCGCCCCTGACACAACTCAAGGCCCTTCGCCTCGCCAACACAACCATCAAGGACCCGAAGTGCTTCGAGTCTCTCGTCAATCTCGAATATCTGGATCTGGACGACGCCTACGTCATTGATTCCTCGCTCGCTCCCCTGGCGCGCATGAAAAACCTCCGCCGGCTCTCGCTCGCAGGAACGCTCGTCACCGACGACGGTCTTCGTTATCTGCGCGATCTTACAGAGTTGGAAGACCTGGACCTGTATGGCGTCAAAGTAACGGACGCCGGTCTTCAGTATCTGAGCAAGTCAACGAAGCTGCGGAATCTGAATCTTCTGGGTGCCCAGATTACCGACGCCGGCGCCGAAGTCCTCTCCCACTTCACGGAACTGCGTGGTTTGGTGTTGTATCGCAGCCGCATCAGTGACGCGGGGCTTGCAAAGCTCCGGCAACTGCGAAATCTCGAAACGCTGGATC
>Ga0157370_10006941_pt1 | contig 12376 bp, 15 predicted proteins | sample C35metaG_FD_113463 | JGI IMG/M metagenome (GOLD analysis project Ga0157370, IMG submission 113463) | Corn rhizosphere microbial communities from Kellogg Biological Station, Michigan, USA - C3-5 metaG | ecosystem: Host-associated > Plants > Roots > Rhizosphere > Soil | place: USA: Michigan...
GCCTCGAGCACCTCGCGCACGAGCGCGTCGCTGTTGGAGAACACGCCGGTTGCGATCTCGCCGAGCGCGCGCACGATCGCACCTGTGAGCGTCGCGACATCCACGAGTACCGCAGGCTTGTATTTCTCGGCGTAGGTGAGCGCATCGCAAAGAGCGACGCGGCCCTCGGAGTCGGTATCGAGGATTTCGACGGTCTGGCCGGACATCGTCGTCACGACGTCGCCCGGCTTCATCGCGTTGCCATCGGGCATGTTCTCCGCGGCCGGGATGATGCCGACCACGTTGAGCGGCAGCTTCATCAGCGCGGCCGCGCGCAGGGCGTCGAACACGCTCGCCGCTCCGCACTTGTCGAACTTCATCTCCTCCATGTCTGAAGCGGACTTGATGTCGATGCCGCCCGTGTCGAACGTGATTCCCTTGCCAACGAGGACAATCGGCAGCACTTCGCGGGCGCCGCCGTGATACTCCATGACGATCAGCTTCGGCGGCTGGCGGCTGCCGCCCGCGACCGCGAGGAATGCGTTCATGCCGAGCTTCTCGATGTCTTGTCGGTCGAGGATCGTCACCTCGAACCCGTGGTGTCCACCGAGCGCTCGCGCTTGCTCCGCCAGATACGTCGGAGTGCAAATGTTGGCCGGCAGGTTGCCGAGATCCTTGGCGAGCGTAATGCCCTGGGCGATCGCCACCGCCCGATTCACAGCAGCCTCGGCCGCGGACGCCTCCGAGCGATCCGGGACACGGAAGACCACTTCTCGAGTGCGTGCTTCTTTTTCGGCGGCTCACTCTTCGGCTTGTCGAAGCGATACATGCCGTCCATGACGGCAAGCACCGACTGCTCGATCTTCCACGCGTCGCCGCGGCCATTCACGGGAAGCTCGTTGACGCAGAGCGTTGCGTCGACGGCGCCTGTCGTGCGCAGCGCCCTCATCGCCGCGCAGAGCGCCGTGTGATAGCTGCTCTCGACGAATTCCCGCTCGGGTCCCAGGCGACGAGAAGCACGCGCTCGGCGGCCGCGTTCGGAATCGTAGTGAGGAGTAGCGTCGTGCCCCCTACTCGACGCGCATATCGCGACAATGCAGAAAAAACTTCGCGGGTCAGCTCGCCCCGACCTCACCCTGCGCGGTAACGGGGCGGGAGATCTTTACTCCGAGCGACGGCGAGTAAGGCCGCTGCAGCGTCATCGAACCGCGCTTTCGCCGATTCGTCTGGAAGCGCCGGTATCGATACGACGACACCACGGACAAGGTCAGAAAAGCTCGCCGCAACTATCTGCTCCGGTTCCATGCGGTGAACCTGGCTCATGTCCATGCCCTGTCGGGAATGAAACTCAGTTCGCACGATCCCGGGACAGACGACCTGCACCACGACACCGGTGCCGGCGAGTTCGGCCGCCAGAATCTCGGTGAAAGTCACGAGGAACGTCTTGGTCGCAGCGTACACGGCGCGACTCCGCAGATGAGGAGCGCGCGCCGCTCCGCTGAAGGCGAGCAGTGAAGCTACGTTAATGATCGCGCCGCGCCCGCGCTCGACCATCCCTGGAATGACTGCGCGGGTAAGCAGTGAGGTCGCGCTGCAGGTCATCCAGGCGATTCGCTCGGCGAGCGATAAGCACCAGGTTCATTCCCTACGCCGCCAAGTGCTCCGCGTAGCTGCCTCCAATACCGGAGGACGCCCCAGTTACTACCGCTGTCGTCGCCATCGAGGCGCTCCTCTCCAAACAAATTTCTGCGCCGAGTGGTGTAAGCCGTCGGGCTGGGCGTTTCCCAATGTCTACGCTTCGACGAGGATTACCAACGACTCCGGCAAAACGCCGTCATACGCCATCGCATCCGCAGCGGCCTTGCTTTTCATCGCGGACATCAATGCGCTCATGTCGGGGACGTCCATGAGCACTGCCACGCGCGTCGGGTTTTCCGGGTCGACAAACGTCCGGATGTTGGTAATGCCGAGAGGCCCGAAGAATTCCCTGCGCCTGGGCGAGGCAAGCCAGTGAGCTTTGTCCTTGACATTATGATGCGCAACTATGGTGGGCATTAGGTTTTCCTGGGGTAGTGGGTCTATAGAGCCGTATCCAAACGGCGCCGTGCGGCAAGACGACCGCCAGCATACGCCAAGCGTGCCACCAAAGCCGCGTGAACGACCGCTACTGCCGCCAGCCGGCAATAGGCGTCAGTGCTTGGTGTTTCGGCGCACCGCTGCCATCCCCAGCGCGGCCACGCTAATCAGAAGTATGACCATAGCCATCGCGGTCAAAGTCGGTGTAGCTATCGCGCCGGGTTGGACTGGTGGGGGAAGAGGATCGTTACTGACCGCGATTGCGAAGTCGGCGATGCCGCACAGATTCGTGCCGCGAGCCATGTAGATATACCCCTGCGCACCCCATGACGTGCCCCGAGAATTCTTGACGATCCAGTAGCCACCGCCGCCGCTCGTATAGCCCACGATCAGCACCGCCTGCGTTGGATCGTTAGCGCTGCAAGGCCCAGTGAAGATTCCGCCTTTGTAGTTATCGAACGCCGCACTCGCGTTGACGAGTGCCAAGACCGGACCTCGAGCGACGTAATTTTGAAGCGATACCTCGTCGCCGGGCGGCACGCGTCCCACACCCGGTATCGTCGCCACCGGGGCGATCGCCTTGCAGACTCCCTGAGCAGCGGTGTAGGCGTAGGATGCCGTTTTTGCCAGGCCACCCTTGGCGATGACCGTTCGCAATGCCGCGATCGGACTTCCGCCGCTGCACCCCGATTGCGACCCCGTGCAATCGAGCAGTTCCTGCTCAGATAGAGCGAACAGCTGCCCCGCCCGAATGAAGTGACTGGCTTCCACCAGCCCCGTCACCGCAAAGGCCCAGCTCGCGTCGCACGACCCTTCGTTCTTTACCGGCGTCACCGCTCCTTTCGACCGCCAGTCCACGTCCCCGCCGTTGCTTGTGAGTGCGGGCAGCGCGGTAAGCCTGTCGTAGTCCGTGGTGAAGACCGTGGCGCGAGCGCCGACTGCCGCTCCAGCAAGCAGTACGGCGGCGATGACGAGGCGAAGGACCATGCAGCAACCGCGGGCATGCAGACCAGTCATGGCGCGGCATATTATCTCGAAACTTCCTGCAACGGACGTCGCTTGCTCGAGTTGATGAGGACCGTAAGGTATCGACAGAGCAACATACTTATTCAACGATGACTGGCAAATGCTTCGACGTCTGCGACCGAAGCTGATTTCATTTGATGTATTCGGCACGCTGATCAGCGTTCGCGAGAGCTCCTATGGTGCATTCGAGCGCATTCTCTGCGACGTCGGCGCAGGCTACGTCGACGTGAAGACGTTCTGGGAATATTGGGAGGACCGGAACATCGTTCATTATTGGGAGCCGTACCGGACGTATCGCGAGATTTGCGAGCTCTCACTCGAGGAATCCTTCGCGCATTTCGGCCTCACCGGCGATTGCCGTCTGATCGAGCGGTATTTCGAAAACTTTCCCCGCTTCTTTCTCTATGAGGACGTGGTCCGCACGTTGGATCAATTGTCGCGCCGCTACCGCCTGGCCGTCGTGTCCAATATCGATGACGATCTTCTGGCGCTGACGCCGCTACGGCGTGAATTCGATCTGGTATGCACGGGGCAACGCGCGCGCGGCTATAAGCCCGACGGCACACTGTTCCGATACCTGATCGACCACGCGGGCTGCGCCAAGCAAGACATCCTGCATGCGGGGCAGTCCCAATTCACGGATCTGGTCGGCGGCAAGCCGCTCGGGTTGACCATCGCCTGGATCAACCGGCGGCAGATCGCGCTGGACGCCGCCGTTCCGCATCCGGACTACGTTTTTCCCGACATTCAATCCTTCAGCGAATTCATATAGCGGCCCGACAGCGGGTTCTCGGAAAGCTGGAATGAAGACTGCGTCGTGTACCGCTATCGCGCAGTCGCGTGTTCGCGGCGTCGCGCGCCGTTGTGAACACGCGCGTGACGGCACAGCCGCGCGTCGCGAGGTGCTTGCCGAGGCACGCGGTCTGTTGCGCCTACACGCGTATAGGAGTTCGGCCCGTGTTGGCTCAAGCCGGCAAGGTCATACTGCTCAATTCACCCGACATCATCATGGATGTCCATGCCGGGTATGTCGAGCGCACGTTTTACCGCCCGGTGGCTTTTCCCAAGGAGCAGTACATGAGAACAAAACAATTCATGAAAATCGCGACATTGGCATCAGCGATCGGAGTCACCGGCACGGCATTCGCGACTGGCAACAGCCGGTTGAAGGCTACCGACGCAGCAACATCTCCACTAGGTGAGGCGCCGGAGACTGCCGGAGTGGGCGGCAACAACCAGACCGAGGGTCAGAATTTCGACAACTGGATGAACAGGTACGCCACGGCCCACAACGGGCGGATCGCGCGCGAAGAGTTCATGGACCAGATGGGCCGACGCTGGGATACGTTGGACGCGCAACGCAGCGGGTACATGACACCCGCCCAGGCGCGTCGCATTTACATGCCGGGTTGAAACGGGTCAATAGCGAGCAGATCACGCAGCGGCCAGGGTCGCTGCTTATCACTGACGAATCGGGCGGACTTCGATCCGCCGTTTTTTTGCCCACAGGATTCCCAACATGCAATGAAACAGTGCTCGCTGAAGAACCTGATCGTATGCGCTTAGCTGCGTCGCCTCAGGCACGGGTCGCGAGGCCTCAAGCCCTGTAACGCCGCCACTCGACGAGCGAGAAAACCCGGACGAGCGGCCTTTCGTGAGCAAGCGGCGCAGTACGGCCTGGTGCGATTCTCCATCCGGCGCTCGAGATTGCGAAGGAAGACAGCCAATGAGAGTCCTGTGGGATGCCAAGGCCGTCTTGGCTTTTCGCTTCATACTCAGTGGACCTCGGATTCGCGAGGCGCTAGAACGGATCTTTGCGCGACAGCCGGTAGCGCAACGCATCGTGACGATCTGGATCATCTGTTCGGCCGCTATATCCGAGCGCGAGCAACGACGGACTCGGCGGTGCGGCCCGCCGCGCTCTCGCGACGGAACGCTTGCATCTGACTCGCCGGTTACGCGCTTCCTGCGCGATGCTGCGAATAGAAGAATCGGACCATTTCCGCTGATGCATCGGGCCCGGTTGGGTCGGTGAACGAGCCGCCGGGGCTTCCGCCGGACCACGCGTGGCCCGCACCATGCAGTATCCAGTGCTCGATGACCGGCCGACGCGTGCCGTCGGAGAGCGTGGCACGCGTATAGGCGCGACCATTCGGGCTCGTACCTCGATGCACGGTGGACGTCAGGGCGGGGCCATCCGAATTGGCGACGCGCGCTTGTTCGACGATGGCATCCGCGTTCGACGCACTGACGGTCACGTCGCGGTCGCCGTGGAAGATGATCGTTGGAATGGCAGGTCCGGTCTCGGAACGTCGGGCGGAGTCTGCACGACGCGAGAGGGGCGCTTGACCTGGCGCGCCACCTTTCATCGCTGCGAAGGCCGAAGGCACGTCGTGGGCGCACGCGTAAGGCAGACCCGAATGCACGCCAAGGGCGGCATAAAGCTCCGGATACGTCGCTGCAACCACGACCGCCATGGCTGCGCCTGCGGACAAACCTGCAACGAAGATCTGCCGTTCATCGATCCGATAGGCCCCCGCGACTTCACGCGTGATGCCTGCGATCAGCGCGGGCTCGCCGCGATCGCGGGACTGATCCTCCCTGCGGAACCAATTCCAGCACTTCGATCCGTTCGCATGGGCTTCCTGCGCAGGATAGGCCACGAAGAAGCCGTGCTGGTCAGCAAGCGCGTTCATTCGCGTGCCGGCCGCGAAATCTTCCGGATCCTGGGTGCAGCCGTGGAGCATCACGATCAGCGGCACGGGCTCCTCGGACGTGTGGCTATAGCTCGCCGGCACGTAGAGTTTATAGGTGCGGGTACCGACCTCGGAGCTGAACGAGCGCGTGACGAAATCGCCGGGATGTGCCGGTTCGTCGGGGGCCAGCGGACGGCTCGGTGTGTCATCGGGCGTGCTCGATTCCGGCGCCCTGATGTCGACAGCAGCGCCGTCGATGGTGATAGCACGCGCAAGGTCCGCGGGCGCTTGCACGCCCAGGCCGGTACTTGCGAGCGCCTGCTCGATTGTCCGCGTCACAAACCGTGTCACGCCGGAGCGCGTGTCCAGACCCGCGGATGCAAGTGCCGCCGTGATCGTGCGCGTAATACCCCGTACGTCGACGGGAAGCTTCGCCGCCGATGCGACGATGGGACGGGCTTGCTCGAGGTGGCCATGGTAGAGATCGTGTAGTTTCTTCAAGATGTTTCTTTCGCTTGGCAACGTGGGGACTTCAATGGATCCGATCGGCGAGCGCGCTACGCACTGGCAGACTGGCGTGAAAGACGCCGAGCACCTCGACCGATTCGATCGTCGCGCGCGCGAGCTCGGGTGTTACGTCGTTTGCGATGCGGGCGAGACCCAGCACGTGAATGCGAAGCGTTCGCCCCGCCGCTAGCGCCCGTTCGAGGTCCACGCGATCGATGTGCAGCAGGCCGAGCACGAGGTCGCGGCGGGCAACGGTGCGCTTGACCGCATCGGCGTGTACGGAGAGTTGATTGCGGATGGCCGTCCGGATCAGGTCCGTGCGGTTTGAATAGAAGCCCTCCCGGACGAGAAGGTCGATTTGACCGAGGTCGACGACGCCGAGGTTGATCGTGAGTTTCTCGGTTTCGCCGACCCGGACACGCGGGTCTGCGGCGGTAGCAGCCATCTGCTCACCATCCATTTACCATCTACTTGGCTGGTCACTGTGCCACACCCGGACGCGTTTCGCAAGCACCGTAGATGACATTCACTACGGCCGAGCGTCGCGGTCGATCTTCAGCAGGGCATGAAAAGAGCGGAGGAGCAGCAGGTCTCGGCGAGTTTCATGCGCTCGGTTTCGCGAAGAACCTTCTCATCGCGATAGAGCCACCGCTTCAAGGTCGGCAGCGCACGCGCGTCATGCGGCGCAAACCGACGCAGCTTGTCGAGCCCCCTTGCATAAGCGCGCTTCAGCGACCTGCCGTACTTGGCGAGCACGTCGTAGCGGCAGTCGGATGATGGTTTGCAGCGTAGTGCGGACTCGTCCGAGTCACCACCGTGACCGCGACAATGATGATGCGAGTGAGGCCAGCCACGATGGCGTTACCCCACCAGGGAAGCCCGAATGTGCCGGAAAAAATCACCGATCATTTCCTCCCGCCATCGTTCCTGTGCATGACGCCGTCGCGCGGGGATGTCTGTGCGCAAGCGCACCAAAACCGCCGCCGATAATCGGCAATCGGCCTACACTATTGCCATGGCACGCGAGCGACGCGGCGCGGCATCAGAAGCGTCGTCCTCACACTTGAAGGACAGGTCGCGGGGCGCGCCATCGGCGCGCCCCGGCCCCCATCACAATCATCTGCTCGATGCTTTGCCCGCAGGTGACTACAGGCGACTCCAAGCACACCTCGAGCTCATACCTATGGCGCTGGGCGAGGTGCTATACGAACCGGGTGGTCGTCTGCGCCATGTGTATTTCCCGACGACCTCGATTGTTTCTCTGCTCTACGTCATGGAGGACGGCGCGTCCGCGGAAATCGCCGTCGTAGGCAACGAAGGCATGCTTGGCATATCGCTGTTCATGGGCGGCGAGACCACGCCGAGCCACGCTGTGGTGCAAAGCGCCGGGCACGGGGTCCGGCTGAAGGCGCAGTTGCTGAAGCAGGAATTCGCGCGTTTTGGCCCGATGATGCATCTGCTGCTGCGCTATACGCAGGCGCTGATCACGCAGATGGCGCAGACGGCGGTGTGCAATCGGCATCATTCCGTCGACCAGCAGTTGTGCCGATGGCTGCTGCTGAGTCTTGACCGGTTGTCGACGAACGAACTGTCGATGACGCAGGAGCTGATCGCCAACATGCTGGGCGTTCGCCGCGAAGGTGTTACCGAGGCGGCCGGCAAGCTGCAGGACGTCGGTTTGATCAGGTACCGCCGCGGCCGGATCACTGTGCTCGATCGTCCCGGTCTTGAGGCACGGTCCTGCGAGTGCTATCAAGTGGTCAAGAAGGAATTCGATCGTCTCCTGCCCTACGTGAGCAAGTAGCGCCCTCAGGCTTCTGCGCGTCACCTCGCCGCAACTCGTTTCCCTTTTGGGCGTGTCTCGCGACAAGTCGGTTTGTGCGCCAGCGCACAGACCGGTCGGCTAACTTGCGTAATTCTTGCCGATGGCAGAAGCGCAGCCCGCGTGCCGCTTTTCCGGACCGAAGACCCTCCTCTTTCCCGGACCCGTGCGTGACAGGCAAAGGCCGCACGGAGAATGCGTCATGGAGATCGTGTCGCGGAAGGAGACCAAATGTTGCACGAATTCCTTGCGGCCCATCGGGCCGATCTGATCGACCGCTGCAGGTCGAAGGTCGCGCGAAGGCCGTCGCCAACGGCGGGCGACGCCGAGCTCGAGCACGGCGTACCGTTCTTCCTCGACCAGCTCATCAAAACCCTGCGCGTGGAGCAAACGTCGGAACCCATGCGAAGCCGGAAGGTGTCAGGTCCCTCAGGCGGCGGGACGCCCGTGTCGTCCGAGATCGGCATAGCTGCGGGCCGGCACGGGCGCGAGCTGCTGGAGCACGGATTCACCGTCGACCAGGTGGTGCATGACTATGGCGACCTCTGCCAGGCGATCACCGAGGCTGCATTCGAGCATGCCGCGGAGATCCATGTCGACGAATTTCGAACGCTCAACCGCTGCCTCGACAACGCGATCGCCGATGCCGTCACGGAATTCGCCTACCAACGCGATCTTTCGTTCGCGGACAGGCGGGTTCAGACATTCAATGAACGGTTGGGATCTCTTGCGCACGAGCTGCGTAATCTGCTTCATACCGCTACACTTGTCGTTGCCAGCATCAAGGCTGGCAATGTGGGCCTGGGCGGAGCAACAAGCGCCGTACTGGACCGCAGCCTGACAGCGATGGGCCACCTCATCGATCGCTCCCTCGCCGACGTGCGGGTAACGGCCGGGTTGCCTGCGCGCCACCAACTGATCTCGGTTGCCGCTCTCGTGGCTGACGTCAAAATCGCGGCCTCACTCGAAGCGCAAGACCGGGGATGCGAACTGACGGTCTCCTTCGTCGATCCGACGCTGGCGATCGATGCCGACCGCGACATGCTCGTCGCGGCCGTCGGGAATCTGCTGCAGAACGCGTTCAAGTTCACGCAGCACCGAACCGACGTCACCTTGAACGCCTACGCGGCGGCCGATCGTATCCGCATCGACGTCGAGGATTGCTGCGGCGGCCTTCCGTCCGGGGGCGCGGATCGAATGTTCCTGCCGTTCACGCAATGCGGCGGCGACAGGTCCGGTCTCGGGCTCGGATTAGCGATCTGCCGGCGCAGCGTCGAGGCCAACAACGGCTTCCTCAGCGTCCGCGATGTGCCTGGCGTGGGGTGCGTCTTCACCATCGACCTGCCGCGGCACTCACTTCCCCAACATGCTTCAGCCCCAATTGCCTGAGAGCAGCGATCGTTCTGCTTTTCTGGCTCGATCAACAGGAGCACACCATGTCTCACCAACCTCCCAAGCAAAACAAGAAGAAGGCCCAGCACACGGCCAAGGAAAAGAAGTCGATCAAGCAGCAAAAGAAACACGCAAGCGAACACGTACCGTTCATCAAGCAATAGGTGCGGGTGACCGACCACGAGTCGCGCGTGCAGTGCTCATCCCGTTCACGTTCGCGGTGCTCGCAAGCTACGGTTGACGCCGATCGTCGACTGGCTAAGGAGGACAGCACGCCTGCCCCAGGCGCTCGGGGCGGCCCCCGTCTTCTCCTGTGGGGCTGGCTCTGGGGAATCCGGGGATTGCTGCCCGGCTCACCGGATTGTGGGCACGCGATGCAATGCCAGGCCACCGTCATGGCCTTGGACATCCAACATTCGCAATCGAATTCTTTCGATGGCCCTCGAGGGAGACAGGCCCACCGGACAAACCTCGGTGCAGTTCATGATCGTGCGACAGCGGAATAGCCGGTAGGGATCCCTGTTCAAGTCCTCGAGACGTTCCCGCGTAGCGCGATCGCGGCTGTCACTGATGAAGCGGTATGCCTGGATCAGCCCGGCCGGACCAACGAACGTCTTCGGGTTCCACCACGACGAAGGGCATTGGCTGGTACAACAGCCGCACATGATGCATTCGTATGAGCCATCCAGCTTGTCACGCTCTGCCGGCGACTGCAGGCGCTCCTTTTCGGGCGGAAGTTCGTCGTTGACGAGATACGGCTTGATCGAGTCGTACTGTTTCCAGAACCGGGTCATGTCGACCACTAGGTCGCGAATGACCGGAAAGCTCGGCAAGGGTCGCAACACCACCGGTTCCCGCAGCTCACGAACCCGGGTAACGCACGCCAATCCGTTGCGACCATTGATATTGATCCCGTCGGAGCCGCATACGCCTTCGCGGCACGATTTTCGGATCGTGAGCGAATCGTCCTGCGTATCCCTGATGCGCAAGATGACTTCCAGCAGCATGCGGTCGGTCGGCGCAACGTCGACGTGGAAATCCTGCATGTAGGGCTTTTCGTCCCGCTCAGGGTTGTAGCGGAAAATCGAAAAATGCAAGGAGGACTCCGGCAGCGATGGCCCGATCGGGAGCCGCGGTTAGCCGCGCGCCATCCACAAGATTCGCATCATCCATACGCCCGTTGCCGCCAGGCTGAAGCCCAGCAGCGCGAGAACGCCAACGCGAAGCGCGGTCGCGTGAACGTAGTCCATGATCACATCGCGAAGACCCACCCAGGCATGCGCCAGCAACGCGGCGAAGAAGACGGTCGTGATGACGCGCACACCGTAGCTCGTCATCCATGCGTGCCATGCGGGATAGGAATGCGGCGGATCGACGGTGAAATGCGCCAGCAAGAATACGATGAACAGAAGCATGTAGATGGCGCTTGCTCGCTGCACGAGCCAGGCGCGCAACCCCGTGGCGGCGATTCTCACAGCCATGCACCGGCGGCGAACAGCGCGACTGCCACGCCGCCGAAGTTCACGATCCACGCGCTGCGGCGGGCGATAGGCAACTGCGAGCCGATGTCGATGTCGCTCAGCAGGTGACGGATTCCCGCCAGCAGATGATGGGCGAGCACCCAGACAAAAAAGACCGCCGCGGCCCGGAACGCAACGTTGTCAAAGAGACGAGTGACTCGCGCGTAGGATTGCGGGCCCTCGAGAGATAGGTCGAGAAGATAAATCCCGAATGGCACGCCGAGCGCCAGGAAGATTCCTGTCACCCGGTGAGTAATTGAAGTAAGCGCACCCACGGGCATCTGGATTTGCGCCAGATTGAAGAATACAGGCCGTGGGCTTCCTGTCGCTGCCATGTCACGAACGCGCGTGCGTGCTACCGCTTTCGTCAGATACATTCAAAGCTCGCCATGAAAGCGAAGTCGCGGTGTCTGAATCGCGATCATTCCCATGAGTTATTGTTATCCCGGCCGACGGAGTGGCGGTGACATCCTGCCGCGCCGTGAGTGCGCAACGCTGTGGCTCGAACATTTGCGGGCCAAGCTGCCACGGATCGAATTGACGCTGCTCATCGGCCCGTATGCGCAGCGCCATTTCTGGGCACACGCCGCAAGCTGCAATCACGAATCCAGCCGCTGCTCGCGGGCCGGATCCGTCCGGTTGCGGCGGTTGGGTGATTTCCGTACCGGCCACTCGCGCAAAGGGGTCAGCGCGTCGTTCATACGCCGGTCTTTTTCAGCGCCGCGCCCTTGTGCATCGCGACGTGGTCGGTCTTGTCGCTCTTGATTTCATACTGCGGATCGTCCGGGGTCGCGTGATGCGTGTATCCCTTGTAGTCGGCATCCCGGGTGTGAATCTTGATGATCCTGCCGCTCACGTGGCCCGCCTCCGAGTTCCATGTTACGTGATCGCCAACCTTGAATTTCGTTGCCATGATGTGTAGCCCTCGGTTGTCGCGGTTCGTGCAAGTCGCCGTATTGCGCGCTTGGGTCACAGCGTCGCCGTGATGGTCCTCTCGAATTCGACTTCCGCGCGCAGACCCTCCAGATCGCGGTGAACGGTGGCCACCGCCAGCTTCTTGCCGCCGGAGCGATATGTGATCGTGCAGTTTCGCGTCTCGGCGTCGAGCTGTCCGTCGAGCTTGGCTTGGTCCCAGCGCTCGGCGTGACCTACATAGGCGAGGCCGAAATCGTACTGTTCGGTCCAGAAGAACGGCACGGCGTCAAACCGCTCGCGCTGTCCGAGCATGTTACGCGCGGCAGTCTGCCCCTGGCGTTCGGCCACCACCCAATGTTCGACGCGTATGCGCTCGCCGCTGAGCCGGTCCGGCCAACGCGCAATGTCGCCAGCCGCGAAGATGCCGGGGACGCTTGTCTCGA
>Ga0157370_10006943_pt1 | contig 12374 bp, 13 predicted proteins | sample C35metaG_FD_113463 | JGI IMG/M metagenome (GOLD analysis project Ga0157370, IMG submission 113463) | Corn rhizosphere microbial communities from Kellogg Biological Station, Michigan, USA - C3-5 metaG | ecosystem: Host-associated > Plants > Roots > Rhizosphere > Soil | place: USA: Michigan...
CGACTCTCAGCGGTCGTCGTCCGCTGAATCCGTCCGATGCGGTCCGTCCTTCTGATCTCGAGCGGTCAGCCACCTGCTGACCTCCGGTGGTCAGAGGTGGCGACGACACGCCGAGGCCGACGATGCAGCTCTGACCACTCGAGCTTGGGTCAAGCGATGTGGGCCGAGGCCGTTGCCTTCTGGACCTAGATCAGCGCAGGATCAACCGAACGGGTCAGTCCCCGGATGAGAAGGAGCGTCGAATGTCGGGCTTCAAGAAGTTCCTGCTTCGCGGCAATCTCGTCGACCTAGCCGTCGCGATCGTCATCGGCGTCGCATTCGCCGGGCTCGTCACCGCCCTTGTCGCCGACTGGATCACGCCGCTGCTCGGTCTCATCGGCGGCAAGGGACTGTTCGGCGACCGAAAATTCACCGTCAATCACAGTGACTTCAAGTACGGCGATTTCATCAACGCCCTCATCGCGTTCCTGATCCTCGCTGCGGTGCTCTATTTCCTCGTCGTGCTGCCGTTCAGTTCGCTGCTCGAGCGGTTCAAGAAGGAGCCGGAGCCCGACGCTCCGGTGCGCGAGTGCCCTGAGTGCTTGAGCAGCATCCCGGCAGCCGCCCGGCGTTGTGCCTTCTGCACGGCGGAGTCGGCACCCGCGGCGCCGACCGTCGTCTAGCCGGCGTTAGTCGCCGGAGCCAGCCGGAGTTAGTCGCCGTGATGCGGCGGCCGCTCGCGTTCGTACCACTCACGATCGCGTTCGGCCGCCTCGGCGGCACGCTCGTCGTCGCCCCACCCAGTGTCGGTGTCGTCGGCCGTCTGCTCGGGCAACATCTCGCTCATCGGTCGGCTCCGAATGCACCGGCAGTCGTCGAGTCGGCCCGCGAACCGGTGTCGAAGCCGCGCAGATGGTCGAGGTCGAGCACCCGCACGTGCAGCATCGTGCGCTGCTGCAACGCGGCCCGTAGCGCGCGGTGCAGGCCGTCTTCGAGGTAGTAGTCGCCGTTCCACAACACCACGTGCGGAAACAGATCGCCGTAGAACGTGGAGTCGTCGTCGAGCAGGACGTCGAGGGCGAGCACCCGCTTGGTCGTGACCAGTTCGTCGAGCCGCACCTGCCGAGGCGGCACCTTCGACCAGTCACGCAAGCTGAGGTCGTGCGGGGGGTACGGACGCCCCTCCTGCACCGACTTGCAGATCACCCGGTCTCCCTTGCCTGCTCATGCCCCGCTGCCCTGCTCATGCCCCGCTGATACGACGGACGGCAGCCGTCGCCGTCCGCTCGACTATTCTGCGACACGACCGCAAGGCCCGGCACAGCCTTATCAACCGACCCGATCAAGGAGCGCGAACGCGTGGACAGCTTCATCCTCACGCTGTCGTGCCCCGACCGGCTCGGGATCGTGCATGCGGTGACCGGTTTTCTCGCCGATCACGGCTGCAACATCGTCGACAGCCAGCAGTTCGGCGACCGCGAAACCGGCCGCTTCTTCATGCGGGTGCACGTCGAAGGCACCGACGCCGCGTACGGCCTCGAGGCCCTGCGCTCGAGCTTCGGCCCGACGGCGAACGAATTCGCGATGGATTGGCAGATCCATGACGCCGAGGCGAAGCCGCGGGTTCTCATCATGGTTTCGAAGCAGGGCCATTGCCTGAACGACCTGCTGTATCGCTGGAGGGTCGGCGCACTCCCCGCCGAAATCGTGGCGATCGTCTCGAACCACCGCGACTTCGAGAAGCTCGCGGGCTCGTACGACATCCCGTACCACTACATCCCGGTGACCAGCGCCACCAAGTCCGAAGCCGAGGAGAAGCTCCTCGCCCTCGTCGACGAGCAAGAGGTCGAGCTGGTCGTACTCGCCCGCTACATGCAGGTGTTGAGCGATGCCGTCTGTGAGCGGCTGCCCGGGCGAATCATCAACATCCACCACTCGTTCCTGCCGAGCTTCAAGGGCGCCAGGCCGTATCACCAGGCGCACAGCCGCGGCGTGAAGCTGATTGGGGCCACGGCGCATTACGTCACGGCCACCCTCGACGAAGGTCCGATCATCGAGCAGGACGTCGCGCGCGTCGAGCACTCCGACGGCGTCGAGCAACTCGCGGCGATTGGCGGCGACCTCGAGTGCCTTGCCCTCGCCCGGGCGGTGCGATGGCATCTCGAGCATCGGGTGCTGCTCGACGGCCACAAAACCATCGTTTTCCGCTAGCCGCACCATGACAGCGCGAATCATCGAGGACGTCGCGTTGGGCATCGCGGTACTCGTCGGTGTCGCCATCGTGCTGACGATCGTCGCGGCCGCTCGCCATCGGCCACGGCTGGCCCGCCGGCAAGGCCCGGCCCCGTACCGGGTGCGTGGGCGAAGCATCCGCGGCTGGCAGGCGTCGGCGATCCGCGAGATCCGCCGGGCGGGCCGCCAGCACGGCCGCCGCGGTCGGTGATCCGGGAACAACCGCGCTGGTACGTCGCGTTGCGATGGTCGTGAAAGTGGAGATCTGGTCGGACGTCGTGTGCCCCTGGTGCTACCTCGGCAAGCGCCGCTTCGAGTCGGCGTTAGAGCGTTTCGAGCACAAGGCGGACGTCGACGTCCGCTGGCGCAGCTTTGAGCTCGACCCGGCCGCGCCGGCGGTTCGCGAGGGCGACCCGGTGCAGCGCCTCGCCGACAAGTACGGCATGTCGCGCGCCCAGGCGCAGGCCAAGAACGAGCAGCTGACAATGCTCGCAGCGGCCGAAGGGCTCGAGTACCACCTCGATCAGGTGCGGTCGGGCAACACCTTCGACGCCCACCGGGTGCTGCACCTAGCGGCCGACAACGGGGTTCAGGACGCCGTGAAGGAGCGCTTCATGCGGGCGTACTTCACCGAGCGCGAGCCAGTGGGCGATCACGAGACGTTGACTCGGTTGGCCGTCGAAGCGGGCCTCGACGACACGGCCGTGCGGGAAGTGCTGGCCTCCGATCGGTATGCAGTCGATGTGCGTGGTGACGAAGAACAGGCTGCCGCGTATGGGATTTCCGGCGTCCCGTTCTTCGTCGTCGATGAGCGCTACGGGGTCTCGGGGGCGCAGAGCGCCGACGTGCTGCTAGCAACGCTGCAGCGGGCATGGGCGGAGGCCAACCCGCTGACGATGGTGGTCGACGGTGACGCTGACGAATCTTGTGAGGGCGACAGCTGCGCCGTTTGACCGTGCGCTACGAAGTTGTCGCGCGGGTCGATGATGACGTCGCGGCCGCACCGAGGCCGTCGACGAGCGCCTGAACAAACCGCGGCACATCGGCGATGGTCAGCCGGAAAGAGCCCGTGCAGCGGTCGGCTTGCCAAAGGCTGAGCACCACGACGTCCGCCTCGGTGTGCCACGCGACGCGAAGGCAACGAGCGGCACCACGCGGGTCGACGAAGACCTCGCCACGGCTCGGGAACGCGACGACCTCGCCACTTTCCGCTGCCCCGCTCATGAAAGCGACGGTAGCGACGCCGGCGGCGTAGCGGAAGACGCCTTCTAGGCGTTTCGCAGCGGGCCGCCCGGGCAGGGCCACGAGCGTCAGGCAAACCGCCAGGAGGACATGATGGGCCGCGAGGAAGAGCGCGAGATCTTGTCCGGCTCGAAGCCCGACCACGCGCCGCAGGTCGATCTCGACGCGGCGACCGGGGACGTCGACGACGTGGCTGAGGTGCCCGAGCCGGACCGCCGCGGCAAGAGGGAGGACGACCCGGTCACCTCGGGGTCGGCATTCGCCCGGGGCGACCCCGACGCCGTCCCGACTGATGTAACCGATACGCCCGAGTATCAGGACGAGCTCGCGGAAGTGCGGCGCCAGGTGAAGGACGGCGAAGCGGTGCTCGAGGACGGGCGGGAACAGACGCCGCCCACCAGCTACGAAGGCGGATAGCCGCCCGACCGAGGTCAGGGTCAAGTCAGGGTCAAACCCGGTTCCTTTCGTCTCACCTGGCGGATAGCTTCCCGCCATGGGGATCACGCGGGTGGCTGCGGCGCTCGTGCGCTCAGGGGTATCCGAGGCGCGGCGGCTCGTCGGCGTCGTCGAGCGACGCGGCCGCGAGCGCGGCATCACCGGATTCCTGCTGGCCGCGCTGCTGTGCGTGGCGGTGCTCTTCGCCAGCGTGCTCGACCACACCACCCTCGGCCGCCACTGGATCGACGCCTGCTGCGGCGAGCGCGATTCCGATCCGTTGCCGGCGTGGTTGGCGAAGCTGCCAGGCTCGCTCGTCGCACCCGCGCGTGACCTGCCTGTGTGGGGATCGCTCGTTCAGCTGGCCGTCGTTTTCGGCATCGCCGAGGCGGCCGTCGGGCGCCGGCTCGCGCTGCTGCCTGCGCTCGCCGGGCATGTCGTGAGCACGGTTGCAACGCGGGTGTGCCTGCTGATCGGCCCGGGCCACCTGCTCGGCCTGCCGCCCGCGGTCGGGCGAGTGCTCGACACCGGACCGTCCGGCGCAACCGTCGCGCTGACCGCCTACCTGACCATCGTTTTGCGCTGCCCGGTCCTCGGCACGCTTGCCGCCGGGGGCCTGGCCGTCGCAAGCCTGACTCATTCCGATCTCGCCGCTCGCGAGCACATCACCGCGTGGGTAGTCGGGGCCGCTTGCGGCGTCGTCCACCTGATCGTGCTTCGGCACGCGACCCGTCGCGCGACGCCAGCCGAGCTGGGCTCGCGCACGGCGCTCGAGCCTTCCCGCTGAGCCAAGTTAGGCGCGTGACAAATGGGGTCTCGACGCGATAACACCTGGGGTGACAGCTGATGGCGTCGACCACGCCATCTCTTTCTCATTTCAGGAGGCGCGGATGTTCCGCTCCAGCAAGCGCGCACGTCTCACCGCCACCGCCATCGCCACTATCACGGGCATCGCGGTCGCGGGGTCGGGTGGCGTCGCGATGGCCGACGGGCACGACGACGGGCACGTGCGGCTCGATCATGCATACGTAATCTGGCTCGAAAACCATTCAGAACACGGCGTTATTGGCGATCCGAACGCGCCATACATCACGTCACTCGCCAACACCTACGGCGAGGCGACAAACTACTACGGCGTGACGCACCCGAGCGAACCGAACTACGTAGCGATGATTAGCGGTTCGAACTGGTGGACCAACACCGACAACCCGGCGAACCGGTTCGACCACACGAACATCGTCGACACTTTGGAGGCGGCCGGAAAGACGTGGGGCGCCTACATGGAGGCGATGCCATCGACCGGTTATCTCGGTGATTCATGGCCAGCCGACAACAACGCGCTTTATGCCTCGAAGCACAATCCGTTCGTGCTGTTCAACGACATTCGCAACAGCCCCGAACGACTCTCGCACGACAAGCCCTATTCACAGCTGGCAAGTGATTTGAACAGCCGGCACGCACCGGACTTCGTCTTCATCTCGCCCGACCAGTGCAACGACATGCACGGCGGCGTTTACACCGCGGTCCCCGGCCACCCCGAAACCCCTTGCCCGTATGGGTCTACGAATGACGACGCGAACGACGCGGCCCTGAAGCAGAAGGCCGATGCGTTCGTGAAGCAGGCCGTCGCGACCATCACCCACAGCAAGGCATGGACCCGCAACTCGGCCATCTTCGTCATCTCCGACGAGGGCGACTACACCGGCAACGTCACCACCGGTGGCTGGGACTCCCCCGCCGGCTGCTGCGACTCTCCCGTGCTTCCCGCGGGCGACCCCGACATCAACGCCGCCTGGCCGGGCGGGTTGTACGGTGGCGGACTCGTTCCCGCGATCGTCATCACCGGCGGCAAGGCGCACCACGTCGTCGACGACACGCCGTACAACCACTACTCGTTGCTGCGCACGCTCGAGGACGCCTGGCACTTGCCCGAGATCGGATTCAGCAGCGACCACGCGCAGGTCAAGACGATGAACAAACTCTTGCACCACTGAGGTTTTTGATCGGACGACGCCGGGGGGCGCGCTCGCGACAAGTCGCGAGCGCGCCCCCCGGGGTTTGTCGTTCCTGGGGCTGCGATCTTGAGTGCGTGCAGCCGACCTTCGGCGTTCGGAAGCACCGCTCGTGACCTGGTGGCTGACGGCTGCCGTGAAAGACCCCGGACAACGTCAGCCAGTGGCGGGCCCGGCAGCGCCCTAGCGCAGCGCCGGTAGGCTCTAGGACGGCGCTAGCAGGACGCGCCAAGCCCTCGTAGCTCAGGGGATAGAGCAACGGTTTCCTAAACCGTGTGCCGGCAGTTCGAATCTGCCCGAGGGCACCATGGTCGCTGTCATCCGACACGGTGCCTGACCTGCGGTTTTGCAAATCGCGTTGGTCACCAGCACGGCTCGGTGGCCCAAAAAAATCGGACACCGGTTTTCTAGACCGTTGTTCCGCTGCGATCGTGACGTCGCTGACCTGCGGTTTTGCCGCGTCGCCTTCAGCCTCGGGTTGCTCATTGTGGGTCAGTGACCGCCATGACCGGGACCCGAGCGTGTCCGGAGCGTGTCCTGATCTCCGCGAGCGTGGCCAGCACTGCTTGCGACCAACCCATTCCTACAGCGAGGGCCGTTACGACGATCTGGTGCTCACAATGCGCTCTCATGACAGACGGCCTACCGAGCATCCGCGAGAGCATCCGCGATTAATCGCTAGGGCAGGTTGACGTGCCGGGGTTCAAGCTCACCGACAGTGCGGACGCCGAGCAACTGCATGGTGCGCCGGATCTCCTTGGTCAATATCTCGGCTGCCCGATCCACGCCGCGCTCACCGCCCGCCATCAGCCCATACAAGTAGGCGCGTCCGACCATCGTCGCCTTCGCCCCGAGCGCCTGAGCGGCGACGATGTCGGCGCCGCTCATGATGCCGGTGTCGAGCCAGATCTCGGCGCGGTCGCCGACGGCCGCGACCACGTCGGGCAGTAGCCGCAGCGGCACCGGTGCGCGGTCGAGTTGGCGGCCGCCGTGGTTCGACAGCACCACGGCATCGGCGCCGGCGTCGACGACGCGACGTGCGTCGTCCACGGTTTGAATGCCTTTCAAGATGAGCGGTCCGTCCCAAAACGCGCGCACCCAGTCGAGGTCGGCGATGGTCATGGTCGGGTCGAACAACGAGTTCATCAGGTCGGCGACGGTGCCTTGCCAGGCGTGCAGGGAGGCGAAGGTGAGGGGCGGGGTGGTGAGCAGGTTGATCCACCAGCTGGGGTGCAGAGCGCCGTCGGCGATCGTCTTCAATGTGAGCGCGGGCGGGATGGAGAAGCCGTTGCGCAGGTCGCGCAGCCGGGCTCCGGCGACGGGGGCGTCGACGGTGAGGATGAGCGCTTCGTATCCGGCGGCCTTGGCGCGTTTCATCAGGTCTTCGCCGGCGGCGCGGTCGCGCCAGACGTAGAGCTGGAACCAGTTGCGGCCGGTTGGGGCGGCGGCCGCGACGTCCTCGATCGAGGTGGTGCCGAGCGTGGAGAGCGCGTACGGGATGCCGTGGCGTTGGGCAACGCGGGCCACTGCACGTTCGCCCTCGTGGTTCATCATCCGGGTGAAACCCGTGGGTGCGAAGGCAAATGGCAACGCCGACGGGCGGCCGAGCATAGATGTAGTGGTGTCGAGTTCGCCGACGTCACGCAGGATCGACGGGTTGAACTCCAGGTTGTGGAACAGCTGCCGGGCGCGGTACAGGCTGACCTCTTGTTCGGCCGCGCCGTCGGTGTAGTCGAAGACCGAGCGTGGAGTGCGGCGGCGGGCGATCGAACGCAGGTCGTTGATCGTGAACGCCCGGCTGAGGCGGCGTTCGGTCGCGTTCAGCTCGACCGGCTTGGTACGCAACAGCGGCTTGAGCTCGCTCCACTTCGGCAGCTGACGTCTCTCGAGGCTCATGACCACGGAGTTTGCCACCCGTGCGACTGTCGGCAGAAGCGCATAGCTTGGGCATTTCAAGCAATCGACAGCGGAGGATTGATCATGACCACCCTGCCTGGGCGCCCCAACACTGCGCTGATCGTGATCGACGTCCAGAACGACGTCGTGGCCGGCACCCACAACCGTGACGGCGTCGTCGCGAACATCGCCACGCTCGTCGACAAGGCTCGCGCCAGCAACACCCCTGTCGTCTGGGTGCAGCACTCGAGTGAGCAGCTGCCGATCGACAGTGACGGCTGGCGTTTCGTTCCCGAGTTGAAGCTGGACGACGCGGAGCCGGTCGTGCACAAGCGCTACCCGGATTCCTTCGAAGACACCGACCTCGAGGCCGTCCTTGCCGAGGGCAAGATCGGGCGGCTGATCGTGGCGGGCGCGCAAAGCGACGAGTGCATCAGGTCGACCCTGCACGGTGCGATCGCCCGCGGTTATGACGCGACCCTCGTCGCTGACGCGCATACCACCGAAGACCTCAGCGAGTGGGGCGCGCCCCCGCCCGACAAGGTCATCGCGCACACCAATCTCTATTGGGGCAACCACGCGGCTCCCGGCCGCACGGCAGGCACGGTCACGACCGACGCAGTGGAGTTCTAGCTATTCGAACGTATGTTCGAATAGGCTGGGCGTCGTGGGCTCCCTGCCGACGCAGCCGATCCAGCCGACGATCCTGCACGCCGACCTCGATGCTTTCTACGCGTCCGTCGAGCAGTTGCTTGACCCGAGCCTGTGCGGCAAACCGATCGCGGTCGGTGGCGGTGTGGTGCTCGCAGCCTCGTATGAGGCGAAGGCCATGGGCGTGCACGGCGGTATGTCAGGACGACGGGCACGCGAGCTGTGCCCGAACCTGCAATTCGTCGGCGGTCACTATGCCGAATACCAGCGGCTGGGCGACCAGGTCATCGACGTCCTGCGCGATTTCACCCCGCTGGTTGAGCGCATTTCGATCGACGAAGCGTTCATCGACGTCTCGGGCGCGCTGAACCTGTTCGGCTCTTCGATTGGCATCGCGGCCACGATCCGCCGCCGGGTGCGCGACGAGATCGGGCTCGCCATCTCGATCGGCGTCGCCGGCACAAAGCACCTCGCGAAAATCGCCTCGCAGGTCGCCAAACCCGATGGCCTGGTGGTGGTGCCGATCGGTGGCGAGCGGGAGTTCCTCGACCCGCTACCGGTCGGCCTGATCTGGGGCGTAGGCCCGAAAACCCAAGCCCGACTGGCCGAAAACGGCATCCGCACGATCGGCGAACTCGCCTCGACCCCAGGTCGCTCGCTCAAGCACCTGCTCGGCGAGGCGGCCGGTGACAAGCTCTCGTCGCTCGCGAGCAACATCGACCCGCGCGAGATCGAGACGCATCGGCGCGCGTCGTCCGTCGGTGCCCAGGCAGCGCTTGGGGTGAAACCGGTGACGCATCAGTTGCTGCAGACGACGATGGGCTATCTCGCCGACCGGGTCGCCGCGCGGTTGCGTGCCGCTGGCCGAGCCGGCCGCACCATCACCGTGCGGGTGCGGTTCCCCGACCTGCGCTCGGTGACTCGCTCGGTCACCTTGTCGGGCCCGATCTCGGCGACCGCAACGCTCACCGAGGTTGCCGTCGAGCTCGCCCAGACGGCATTGCACGACCATCCCGACGAGCGTCGCATCAGCCTGCTCGCGATCTCCGTGTCCCATCTGATCGACCAGGCCGTGTTGCAACTCGAACTCCCCCTCGGGCTCGACGACGAGGCTCGGCGGCCGGGCACGGCGAAAGGGGCCGCCCGCTGGAGCGCAGACCGGTCGGTCGACGCGATCCGCATTCGCTTCGGCCGTGACGCGATCGGTTACGCCAGCGTCGTTTTCGCGGACGCCGGCCACGTGCCCGATGCATTCCGCGAACTTGCCGAGCACCAGCCCTAGTTGGAAGCGGCAGATTCCCGAGCTCGGCCAGCCGGCGCGGCTAGTTGCCGGTGAACGGGTTGCGGTCGGTGACGCAGTACTCCCGGCCAACCGGATCCCGAAGCGTGATCCACGATCTGTGCCGCACGAACGTCGCGCCGAGCGCAGTGTGTCGCTGCACCTCGGTTTCGATGTCATCACAGGCAAAGTCAATGTGCCCGCGCACGGGCTGACCGCTTGCGGCGTCGTCCAGCTTCTGTAGCAGCAGCCGTAGTGGCATACCGCTTGGTCGCGCCAGGTGGTCGAACTCCGGCAAGGTGCCGTGTCGCTGCTCCCAACCGGTGAGCGCGGCCCAAAAAGCCGTCTCCGCAACGAAAAAGTCTGCAGGAATGTCGAGGCACAGTTGGTCGACCAGGCTGTGCTGGCCGCCCGGCCAAACCACCGGAGCCGGCCGGGTCTGTTCCCCGTGATACGGAACCAAGCAAAAGACGAACCCGTGCGGCGACGCCAGCACCACGTAGTCGACGAAGTCGCGCACGAGGGTTGCCCCTAGCGAAAGCGCGTCTGCCAAGGAAAGCTGCACGTCGTCGACGTGTACGTCGAGGTGGCAGCTCGGCAGGTCGTCGTCGTCCACTCGTTGTATTCGTATGAACGCATCGCCGTCGCTTGGGAGCAGCGTCGCGAACTCCTCGCGTTCGCCGCGCCGAGCGGACGCCGTGGTGCCGGTGATCTGTTGCCAGAACGCCTCCGAAGCTGGGCTCTGAGTTGACGGCGTGTCGAGAAACACCGTCAACCAGCGGACACTCACGGTCACTCGGCGTACGACCCGTACCTTGCAGGGCCTGCAGGTTCGTAGGTGGCGATGACGACGCCGGTGGAAGTGGTCGTGGTGGTCAGTAGCTTGAGCGCGGCCGATTTAGCGCCGTCGGCAAAAAGCTTCTTGCCTGAACCGAGGTGAACCGGGAAGTACAGCAGCCGGTACTCGTCGATGAGATCGTGCTCGATGAGGGTTTGCGCGAGGTTGCCACTGCCATGCACCTGGAGCTCGTTTCCGGGTTGCGCTTTGAGCTTCGTGACCTCGTCGACGACGTTGGCGCTCAGCAGTTGGGAGTTGTTCCAGTCGGCTGACTTGAGGGTTGTCGAGGCGACATACTTCGGCAGCGCGTTGAGCTTGCTCGCGATGGGATCGGCCGCATCGTTGTGGTTCGGCCAGTAGCCGCTGAAGATCTCGTACGTCTTGCGGCCGAGCAGGAACGCGTCGGCGTTCTCGAACCAGCCGGTGACCGCGTTGGCGAAATCCGCGTCACCGTAAGGAAATGACCAGCCGCCATGCTCGAACCCGCCGTCTCGATCTTCGTCGGGGCCACCGGGCGCTTGCATGACGCCGTCCAGCGTCAAAAAGGTGTGCAACGTGAGGCGCATCGTTCGACTCCTGTCATCGCTCGTGCCAGTGTTCATCATGTCGGACGACGCGGGGCGGGCGAATTCATCGATGCTCGGGATCGCGGGTGGCGGGCCCGCCCGCAGTGCGCCCGCGGCGCGCCCGTCGCCCGCCCGCGGCGTGCCCGTCGGCCGCCCGCGTCGCGCAGCGCATGGCCTTACCCGCGTCGCTTTGCCGTGATTCGAATTCCGACTCACGGCAAAGCATCTCGCGAAGCACACTGCCGCTCCGCCGCAGATCCCTGCCTTGGCTCAGAGTCGCGCTGCGGCGGCCTACCCTCCGAGCGCGAGATTGATCGAGTCCGCGACCGACGATGTCACCGTGTTCGGGCCGCCGAATAGGTAGCCCTTGGTGATCGCCGCGTGCGTGAGCGCGAGGTAGTTGGTGACCGATTGCGGCAGGCTCGTCGTCGACACCAACAGCAGCGGCGCGCTCGCAGGGCCGAGCAGGGCGCCGCCCGAGAGTGCGTCGGGGAAGGAAAGCCCGGTTGCGAAGCCGATCGTGCTGGGTGAACTGAAGAACTTTGACGCGACGTCGACAGCAGTCTCGAAGCGATCGGTGCCCACGATTGCGGTCGCCAACGGGTCGGCTTTGGAAGCCGGACCTCCCACCGCGTAGACCGTGCCAGGATGCGCCGAGAGATAGCTTGCGGTCTCGGTCGGGAGCGCCGTTCCGTTCGTCAGCAGTACCACGCCGCCGGCCTTCACCGCCGCCACGCCAGCTGAGAGTGCGTCGGGGAAGTTGGTTCCGGTGGCGAGCAGCACAGTGCCCGGGTCGCCGAGGGCATCGGCGACCTTCACGGCCGTAGCGAACCGGTTGTCGCCGAAGTAGCGCGTCACGGTGTAGCCGAGCTGGGTTAACTCGGAATCGATGCTCGTTGGCACTGCTTTGGGTCCGCCCAGCACATAAACCGGCTTTCCGGAGGCCAACACCCGTTGGATCTCAGCCTTCGTGCCGTCTGGCAACGTCGTACCCGACGTCAACAACAACGGCGCGTTCTTCGCGGCAGCGAGCGGTGCACCAACCAGTGCGTCGGGGTAGTCGTCGCTACGCGCCAGGACCACTGCACCCGCACCACCGTTCGGGAACTCGGTCTTCGAGATGGCTACTGCTGTGCCGAAGCGGTCTGAGCCGGCGAGCCTGACTGCCGGGCCGGTGACTATGCGGCTGATCACTGACACGGAGCTGCTGCCGGCGTTCACGACGTACGCCGTATGTGTGGCAG
>Ga0157370_10006948_pt1 | contig 12366 bp, 9 predicted proteins | sample C35metaG_FD_113463 | JGI IMG/M metagenome (GOLD analysis project Ga0157370, IMG submission 113463) | Corn rhizosphere microbial communities from Kellogg Biological Station, Michigan, USA - C3-5 metaG | ecosystem: Host-associated > Plants > Roots > Rhizosphere > Soil | place: USA: Michigan...
CCTTCGATAGCGCACCCTCCGCCTTTTCGACTCACGATCAAACTAATAAGGCCCAAAACCTCATGCCCGGCGACGGCGCCGACCGGTGAACAGGCCCAGGACCGCCACCGCGGCAAGCCCGGCCAACCCGGCGGTCCCGGCCACCCCGGCCACCCCGGCGGCCCCGCAGGGCCCGGCGGATCCGGCGGCCCCACCGGGCCCGGGCAGCAAGACCAGGGCGGCAGACGCAACGGACTCCGCGAATGGCTGGGCACCCCCGAAACGGGTCCCGCCCGCTGGGTGCTGGCCCTGGCCGTCTTTGCCGCCATCATGGCATCCTCCGCCGGCCTGCAAAATGTGCTCCTCGGCGGCAGCTGGGTGCCGCGCGCCATATTGGTGGTGGCCCTGACACTGCTGCTGCCGGCCATCGTCCGCCGCTGGCCCCGGCTTGCGGCCTTCGCCCCCGTGGCGGCGCTGGCCGGCTGGTTCATGGGCCTCACGCTGGCCTTCTTCCCCGGCACCGCCTACGTGGGCCTCATCCCGTCGCCGCAAACCATCAACGCCGCCGTGCAGCTCTCCTCCGACGCCGCGGCCACCATCCTGGTCAACAGCACCCCCGTCCCGGCCGACGACGGTATCACGTTCGTCATCTGCGCAGGCCTGGGCTTCGCGGCCCTGCTGGTGGACACCCTCGCCGTCACGCTTTCCATGCCGGCAGCCAGCGGGCTGGGCCTGGTGCTGATCCTGCTCCCGGCGTCCTTGACCACGCTGGACGGCATCGGCGTGGCAGGTCTGGCCGGGGCCGCCGCCGGCTATCTCCTCATCCTGGGCTGCTGCCGGTGGTACGCGCCGGACGGGAGGCTGCGCCCCGCCGCAAACCGCGGGCCCAGCGGGGCCCTGCGCCGGGCAGCCGCCCTGGGTGCCGCCGTCGTGCTTGTCATGGTGCTGCTTCCCGCGGTGATTCCCGGCTTCACGGAAGGTTCCTTCCCGCAGGGCGCGCGGGTGGGCGGGCCGGGGGACGTGTCCGGGCTGGATCCAATGATTTCGCTGGGGAATGACCTGCGGGCGCAGTCGGGCGCGGTGAACCTGACGTACAACACCTCCGCCACCGGTCCGGTCTACCTGCGCATGAGCACGCTGGAGGATTTCAGCGGCCGCAAGTGGAAGCCCACCGCCGTCCCGGACGGCCTGCGCACCGACCTGGGCCAGCTCACGCCCGCGCTGGGGCCCAATCCGGCGGTTCCCCACACGTCCACCAACACGTGGATTGATGTGTCGAACCTGTCCAGTCCGTGGCTGCCCGCGCCCACCTTTGCCGCGGCCGTGAGCGATCTGACCGGGCGCTGGAACTGGAACCCGTCCACGCAGACCCTCAGCGCCCAGGATACGGATTCGGACGGGAAAACGTACGTGGTCCGCAGCGACATCCCGGACCTCACCCCGGCCCTGCTCGAAGCCGCCGCGCAGCCGCCCAGCAAGTCCTTGGACCCGATTTTCCTCAAGCTCCCGGGCAATGTCCCGTCCATCATCAAGGACACCGCGAACCAGCTCGAAAAGGGCCAAAACACCCCGTACGACCGTGCCATGGCCATCCAGGACTATCTGCGCTCGCCCCTGTTTACTTATAGCGAGAAGACGCCCGTGACGCAGGGGTACGACGGCGCCGGCATGAACGTCCTGGCCAAATTCCTGGAGGTCAAGGCCGGCTACTGCGTGCATTTTTCCGCCACCATGGCCGTGCTGGCGCGCGAGATGGGCATCCCGTCCCGGATTGTGGTGGGGTACGCGCCGGGCGCGTCCTCGGGCGACACCCTGGATGTGGGCGGTGTGCAGATGCAGGGCTACTACGTGACGGGCAAGGACGCGCACGCCTGGCCCGAGCTGTACTTTGAGGGGCTGGGCTGGGTGCCGTTTGAGCCCACGCCGTCCCGCGGCGACGTCCCCTCCTACGCGCAGGCCCCTTCCTCGCAGGGCTCGAACCTCGGTTCCAGCGACCTCCTCAACGGCGCCAATTCCCGGCCCACCGCGGGTGCCGATTCCACGGCCACCGCTTCGGCCACGGCTTCCCCATCCGCCGCGGCGGCCCCCGTGCCGGCCACCCCGGCGCCGGCCCGGGTGGGTTCGGCGTTTGCGGCGGTGCTGCTGGCCCTGCTGGCGCTGGCCTCCCCCGCGCTGACCCGCCTGCTGGTACGACGCCGGCGCCTGGCCCTGGTGCGCGGCGCCGGCTCGGGCAGGGGGCGAGGAGGTGACGGCGGCGGTGGCGGTAGCGGCGGCCGGGACACCGTGGGCGGGCCTCCTGGCGGCGGTGGCGCGGGCACGCATACTGCCCGTTCAGGCTCTCTGGCGACAGTTGCGCCCCCGGACCCGCGGGATGCGCCGGAGTTGCTGGCGTGGCGTGAGCTCAAGGCCAGCGCTGCAGACTTTGGCGCCCGCTTTGACCCGTCCCGGACGCCGTCGGTGCAGGCGGCCCAGGTGTCGGCCATGCTGGGCGCTGGCGATTCCAGCGATGTGAAATTGATCCTGGGCGCCTACGAAGCGTCCGTCTACGGGCCGCCGTCGGACGGGCACGCAGCCGGCCGCGACGACCTCGCGGATGCCCTGGAGCGGATCGGCGCCACCCTCGCAAGCCGGGCGGGCTGGGTGGCTAGGCTGCGCGCGGTGGTGCTGCCGCCGTCGCTCTTCACCCGCTGACCCGCCCCCGTCGAGATTCGAGATAACCACCTTAAAACCCGTTGAGGTTGGAGATAACCACGCCAAGGATCGGTGGTTATCTCCAACCTCAACGGAAGGGGGCTAGGCGGTGTGGGGGCTCGGGAAGCCGATGTACTGGGTGTACTGGTACTCCTCGATGCCCTCCAGGCTGCCCTCGCGTCCCAGGCCGGACTGCTTGACGCCGCCGAACGGGGCCGCAGCGTTGGAGATGACGCCCGCGTTCAGGCCCATCATGCCCGTTTCAATGCGGTTGGCCATGCGCAGGCCGCGGTTGTGGTCCTTGGTGAAGACGTAGGCGACCAGGCCGTATTCGGTGTCGTTGGCCAGCGCCACGGCCTCGTCCTCGTTCTTGAACGTGACAATGGGGGCCACCGGGCCGAAGATTTCCTCGCTCAGGATGCGCGCGCCGGGCTCCACGCCCTGCAGCACGGTGGGCTGGTAGAAGTAGCCGGGGCCGTCCACGGGCGCCCCGCCCACCACGGCGCGGGCACCGTCGGCGAGCGCGTCCGTGACCAGGGAGTGGACCTTGTCGCGGCTCTTCGCGTCGATCAGCGGGCCCACCTTGGTTTCGGGGGCGGTGCCGCGGCCGGTGGTCATGGCGCCCATCTTGGCGGCGAACTTCGCGGCAAATTCCTCCGCCACGGATTCGTGCACCAGGAAGCGGTTCGCGGCCGTGCAGGCCTCGCCCATGTTGCGCAGCTTGGCAGCCATGGCGCCTTCGACGGCGGCGGCCAGGTCGGCGTCCTCGAACACCAGGAACGGCGCGTTGCCGCCCAGTTCCATGGACGTCCGCAGCACGTTGGTGGAGGCGTCCGCCAGCAGGCGCCGGCCCACGGGGGTGGATCCGGTGAAGGAGAGCTTGCGCAGGCGGGTGTCCTGGATGAGCGGGCCCGTCACCGCGCCGGCCGTGGTGGTGGAGATGACGTTCAGGACACCGGCGGGCAGGCCGGCGTCGAGCATTACCTGGGCGAACAGCTGGGAGGTGAGCGGGGTCAGGTTGGCCGGCTTGAGGACCATGGTGCAGCCGGCGGCAATGGCGGGCGCGATCTTGCGGGTGGCCATGGCGAGCGGGAAGTTCCAGGGCGTGATCAGCAGGCACGGGCCCACGGGCTTCTTCTGGACCAGGATCTGCTGGGTGCCCTCGGGGTTGGAGGAGTAGCGGCCAAAGGAGCGGGACGTTTCCTCGGAGAACCAGCGCAGGAATTCGGCGCCGTACTTGACCTCGCCCATGGATTCGGCCAGCGGCTTGCCCATTTCCAGGGTCATCAGGAGCGCGAAGTCGTCGGCGCGGGCAATGACCATCTCAAAGGCGCGGCGCAGGATTTCGGCCCGGACGCGGGGGGCGGTGGCGGCCCATTCGTCCTGAACCGCGACGGCGGCGTCCAGGGCGGCTGCCCCGTCCTCGGGCCCGGCGTCGGCCAGGGTCAGCAGCACCTTGCCCGTTGAGGGGTCTTCGACGTCGAACGTCTTTCCGGAGGCAGCGGCACGCCATTCGCCGTTGATCAGCAGGCCGGTGGGGACGCCGGCCAGCAGTGTGCTCTCCCGTTCGGTCAATTCGGCGGCAGCGGTCACGGTCATGATGACTCCTTGTGTGTCATTGGCAGGGCCCGGGCGGACAGCGCGGAACCATGCGGCAGTGTGTGGTGCGTTACGTTCACGGTAGTTCTCCGCCGGCAAAAGTGTCTACGCATGCGCGCACTACTGGATGCTGGTTTCGCTGTGCACTTGAACAACGCGGCCCACTCGAACACCGGAGCGCCGTGGGGGCCCAATGGTGCGCCACTTCTCAAGTGGAGCACCATTGGCGGCATAACCGTGCCCCGTTTCAAAGTGGCCAGCTGCCTACTTCCGGGCGGCGAGGACTGCGCTGTACAGTTCGCGCTTGCTGACGTGGACGTCGTGGGCAATGACGGCCACGGCCTCCTTCAGCCGCATGCCCTGGCCGATCAGTTCGTTGACGGCGGCCACGTGGTCTTCCGGCGTGCCGTGGTCCGCTGCCGGGGCGCCGGCCACCACGACGGCGATCTCCCCGCGGATCTCCGCAGCCTCGGCCCATTCCAGCAGGCCGGACAGGGGCTTGCGGATCACTTCCTCATACGTCTTGGTCAGCTCCCGGCATACGGCGGCCGGGCGCGACGGGCCAAACGCGGTGTGCAGCGCGCGCAGCATGGGCTCCAGCCGGTGCGGCGCCTCGAAGAACACCATGGTGCGCGGTTCCACGGCCAGCTCGTGCAGCCGCGAGGCCCGCTCCCCCGACTTCCGCGGCAGGAACCCCTCAAAGCAGAACCTGTCTGTGGGCAGGCCTGACAAGGCGAGGGCCGTCAACACGGCGGACGGGCCGGGCGCCATGGTGACCCGCACCCCGGCGGCGACGGCGGCCTCCACCAGCCGGAAGCCCGGATCGGACACCGTGGGCATGCCGGCGTCGGACACCATGAGCAGCACCTTGCCCGCCTGGACCTGGGCCAGCAGCTCCGGCGTCTTCGCGGCCTCATTGTGTTCGTGGTAGCTGATGACGCGCCCGGACACCTGGACCCCCAGGGAGGTGGTCAGCCGGTGCAGCCTGCGTGTGTCCTCCGCCGCGACAATGTCCGCCGATCCCAGCCAGGCAACCAGCCGGGCGGAGGCGTCCCCCGCGTTGCCAATGGGCGTGGCCGCCAAAACAATGTAGCCCTGGCCCTCCGCGAGTCCGGGCAGCGTGGCGATGCCGGGGAGAGTGGCTGCGTCGTCGTCCGCGCCGTCGCTGTCCGCGCCGCCGTTCGCGTCCGCGTCGCCGTCGGCGCCGTCGCCGGGCCCGGCAACACCCCCGGCAACGCCCCCGGCCGCGTCATCCCAGTCGCCGTCCGCCAAACCCTCAAGCTCCAAGTCATTCTCCATGACACCAGCGTAGTTGGCCGCGGCCGGACAGCAGCACTGGGTAGCATGGGCAGGGTGCACATCAACGCCCCCGAAGCCGGAGCCGAAGCCGAGGCAGCAGCAACAGCCGTGGCAAAACCAGGGCCCCGCTGGCTGCGCGACCCCTCGGCGGCGTTCACCCGCTCGGCCCTGGCCCGGCGGCTCATGGGCGCGTACCAAACCCCGCCCAGCCTGCGCCTCTGGTTCTGGCTGGCCCCGGCGCTGACGGCGGTGATCGGCGGCGTGCTGCGGTTTGTCCGGCTGGGCGATCCGCACGCGCTGGTGTTTGACGAGACCTATTACATCAAGGACGCGTACAGCTACCTCCAGAGCGGCTACGAGCGGAACTGGGCGGAGAAGGCCAACGACCTCTTCGTCAAGGGCAACTATTCCGGCCTCCAAACCTCGCCCGAGTACGTGGTGCACCCGCCCGTGGGCAAGTGGATGATCGCGTTCGGCATGTGGCTTTTCGGCCCGGACAGCTCCTTCGGGTGGCGGTTTTCGGCGGCGCTAATCGGCACGGTGTCCATCTTCCTGCTGGCCCTGATCGCGCAGAAAATGTTCCGCTCCACCCTGCTGGGCGCCGTCGCGGGCCTGCTGTTCGCCGTCGACGGCCACGCGATTGTCCAGTCGCGCACCTCGCTGCTGGACATTTTTGTCATGTTTTGGGCGCTGGTTGCGTTTGGTGCCGTCATCATGGACCGCGATGACGGACGACGCCGGCTGGCCGCCAGGCTTGCCTCCCTCGCCGCCCGCCGTGGCCAGGTGGGGCCGCGGGAGCTCCTGTACGGGCCGTGGCTGGGGTTCAGGTGGTGGCGCCTGGCGGCCGGAATCTCGCTGGGGCTGTGCATTGGCACGAAGTGGTCGGGGCTGTTTTTCCTGGCCGCGTTTGGCGTGATGAGCGTGGTCTGGGACATGAACGCGCGCCGGATTGCCGGGGTCAGGTACTGGATCACGGGCGCCATTCTCAAGGACGGCGCGGTGGCGTTTGTCAGCATGGTCCCGGTGGCGGCCGTGACGTACCTGGCCACGTGGACGGGCTGGTTCCTGTCCAAGGACGCCTACGACCGCAACTGGGCCGCCTCCAACCCCAGCCAGACGTGGGGCTGGATTCCGGCGTCGCTGCGGTCGCTGTGGCACTACCACTCCACCGCCTACGCCTTCCACACGGGCCTCTCCACCGACCACCCGTACAAGGCGAATGCGTGGTCGTGGCTGGTCATGGGCCGCCCCACGTCCTTTTATTCGCAGTACCCCGTCAAGGGCGAGGACGGCTGCACGGTGGACAAGTGCGCCGCCATGGTCACCAGCCTGGGCAACCCGCTGATCTGGTGGGGCGGCTCGCTGGCCGTGCTGTTCCTGCTGGGCGTGTGGATCTTCCGCCGCGACTGGCGCGCCGCCGCCATCCTGGTGGGCTTCGGCGCCGGCTTCCTCCCGTGGCTGCTCTACCCGGAACGCACCATCTTCTTCTTTTACGCCATCGCCTACGAGCCCTACATGATCCTGGGCGTCACCATGGTGCTGGGCCTGGTGCTGGGCCGGGCGGACAGCCCACCGTGGCGGAGGCAGCAGGGCGCCCTGTTCGCCGGCATTTTCCTGGTCCTCGCGGTGGGCCTCAGCGCCTACTTCTACCCCATCTGGGCCGCCGAGCTCATCCCCTACGACTACTGGCGCCAGCACATGTGGATGCCCAGCTGGATCTGACAAGCACGACGGCGGCGCCCCGGCCGGGCGCCCGGGTCACCTTGGGTGCGGCCCGGGTTATGCCGAGCCGTGCCCATTCACTAAGCTCAAGAAAGATCCCCCTTCTTCACTCCAACTCCCACATCGACTCCAGCGACAGGACCCACCATGCCAGGCACCGCCTCCTCCGTCCGCACGGATCCCGGCGGGGCCGCCGTCGAGCCTGCAACGGTGCAGGTGACAGCGCTGGGCGTGCCGATCGACGTCACGGGGCTGTCCGCCGAGGAAGCTGCGGGTTTCCGGGCGGCGTGGTCGCGCTGCCTGGCCCGCGGCACGGTGGCCGCCGGCACCGTGGCGCGCATTACCGGGAGCTTTGACCGCGCGGACGAGCACCTCACCTCCACCATCACGCTCACCGCCATCGACCAGCTGGCGGGCAGGCTCATGATGTTCCACGCGTGTGGCCTGGCCGATTCCACCGGCGCCACGGTGGCGTTCATTGCGCCGTCGGGCACGGGCAAAACAACGGTGGCGCGGACCCTCGGCACCGGCCTGGGCTACGTGAGCGACGAAACCATCGCCGTGGATGAGGAACTGCGGATCGTCCCCTACCCCAAACCGCTTTCCGTCAAGCAGCCCGAAGCCGGCCTGCCGAAACTGCAGCTGGGCCCGGACAGTTTCCCGCTGGGCCGCACGCCAGCGAAGCCGTTCCTGCGGGCCATCACGCTGCTTTCCAGGCACGACGGCGGCGGCCCCGTGGTGCTGGAACCCGTCCCCCTGGTGGAAGCCGTCCTGGAACTGACGCCGCAGCTGTCCGCCCTGGCGAGCCTGGACCGCGGGCTGGTGCAGCTGTGCCGCATGATTGACGCGTGCGGCGGTGTGACGCGGATCCGCTATTCGGAGGCGGCCGGCATCCGCGAAGTGTTGCCTGAGCGGTCCGCCCCTTCGTAAGCCGAGACGGACCCGTGGATGGCGCTGGAGCTGGAGCGTTCTGACACGGGCCTGCGGACAGGGGTACGGCGCGCGGCTGTGCGGGACGCGGTGGAGGTGGCCGGCGTCGTGCTGGTGCTGGTGAACACACAGGTCATGGAGCTGGGTCCGCTGGGCGGGATCATCTGGGAGCTGGCGGCCGGGTGGACCAGCCGCGATGAGGTTCTGGCGGGCGTGGTGGAGCGGATTGGCGGCCATCCGGACGCCGCGCAGCTGATTGGCGCCGCCCTGGACGAGCTGGTGGCCAAGGGCGTGCTGGAACAGGCCTGACGCTTGGCGGCAATTGCGGTTCCCGAATCCGCCCATGAATGTACATGTAACTCGTTTAAGTCGTGAATTTGCGATCAACCCGCGGGGAACCCGGAGGCGCTTGTCATCGGGTAGCCGTCAGCCGCAGGCCCAGCGTGGCGGCCTGGAACCTGGCCGGTGTCCCGCGCTGCCCCTCGCCGATTGCGGTGCCCTCGACGATTGCGGTGCCAACCCGCTGCTCAACCGGGCACGCGCGCCGACTGCGGGGCCCTCCCGCACCGACGGTGTATCTTCTCGGGGCGTTGGCGGGTTCGCCCCGCCGGCGTGAAATCGTCCGGGGGGGATCCGCCGTTCTCGCAGTTTGGCCCCGTCCTCACGACCACCAGCGAGGTACCCGCCCAGCGCTTTGGCAAGGCCGCACTTCCCGCTGGGGCAAAACTCATGCCGAGTTTGTCCCCCGGTGCACCCGGGGCCAAACTGGCATTGGGTTGTGCCCCACAGGAAAGTCCGCGAACGCCCCGGCAAGCTCGACGGCGGCGTCCCTCGCCGGCAAGCTCGACGGCGGCGTCCCTCGCCGGCGTCTTTCCTGTAGGCAACCAGCGCCCGAAACCCTAGTGAACCCCGCCGATCCGGTTCAGCGGCAGCACCGTGGCAAACGTCTTGCCGATGACCTCCCCCAGCGGCACCAGTTTCAGGCAGCCGTCCGCCGAGTCCTTGCCGCGGCAGGCGTAAACGGAGTCGTTGGAGTTGCCGCGGTGGTCGCCCATCACCAGCAGCTGTCCCTTGGGCACCGTGACGGGAGGGAAACAGCGGGCACTGCGCGCCGCCGACGTGCAGTCAAGGGTGGCGGAGAACGGCAGGTTCCCATAAATGTAGGGCTCGTTTTGGGGCACGCCGTTGACCACCACCAAGCCGCCGGCGCTGCAGCAGTCCACCACGTCGCCGGGGATGCCGATCACGCGCTTGACCAGGAAGTCGCCGTGCGAGGGGCCGATCCCCGTCACGTCGCCCACGTACTTCACCGCCTCCTTGAGCGGATTGGAGGAGGCGGGCTTGGGCTCGTGCCAGTCGGCGGTCGCGGAGAAAACCACCACGTCGCCGCGCGCCGGCACTCCCCCGGCATACGCGGCGCGGTTGACCAGGATCCGGTCCCCCACCTGCAGCGTGGTTTCCATGGACCCGGACGGCACCACGTACAGCTTCACGAAAAACGCCTGCACCAGCGCAATGACCACCACGGCGGCCAGCAGGTTCAGCACCAACGTCACTGCAAGGTTGTGCCGGAGACGGTACCAGAGGGACGGGGCAGACGGCTGCACTTCACGGGCCATGCGTGGCGGGATCCTTCGGCTGGTTTGGCGGAATTGCGCGGCTAATTGCAGCCGAAATTGGGGGTCCAAATCATTCTAGCAATCCGGATATGATCAATTGATGATTCGATTGCTGACCGTGTGCACCGGGAACATCTGCCGTTCCCCCTACGCCGAGCGGATGCTCCAAAAGGAATTCGACGCCCTCCACCCCGGCCTGTTCCAGGTGGCCAGCGCCGGCACCGCATCGATGGCCGGCGACGGCATGGAAGCAGAATCCGCCCAGCTGCTCGCGGCCCTGGGCGGCTCCAGCGAAGGCTTCATCTCCCGCCAGCTGACCCCCCAAATCCTGGCCGGCAGCGAGCTGGTGCTGGCCATGACCGTGGCCCACCGCGACGCCGTGATCCGCCTGAGCCCGCGCATGCTCAAGCGCGCCTATACCCTCATTGAGTTTGCGCGGATCCTTCGCACCCTTAAGTCCGACGCCGGCGCCCAGGTCCCGCTGGGAGGCTCGCCCGGGCAGGTGGAGGCACGGTGGGCTGCCATGCCGGGCCTGGCCGCCACGTTCCGGTCGTCGTCGCGCCCGTCTGCGGCCGGTGACGACGTTGTGGACCCCTACCTGCGCAGCTCCACGACCCACCAGCGGATGGTGGAGGAGATCATGCCCGCAGTGGAGGAGATTGTCGCGTTTGAGGCCTGGTGCAGCGGGAGCTGACTGCGGGACAGAGAGGAACAGGTGAACGCGATTCATGGAAGATTCGGGTTGGTTACGGGTTAGCGATGTCCGCAAGGAAGTCCACAAAGATATCTTTGCCGTGCTGTTGGAGCTGGAATCATCTGGTTGGAAGCTCCGTCGCGACGCCATGCGCTGCCCTGACCGGCACGAACTGATGCGGCACAGATGAAGAGGTGTTGTCAATTGACAACACCTCATCGACTGGGTAAATATGGGAGCATGAACATTGTGGACAAGATTGAAATTCGGCTACTCGTTGATGCGCTGTCGGAGTCTGAGGAGGACTTCCTTGCCGACGAACTTGATGCCCACATTGCCGTTCATGGTTCACAGACTTTTGCCACATTCCTGCTGACTGGGGAACTCCAAGAGTCGTGGCCTAATCTTCTGGCCGCGATGCAAGCACGTGGGATTTCCGCTCATTCGATGGTGCAGGATTTAGTGACCACAACGGAGATTGCCGACCGCCTGGGAGTGAGCCGCCAAGCTGTCAACAACTGGATTCGCGGCACCCGGAAGGCAGAAAAGACCTTCCCCGAACCGTCAGTAATTTCCGGGGTATCACTCTGGGACTGGGGCAAAGTTGCCACCTGGGCCCGATCCAATTCTGAGTATGGTGAAATGGTCCGCTACCCGTCACAGGACGAAATTGCCATCATCAATGGACGCTTGGCCGAAGAACGTTTGAGCCAATCTGGATGGATCACGGCGCGCATCGGACTGGACATGGACATTGAGTCTGGTCACATTCGAGTCGCTGTCAGGGATGACGACGTAACGCGACGGGACCATGCTGATCATGAAGATCCTTCCTATTTTGCGGTAACCGCATGAGTACCCCCAAAAGGCCCGCACTTAACAATGCAATCGAGATCGCCACGCACTCCACGCTGAAGGACATCGGATTTCTGGAAGAGTCCGCCCGGCACTTCGATGGTCACTTCGAAGAAGCGTCGCCGCCGTCGCTAAACCAGCAATTTTCCACTGAATTCAACCTCATGGTCCGCGCCGACGAGTCGACCCTGCACGCCCGTCTTTCTGTGCGGATCACGACTCAGAATGGTGAAGTCCGCTCGGAAGCTGTCGGTCAATGGGACTTCGACAACAAATACTCGGTCTCCGACGAAGCCGCCTTCGACTTTGGCAATAGGGTTTCCGTGTTCGCGCTCTTCCCGTATCTCCGTGAATCCGTTCACCTGCTATCGGCGCGAGTCCTACGAGAACCCCTGCTTCTACCAACCGTGCGTCAAGGCGAGATGAGTTTCGGCCGGAAGCCCACTCAAAGCACCGGCCTCGATTGATCCATAGGGCGACTGCACCGCTTAGCTCCTCTTAGCTGCTGAATCTTGCGCCGGACACGAACGCCAACAACAAAGGGACCCTCCCCGGAACATGAAGTCCGGGCAGGGTCCCTTTGCGAAAACGGTGAAGCAGGCCTACAGGTGGCGGGTCAAACGCCGGGGCACGGTTTCGTCGTCCACCGGGTGCAGCAGGCGTTCGAAGTCCTGTGCGGCACCAGTCAGCTGCGGCTCGTCAGCATCGGCGTAGTATTCCTTGACCGGCGTGGTCAGGGGCTCGGCAGGGGCGTGGTTGCGGCGCACCTTCTTGCCCTTGACACTCTTGGAACCAGCGGCAGCACCCGAGGCAGAGGCCTTGTCTTGGCGGTAGTAGTACGACTTTCCGTAGTACCCGTAGCCGGCAGCTTGTCCGCCCGAGGTGGGCACGCGGTTCAGCACGGCGCCGAGCAGCGGGGCGTTGACCTTGGCCAGGGTGCTGACAGCCTTCTCCAGCTCGTCGATGGTCGTCTTGCCG
>Ga0157370_10006950_pt1 | contig 12362 bp, 10 predicted proteins | sample C35metaG_FD_113463 | JGI IMG/M metagenome (GOLD analysis project Ga0157370, IMG submission 113463) | Corn rhizosphere microbial communities from Kellogg Biological Station, Michigan, USA - C3-5 metaG | ecosystem: Host-associated > Plants > Roots > Rhizosphere > Soil | place: USA: Michigan...
CGCGGGGGCGAGGATGACGCGAAGCAGATACGCGCGCGCCTGCAGCGGCTGGCCGCGCTGGTACACGCCGAAGGCGCCGTTGAGGCAGACCATCGTCAGCGCGAACAGCAGCGCCGCCAGCACCGTGTCCGATTGACGGATTCCCTGCTCGCCGCCGACGTGCAGCACGATCAGCACGACGACGAACATCGACAGCATCTCGGCGCCGAGCTGGAAAAGTGTCGCAGCAGAGATATATTGTCGAAGGGAACTGAACAAGGATGCCTCTTGCGGGCGTGGTGCGTTCGCGGGAGTCGGAAAGTTTCGGTGAAAATCGTTACAGGAACGTGGCGCGCGGCGGATCGTCGAAGAAGGTGTCGCTCATCGAGCAATGCGCGTGCCATTGCTCCGACCCACCGGCATTGTGCCGCACGCCGATGTGAAGCGGACAGGAGAATTTTCCGCAAGTTCAGGCGGGCGACAATGACGACCCGCCGATCGGCAGGTGTTTCCACGTTCTGTGTAATACAGCTTGCGTGCAATCAGCGGATTACGCTGGTAACGAGTTCAACGCTCCGCGCGAGCAATACGCCGTAACGTGTCGAAATTACAATGTTTCGCCCGCTAAACCCGAAACTCGCGAGGATGTGGGGAATCGCCCGCCGTCCGCGGTATCGCTGCATTCGCGCCGGGGTGGTCCCGGAAATGACCTACCGTTGATCGGACAGCCCCCTTCCCTCGTGATCGGCTTCGGCGGTGCGGTGCCCGTTCCACGCTGCGCGCGATCGACGCACGGGGCCGTATCGCAGACAATCACGCGCCCGGATGCCGCGCCGCGCCGCCTCATTCATGCTCTTCAATTCGTACCCGTTCATCCTCGCCTTCCTTCCGGCGACGCTTCTCGCGTTCTTCGTCGTCGCGCGCTGGTCGCGGCGAGGAGCGGCCGCGGTTCTCGCGCTAGCCTCGCTGTTCTTCTACGGATGGTGGGACGTCCGGTACGGGCTGTTGCTCGTCGGCTCGATCGCGTTCAACTACGCCTCCGGCTTCGCGATCGGTCGCTGTGCGGCGACGGGCCACCCTCGCGCCGCCAACGCGGTGACCGCGTTCGCGATCGCCGCAAACCTAGCCGCGCTGGGTTACTTCAAGTATGCCGGCTTCGCGATCACGAATTTCGACGCGATCACGGGCGCAAGCGAAGCGATTCCTCGAATCGTGCTTCCGCTCGGTATCTCGTTCTTCACCTTTACGCAGATCGCATTTCTCGCCGACACCCGCCGTGGCATCGCTCGCGAGTACAACCCGATTCACTACGCCCTCTTCGTCACCTATTTTCCGCACCTGATCGCGGGGCCGATCCTCCACCACAAGGAGATGATGCCGCAATTCGAGGGTGCGGCCGCCTACTCGCCGAGGGCCTCGAACTTCGCCGTCGGGCTCACGATCTTCGCGATCGGACTCGCCAAGAAAACGGTCCTCGCCGACGGGATCGCGCCCTATGCGAACGATGTCTTTGGCGCAGCCGGCCACGGGGGCGCCCCGACGCTGATCGTGGCGTGGGGCGGCGTGATCGCCTACGCGCTTCAGCTCTACTTCGATTTCTCCGGCTATTCGGACATGGCGATCGGTCTGTCGCGGCTTTTCGGGATCCGGCTGCCGCTCAACTTCGACTCACCCTACAAGGCGGCGAGCATCACCGACTTCTGGCGTCGCTGGCACATGACCCTGTCACGCTTCCTGCGCGACTACCTCTACTTCCCGCTTGGCGGCAACCGAAAGGGTCCCGTTCGCCGCTACGTCAATCTGATGGTCGTGATGCTTCTTGGCGGCCTGTGGCACGGCGCCGGCTGGACGTTCGTGCTCTGGGGTGCGCTGCACGGCGCGTATCTCGTCGTGAATCACGCGTGGGTCGCGGTCCGCCAGGCGCTCGGGATTCGTGGAGGGGGTCGGCTCGGCCACGCCGCTGGGGTCGCGATCACCTTCGTCGCGGTCCTGTTCGCCTGGACGCTTTTCCGAGCGCCCAGCCTGCCAGTCGCTGTCACGATGCTTGCAGGTATGGTCGGACTGCATGGAATCTCGCTCCCGGCTGCACTCGCCCCGGCCTTCGGCCCCATCGCATCGACGCTCGCCGCCCACGGCGTCGCGTTCACGCTCGGCGGCGGCGCACAGTTCGTGACCACCTGGGCGTGGATCGTCGTGCTCCTTCCGATCGTGTTCCTCGCGCCGAACACTCAGGAGATCATGGCGCGCTTTGAACCGGCGCTGGGATTCCGCGGTGAGCGACTCCCCGTGAGGCTGCTCTGGCGGCCGACTCGCAACTGGGCGTTCGCGTCGGGCGTACTCGCCGCGGTGGGTGTACTCGCGCTGACGCACCACAGTGAGTTCATCTACTTCCAGTTCTAGGGACGCGCCCCGCTTCCTGCGGGTCGCCGCTGCGACGTTCGTGGGTGTACTCGCATTGGCAGCGTTCGCGAATGCGATCGTCGATCCGTACCGCGTATTCGCACTCGTGGACGCCGCGGGATTCAACGCCCGCAAACCGCGGGCGATGGAACAAGGCTATCTCAGCAAGCTCGCCGGAGTCGCGCGAGTCCGGCCACAGCGGGTGATCGTGGGCAACTCGCGCGCCGAGGTTGGCCTCGACCCGGCATCGACTGCGTGGGGCGATGCGCTCGTCACCTACAACGCCGCGCTGCCAGGGACCGGCCCCGAGACTGCGCTCGCTTTCCTGCGCGACGCACACAGGGAGGGAAGGCTGGAAGAGGGCTACATTGGGCTCGACTTCATCGATTTTCTCGTCGGCGCTCCGCCATCGGATACCCCGTCAGCCGAGTCGATCCCGATGGTCGCGGATCCGCGCGCTCGATCGCTGGGCCCGCCGCAGCTCGACCTGCCGACTCGTCTCGGCCTCCTCTTCTCGCTCGACGCGCTGCGCGACTCGGCCCGGACCATCGCCGCTCAGCGCCTTGATTCGACCCCTGACCTGACTCCGCTCGGATTCAACCCGATGCGCGATTACGCCGCCATGGCGAAGCACGACGGTTACGGCGCGTTCTTCCTGCAGCGCGATGAGGAGAATGCCGCCGCATACCTGCGCGATCCGAAGTTCATCTTCGTGCCCGGGACCCGAAGCTCGCCGGAATGGGATGCGGTCGACGACATGGCCGCGCTGTGCGGACGACTTGCGCGGGGATGCACGTTCGTGATCTATCCTTATCACGCGCACATTCTCGAACTCTTCGGGTTGACCGGACTCGCGCCTTCGTTCGATGCGTGGAAGGCCGAGCTTGCGCGCCGACTCGCGATCGGTTCGCACACCTCGGCGGGAGTTCCGTCACGCAGCAAGCTGACGCTATGGGATTTCAGCGGCTACAATCGCTACACCTGCGAGGCAGTCCCCGAGGTCGGCGACCGCTCGCACGTCGTTCGATGGTACTGGGAAGCGGGGCACTTCAAGCGGGAGCTTGGCGATCTGATGATCGCAAGGATGCGCGGCGGCGACGCGCAGGACTTTGGCACGCGGCTTCCCCTTCGCGACGCGCCCACTGACGCGCCGCCCACAGGCATCGCCGCGCCGCAAAGCTGCGCCGGTGCCTCGTCGGCCGCGAAACTGCGGGAAATCGTCGGCCGCCTGATACAACAACTCCCCCGCGGGAAGACTACGAACTCTCTCTCGTCGGGCTAGCCGCGACCAACGTCGGTACCAACCGACGCCATGCTCGAATAGTCGTCGTCTGGCAAACATCTTGCTTAATAAAACCACTCAGCGGTCGCGAGCAACTTCGCGGCGTACCACGGGCATTTAGGTCGCGCAGTGCTCTTTCGAGCGGGATCCGCCGACACAGCGATTTCCGCCGTGGCAAGGCGCGTGATCGCCGACGCTTATAATCGCGTACCTCGAAATTTGTGCTGCATCAACCGTTTCGCGACCGTGCACCCATGTTCAGAGCGCCTTCAGCACCCTGACTTCGCACGGCACACAGTGTGATTACCCTCGAAAAGCTTCTGGTTCTGCTGGACCATGCGCTCAGCCTCAATGGACGGGCGCTCACGTTTACCGCAAGCACACCACTGCTTGGCAGCGTCCCCGAACTCGACTCGATGGGGGTCGTAACCATCCTGACGGCTCTTGAAGATCAGTACGGATTTTCCGCGGACGACGACGAGATCGACGCAAGCACCTTCGCGACAGTCGGAAGTCTGCTGAGGTTTGTGGAAACCAAGACTCAATTGTGACCTTGGTCAGGGGCTACGGACACTCATGCAGATCCCGGATCTAGATCGCAATGCCGACCGGCGCCCGCTGATCGGTCTCACTGAACCCGAGCTGTATGCGTACGGTCACCTGATTCGCTCAACCGAACGACGGATTCTCGATCTTTTCGGGCGCGGTCTCCTGTCCGGAACGACACACACCTGCCTCGGCCAGGAGCTGGCACAGATCGCAGTCGTGCGAGCCCTCGACCAGGCCGACGACGTCATTCTGTCGAATCACCGGAATCACGGACATTTCCTCGCCTACTCGCGAGATGTCCTCGGCTTGATCGCGGAAGTCATGGGACGCCAAGCCGGCGTTTGCGGCGGGTACGGTGGCAGCCAGCATATCGCGTTTCGTCACTTCCACAGCAACGGTGTACAGGCGGGGATGACTGCGATCGGCGTGGGCCTTGCGCTGGCGCGGAAGCTATCAGGGTCACCCGCCGTAGTCGGCGTTATGGTCGGTGACGGAACGCTTGGCGAAGGGTTGCTATACGAGAGCATCAACCTCGCATCGATCTGGAAGTGCAAGGTACTTTTCGTCGTCGAGCACAACGGAATCGCGCAGACGACGGAGACGAGTCACACGATCGGCGGAACGATCGAAGCGCGGGGCCCCGCGTTCGGGTTACCTACCCGGCGTCTGGACGACGCGATGCCCAACTTCTGTGCCGAAGTGAACGACGTCGTTGTGTCGCTGCGCAACTCCGACGGCCCGGCCATGCTGGTGATCGACACTCGACGAATGGGTCCGCACAGCAAGGGTGACGATCTGCGCCCTCGCGAGGAGATGGAGCGCATTGCGAGACGCGACCCGCTTGCGGCAATGGCTCGAAATCTCGATCCGGCAGTTCGCGCGTCGATCGAGGAAAGCAATGTCCGGATGGTCGATTGCGCGGAAGCCGAAGCGATGTTGTCGCCGGAAGCCACGTTCGACGCCGCCCCGTCGCATGCATTCCGACCTGCGACCGAGCACAGCAAAGTTCCGGACCAGCCTCCCGCGGCACCCAATGTGCGTCAAGCCCTGAATCGGGCATTACGCGACCTTCTCGAACGCGATCCCCGCGTGCTTCTCCTCGGCGAAGATCTGCACGAGCCCTACGGTGGTGCATTCAAGGTCACCGCCGGCCTGTCCACGGCCTTCCGGGACCGAGTCATCTCGACGCCGATCAGCGAAGCGGGAGTCATGGGTGCCGGCATCGGACTAGCGATGCACGGCATGCGTCCGATCGTCGAAGTGATGTTTGCGGATTTCCTGACGCTCGGCATGGATCAGATCTACAACCATGCGGTGAAGTTTCCCGGGATGTTTCCGGAAGTTTCGGTTCCGCTCGTCGTCCGCACTCCGGTCGGCGGGCGTCGCGGCTATGGTCCAACTCACAGCCAGAATCCGGAGAACCTCATGGTTTCGGTTCCCGGTCTCACGGTTGTATTCGGAAGCCATCGGCATAATTGCGGTCAGCTGCTGGTGAACGCGGTCCAGCGATGGCCCAATCCAACGATATTTCTGGAACACAAGCTCCTGTATGGGGAGACGCAAGACGGCGGCGACTACAGCGTGGTGCGGGCCCACCCGGATGATCTCGGTACGTCCCTCTTCCCGACGCTGCGTCGCGGCGCGGGAGACCCGGACCTCACCTTTGTGACATTTGGCGGCATGCTACCGATCGTGGAGCGAGCGGCCAGAGCTCTTGAAGAGAGAGAGGAGCTTCGCGTCGAGATCGTTGCGCCGGCACTGCTCGCGCCGTTGCCGGCGCGCACGCTATGCACATACCTCCTCGAGCGTCCCCGGATCGTGGTCGTGGAGGAGTCGCACCACGCTTTCGGCGTGAGCGCCGAAATACTTGCCCAGCTCGCGGAAGCCGGATATTCCGGACGCATCAAGCGCGTCGGTACTGCCCCCGTCCCCATCGCGTCAGCACGCAGTCTCGAGCGCACGCTGATCCCCGGTGAGGACGAGGTCGTCGCCGCTGCGCTCGAAATCATCTGACCTCTGAGGTTCGAAGGCACGCGATGGCAGTCCCGGTGCATGCTCCGCGCATCAACAACAATGACGACCTCGTAAAGGTTGTATCGCTTCCCGTTCCGGTCGGAATCGCAGTCGCTCGTGGCGGCGTTTTGGCGCAGGTGGAAACGGACAAGGCGATCGTCGACGTTGAGTGTCCCGACGATGGATACGTCATATCGCAGGTCGCTCAGGTCGGCGACGTTGTGGCCGTCGGTAGCGTGCTGCTCTGGCTTGGTCGATCCGCCGATGAAGCAGCCCCAGCCACGGCGGAGCCTGCGTCGCCGACAGCGCTCGAAGGGTCAGCGAGATCTGGTACCGGCCCAACCGCACGCGCACGACTGCTGCTGCAGCGCCATGGACTGGCACCCGACGCGATACCCATCTCTGCAGACCGCCTGACGGCGGAAGACGTTGAACGCTATCTCGCCGCCCGCGATTCGTCCGGAACGCCCAGCATTGGTGACGCATCGTTCCGGCAGGCACGTCCGGCCGCCAATCGCCCGGACATCGACGGCGAACTGCACGAGCTGAGTGGCAACGAGCGCGGCGTACTTCGGACGGTAACATGGAGTCGGGATTTCGCAGTTCCCGGCTATATCGAGATCGAATACGACCACGGCGCCTGGGAAAGTCATGCGGCGGCATTTTCGACCCAGCACCGACTCATGCTGAGTCCCATGCTTGCCCTGATGGCGTGGCGCCTGGTACAGCTCGCCAGCGAGACTCCGCGCCTGAATTCTACGATCGTCGGGGAATCGAGATACGAGTACCGCAGTGTGAATCTCGGCTTTACCGTGCAGGCAGAGGATCTACTGTATTTAGCGGTCATCCGCGATGCGGCGGCGCTGGCCGAGGCCCGCTTCGTCACCGCGATCGCAGACGTACAGCGTCGTGCGGTGGCCCACAAGCTGGCGCACGATGAGCTTAGCGGGGCAACGGTCTCGTTCTCCAGCATGGGACGATGGAATGTCAGTCGACACGTGCCGGTCCTGCCGCCATTCACCTCGCTGATCGTCGCGCAAGCGAGGTCAAAGTCCGGCGCCAGTGTTCTCGGGGCAACCTACGACCACCGCGTTCTCTCTGGCTTCCAGGTCGCCAAGGCTTTGCACCAAATCGGTAAACCTCCTACGTCCGTTGATCGACCAGAGAGCAAATCGTGAGCGAAGAACAGAGTGAAATCGAGGCGCTGATCAAGCAACGCATCGCCGAGATATGCGCCGCGATGGGCGAGGATGCCAGTGTGCTCGATGCGGACACCCTGATTCCAGCATCGGGATTGATCGACTCGGCGGGCCTGCTGGAACTCCTCGCGTGGTACGAGCAGCGATTCGGGATCGACCTCGCCCCTGAAGACATCACCATCGACAACTTGGGCACGCTGCGTCAGATGGCCACATTTGCCATCGCGCGCCGGCGGGCACGCGTGACTACCACGCCAACCGGGGACCATTGAACGCGGGCAATCAGGCGGGCGCCAGTTCGTTCGCTGCCCAGCCGCACTTTCTCGATACCTCGTCCGGACGCATCTTCGCCGTACACCACGCACCGGCGTCGCCCCGCGGCCACGTACTCTTCGTTCCGCCGTTCAACGAGGAAATGAATCGGTGCCGCAGCATGATGACGCTCCAGGCAGAATCCCTTTTTCGGTGTGGGTTCGGGACACTTGTCGTCGATCTGTTCGGTACCGGCGATAGCGACGGAGACTACGTCGACGCCCGTTGGGAGTTGTGGCTGGACAATGTCACGCGGGCGTTCCGCCATATCCGAACTCTGGGGTCCTGTGTGTCCGTCATTGGCATCCGCCTGGGCGCCGTCCTGGCGGCCGAGTGGCTCGACAACACGCGGGACGATTACGAAAGTCCGCGCGGCTTCGTCGCCTGGCAACCGATTGTCGACGGCAAGCAGTATTTCACCCAGTTCCTGCGGATGAGAATTGCGGCCGCCATGGAACGCCAAGGTGGTCCAAAGGAGACGACTGCCACGCTACGAGCGACCCTCGCAGGCGGAACACCCATTGAGGTGGGCGGATACGAAATTCATCCTTCGCTCGCCAGTGCGATCGAGCGTCGGTCAATGGACGACACTTGTCCGCCCGCTGAATGTCGCGTGGCGTGGATGGAGCAGCGCGTGCCGGGTATCGACGGCCCCGCTCCTGCAAGCGTCAGGGTGATGGCAGCCTGGAAATCACGTGGAGTCGAGATCGAGGAAGCGTCATTCGACGGCCAGGCCTTCTGGCAGTTGCACGAGCGTGCGGTCGCCGAAGATCTAGTCGCGCGAACCACCCGCTGGATTTCCTCGCACGTCGACGTGAAGGCATGATTGCGCGTGCGATCACGTTTTCGTGTGACGGTGACGTGCTGCTCGGCGTCGTTCATCCGGCACCCAGCCCCACCAGCGGTCTCGGAATTCTCATGGTCGTCGGGGGGGGGCCGCAATACCGCGTGGGCGGGCATCGGCAATCGGTCCTCTGGTCACGCGCGCTCGCGAGTCGAGGGTATCCCGTAATGCGATTCGACTATCGCGGCATGGGCGACAGTCATGGCGCATTTCGTGGCTTCGACGATATCGATAGCGACATCCGGTGCGCAATCGATGCATTCATCGCCGAGGAACCGAGCGTTCGCGAAGTCTTGCTTTGGGGCGAATGCGACGCTGCTGCCGCAATTCTGTTCTATGCGTTCCGCGACCCTCGCGTGCGCAGGCTGATCCTCCTGAATCCCTGGGCGCGCACCGAGGAAGGCCAGGCGCGAACGCTCCTGCGCCATTACTATTTCCACCGCGTGTTACAGAGAAGTTTCTGGTCCAAGGTACTCAGGCTGGAGTTCAGTCCCTGGAAAGCGCTCGCTGGGGCCGCCTCGCTTGCCAGGCGTTCCAGCCCGAAATCGACGAACGGCCAGGCCGGGGCACGTGAAGACAACGTGGCACTGCCATCACAAGAGCAACTGGGACTGCCCGAGCGACTACTCGCCGGATACCAGCGATTTACGGGTCCGATCCTTCTGATCATGAGTGGTCGGGACATGATTGCGCGCGAATTCGACGACATGCTGCGGGGCTCGGCGGCTTGGCGCAGGGCGCTCGCCTCGCACTCACCTACGCGCCACGATATCGCCGATGCGGATCACACGTTTTCCTCGGCGGCGCAGCGAGACCACGTGATCTCGGTGGTGTTCCCTTGGCTCGCGTCAAGCGCAGGCTCCTGACCCAGTCATGACCGCTCCGACGATCGAGCCGATAACGCGCGAGTCACTCGAAGAGTTCGCCCGGTTTCTTGCGCTCAATCTCAATTCGGCGCTGTCCTGCGCCCAATGGGAGTCGGCACTGCAGGCGAACTGGCTTCCTGCTCGTCCGAATTTCGGGTTCATCATGCGAGATCACGGCAATGTTGTCGGCGGGATCGCGGCAATCTACGCAGCTCGCCGAATTGCCGGTCGCGACGAGTCGTTTTGCAATCTGACCAGTTGGTGCGTACTCGACACCCACCGCAAGTACGGAATGCAACTGGCCCTGGCGCTCATCAGTCAGAAGGGTTTCCACTTCACCGACTTTTCCCCGACTGCGGTGGTCGGAGGCGTCCTTCGATTCCTGAAATTCCGACCGATCGACGATCGCCAGACGGTGGTCGCGAATCTTCCCCATTTCGGCTCGGTCAGCCGTGTCGTCACTGACCCGGACCTCATCGCCGCGCACCTATCGGGCGATCGCCTTCAAGCGTACATCGACCACCGCATTTTCCCCTGGCTCAGTCATCTGGCCGTCGGCGCGGACGACAATTGGTGTCATGTCGTTTTCAAACGTCGACGCTTCAAGGGATTGCCGTCCGCGCACGTGCTCCACGCGAGTGATCCCGAAGCTTTTTCGAGTCATCTGCCCGCACTCAGGAATTACCTGGTTACCCGAGGAATGGCGACGATGCACGTCGACACTCGACTTCTCCGCTCCAGTCCGCGGCCGTCGCGCATCCGTACGGGTTTCAATGCCAAGCTGGTTCTCAGCTCGACCCTCGAGCCCGACCAGGTCGACTATCTCTATTCGGAATCCGTTGCGATGGATCTGTAGATGGCCGCCAGCCGAGCGCGGCGGCGGATCCTGATCGTCGCCTACCACTTTCCGCCGTCCCATGGCAGCAGCGGAATTCAGCGCACGCTGAAGTTCGCGACGTACCTGCGCGAGCACGACTGGGAACCTCTCGTGCTCACCATTTCGCCGCGAGCCTACGAACAGGTCAGCGATGGGCAGATGGACGACATTCCTGAAGGAGTGGTCATTCGGCGTGCGTTCGGGCTCGACACCTCGAGGCACCTGGCCGTACGCGGCCGATACCTGCACGCCATGGCGCAGCCGGATCGCTGGGTAAGCTGGTGGCCAGCCGGCGTCATCGCAGGTCTGAGAATGATTCGGAGGGAGCGTCCGTCCGTCATCATGTCCACGTTCCCGATTGCCACGGCGCACCTGATCGCGCGTACGCTCCATCGGCGATCCGGACTACCGTGGGTGGCGGACTTCCGCGATGCGATGACTGAGCCCGATTACCCGCGCGACCCTCGAACCTGGGCGGTTCAACGGCGCCTCGAGCACGACGTCGTATCCCGGTGCACCCTAGCGCTGTTTACCGCGCCGGGAACCCTCGAGATGTACCGCACGAGGTATCCGGAGATACCACAGGGGCGGTGGGCGGTTGTCGAAAATGGATTCGACGAAGAGAATTTTGCCGACGCCGAGTCCGGCCTTAACCGTTCACCACTCGGTGTGAACGGTCAGGTGGTACTCGTTCATAGTGGCATTCTCTACCCCGAGGAGCGCGACCCGCGCCCTCTATTCGAAGCCGTGGCGAGACTCAAGAGCATCGGTGAAGTCGACGCATCGAAACTTCAAGTCAGGTTTCGTGGGACCGGCAAGGATGCACACTACAAGGCGATGGTACGGCAAAACGGGATCGAGGATATCGTCGACATCCAACCCGGCATCGCCTATCGTGACGCGCTGCGCGAAATGTTGCGGGCCGACGGATTGTTGCTGATGCAGGCTGCCATCTGCAATCACCAGATTCCGGCAAAACTTTATGAGTACGCGCGTGCCGGGCGGCCGATTCTCGGCCTCGTCGATCCGAAGGGCGATTCGGCCGAACTGCTCGGAAAACTGGGCGTTCGTCATATGGCCGACATTGCCAATGCGGATCAGATCGTGCCCATCCTCAGCCAGTTCGTCACGCAAGTGCGCAGCGACACGTTGCGCGGCGTCGAGCCGCGCATTGCTACGACTCACTCGCGGCGCTCGCGGACCGCAGAGCTGGCGCGGTTGCTGAACCAGCGAGTGTGTCCATGAGTCGTACCGCCGAAGCTATCGTCTCGAACGACCCGTGATGCCGAACCGCGAATCGACCCTCCTTTCCGACCTGATCGCGGTCGCCACGGAACGATCACCGGACGCGGCCGCGCTTACCGCAGGCAAGGTTTCGATGACGTATGCGGCCCTTGCAGACGCGTGTCAGCGATGCTCGTCCGGGCTCGTCGAGATCGGGACTGGTCGCGGCGAGCGCGTTGCGATCTACCTTGAGAAGCGGCCGGAAGCGGTCGTCGGCTCCTTCGGCACAACCGCCGTCGGCGCCGTATTCGTTCCCGTCAATCCAGTCCTCAAGCCCGAGCAGGTCGCGTACATTCTTCGCGACTGCAACGTGCGTGTTCTGGTGACATCTCCGGAACGGCTTGCGACGCTGACCTCTGTCCTCGAAACCTGTCCCGATCTGCGGGCGATCGTTGTGACCGGGCTACCCGATCCGTCGATCCGGTTGAAGCAAACCATCGTCGCATGGTCAGATCTCGTCGGCGGCGACGCGCGTGCGGCGGGTGAAGGACATCGCGTCATCGACACCGACATGGCGGCGATCCTCTATACGTCCGGGAGCACGGGAAAGCCGAAGGGCGTCGTGCTGTCGCACCGGAACATGGTCGCCGGTGCGAAGAGCGTCGCGTCGTACCTCGGCAATCACGCGGACGACACCCTGCTCGCGGCACTTCCGCTCTCCTTCGATGCTGGCTTCAGCCAGTTGACGACCGCGTTCCACTCCGGGGCGCGCGTCGTGCTGATCAACTACCTGCTGCCGCGCGACGTGATCAACGCG
>Ga0157370_10006952_pt1 | contig 12362 bp, 8 predicted proteins | sample C35metaG_FD_113463 | JGI IMG/M metagenome (GOLD analysis project Ga0157370, IMG submission 113463) | Corn rhizosphere microbial communities from Kellogg Biological Station, Michigan, USA - C3-5 metaG | ecosystem: Host-associated > Plants > Roots > Rhizosphere > Soil | place: USA: Michigan...
ACTCCGACTACGAATGCTGGTGGGGCGTGAAGTCGCTGCCCAAGCTGAATTGGGCATCGCCGGGCCTGCGCGAAGCGTTCGTCACCGGCGAGGACTCCGTGGTGGCCCACTGGCTCAAGGCGCCCTTCAACCTTGACGGCTGGCGGATCGACGTGGGCAACATGGCCGGGCGGCTGGGCGCGCAGGACCTGAACAAGGACCTGGCGGCTCTCATCCAGCACCGGATTCAGGAGATCAACCCGAACGCCCTGCTGCTCGGCGAGGAAACCTCCGACGCCGGCGCCGACGTGGACGGCTTCGGCTGGCAGGGCGCCATGACGTACTCCAACTTCACCCGCCCCATGTGGCAGTGGCTGGCCAACCCGCACGCCCGCGTGGACTTCTTTGGCACGCCCCTGCCCTGCCCCAACAAGGTGGGGGCCGAAACAGTCCTCGCCACCCACCGGGACCTGACCAGCGCCTTCAGCTGGCCCGTCCGCAACGCCACCATGAACGCCCTGAACACCCACGACACCGCCCGCGCCGCCACCGTCATGGTGGCGGGCGGGCCCATCGTGGCTGCCACGCTGTCCATGACCCTGCCCGGCATCCCCGTGGTGTTTGCCGGTGACGAGTTCGGCCTCGAGGGCGACCGCGGCGAGTCGGCGCGCACACCCATGCCCTGGAACGAGCCCGCCCGCATTGTCACAGACCTCGGCGCCAGCTATTCTGCGCTCGCCGCCTTGCGCCATTCACATCCGGCCGTGCAGCACGGCGGTCTGCGCTGGCTGATGGCCGACGGCGACGTGCTGGCTTTTGTGCGCGAGTCACCTTCCGCCTCGCTGCTGGTGGTGGCGGTGCGGGCCGACGTCCAGGGGCTGAGCTTTGAGTCCCTTGGCCTGGATGCCGCCGAACGCGAGGCCGTCCGGGCGTCTGCGCCGGTCTTCCACACCGGCGGGTACCTGGTCTACAGCGACGTCAACCTGAACGGTCCCGGCGCCTATATCTGGACACTGCCGGGAGTCCAGTCCCCGCCCCGCGAACGCCCCGACACCCGCAAAAAGTGATGGAGCGTCGGAAATAAACCCGTCAATAGTGATGGAGCGTCGGGGAAAAACCCGCAAAAAGTGATGGAGCGTCGGGGGAGGAGGAGCGTCGGGGGAGGAGGGGCGGGGCGTCGGGTCGAGCATCTGCCCCGTCTCGGGCTCCTAGACTGGAAGCCAGCCGACAGACGCAGGAGAAAGGCACCATTTCATGAGCGACACAGGCCGGATTCCGCCCCGAGAACTTGAAGCTGAACTGGCGGCAGCCCTGCGTGAGGACCAGTTCAGCCGGGCACCAGCAGACCTGGCGAAGTACGCCACGGACCAGGGGCCCGTGACGGACTACCGGGAGCCGGCCGCCGTCGTCTGGGCCGAGACAGTGGAGGACGTGCAGGCGGTGGTGCGCCTTGCGGCCAGGCATGGCGTGCCCGTGGTGGCACGCGGGGCCGGCACCGGCGTCTCCGGCGGCGCCCACGCCACTGAAGGCTGCCTGGTGCTGAGCCTGGAGCGCATGGACAACATCCTGGAGCTCAACCCCGACGATGAAATTGCCCGCGTGGAGCCGGGGGTGGTGAACGCCGAGCTCAACGCGGCGGCAGCCGTGCACGGGCTGATGTACGCCCCGGACCCGGCCAGCTACCAGGTGTCCACGATCGGCGGCAACATTGCCACGAATGCCGGCGGGCTGCGCTGCGCCAAGTATGGAGTGACGCGTGATGCCGTGCTGGCCCTGGACGTGGTGCTGGCGGACGGCAGCCTCATCCACACGGGGCACCGGACGTTCAAGGGCGTGGCCGGCTACGACCTCACCAGCCTTTTCGTGGGTTCCGAGGGCACGCTGGGCATTGTGGTGGGTGCGACGGTGCGGCTGAAGTATCTGCCCACCGACATCCGCACTCTGGCCGTCTTCTTTGCCGACGTCCAGTCCGCCGCAGCCGGCGTGCTGGCACTGGGCAAGGCCCGGGTGCAGCCGTGCATCCTGGAACTCCTGGACGGGCCCTCACTGAAAGAACTGGATGCCCGCAACGGCAGCAACCTGGCCGGCAGGGGCACGGCGCTGCTGTTGGCCCAATTCGACGGTCTGGCGGCGGCACAGGAGGCAGAAATCGCCACCGCTGCCTTGGAGGGCCAGGGAGGAAGGGTCAGCCAGGAGGACCCGGAGGAGGCGGCACGGCTGGTGGACCTGCGCCGGCGCAACCGCGGCCTGGATGTGGATTCTGAAATTACAGTCGGCGAGGACGTGGCGGTTCCCCGGTCGGCGCTGATCCACTACATCACGGCGCTGGAGGAGATGGCAGCCCGCCACGGGGTGGGGGTGCGCATCATTGCACACGCCGGGGACGGGAACCTGCACCCCACGTTTTGGGTGCCCGTTCCGGACCGGGCCGGCGTGGCGGCCATGAACGCGGCCCTGGACGAGTCGATCGACAAGGCCCTGGAGCTGGGCGGCACCATCACCGGCGAGCACGGTATCGGCCAGTACAAGCTGCGCTGGCTGGCTCTGGAACAGTCGGAGCAGGTGCTCCAACTCCAGCGCAACCTCAAGGCGCTCTTTGACCCGCGCGGCACGCTCAACCCTGGAAAGGGCATTCCCGCGGCCCGCAGACTTGACTAAAGCGTGCCGGATCGGGCATTGTACTCCCGGGGGAGGTGCATCCGATTCCGGGCACCACAACGTATTTTGAAAGTACACATGACCTTCATCACTCACCGGCCGCGGCGTAGCCGCAACCGCAGGATGCTCGCTGCCGCCACCGTTGCATTGCTGGGAATTGGCGCCAGCGTGGTCTTGGCGGCGCCGGCCTCAGCCGCATCGTCCGCTGCACCGGCCGGCACGTCAGTCTCCCTCCAACTGGCCCCGCCATGGCTGGTCCTGGATTTTGAAGCCGACAAGAAAAAGCCAACCCCGCCACCACCCCCATTGCCGTCGCCCGTCCCGTCGGACACAAAGTCGCCAACCCCGTCACCGACGCCGTCCAAGCCACCCGTAATGGTTCCGCTTCCGCCGGTGGTCAAGCCGGCCCCCCTGCCAGCCCCGGCACCCGTTCCGGCCCCCGTCCCAACGAAGAGCCCGACGACGGCGGCACCGGAGGCTGCGACCACCGCGGCGCCCGCTCCCACGGCCTCCGAGACGCCATGGCCCACCTATGTCTCCACCGAGACGCCCGCAGAGTTTGTTCCTGCCAGCGCCCAAGGCAACACCACGGCCGCCAACGGCAAGGCTGAGCTGAGCGTCCCCGCGGCGTCCTCGAACGGCTTCGGGCTGATGACCTGGATGGTCATGCTCCTGGGCGTGACTGTGCTTGCCGGGCTGGGCGTGGGCATTTACGCCATGACGCGCACGCGGGGCCAGCACCGGGGGTAAGCCCTGTCAGCCGTCCGGCAGCCGTCCGGCCTGCCTCCCCGCACGGGCCCAACACCGGCCCGGCACCGGCCAGGCGCCCCGCGTGTCGCCGTCGTCAGTCTTCGAAGTCGCTGTCCGGCAGCACGCCGCCCTCAAGCATCTTGATGGTGGCCGTGTCGGTGGAAAGCATGATGGCGTCCTCGTCGCGGCGGTAGCGCAGGATCGTGTCAATGTAGGACTGCACGGCCTCGGCGAGGGGCACATTGCGCTCCTCCTGCTGCGACACATACCAGCGGTGCTCCAGCACTTCGTGGACCACCTCGGCCGGTTCCAGCTTTCCGCCGAGCTCGCGCGGGATGGCCCGGACAATCGGCTCAAAGATGGAGCTGACCCAGTTGTGGGCACTGATCTCCTCATCCACCACAGTGCCGGAGTCCGCCCGGAACGAGTCCATGTCGTTGAGCAGGCGGCGGGCCTGGTTTTCCTGGGCGTCAATGCCGGTGAGGCGGAGCAGGCGGCGCTGGTGGTGGCCGGCGTCGACCACCTTGGGCTGGAGCTGGATGGTGGAGCCGTCCGGGGTGGTCTTGATGGCGTATTCCTCGACGTCGAAGCCCAGCTCGTTCAGGCGGCGGATGCGGGCGCCCACGCGCCAGCGGTCCTCCAGTTCGAAGGATTCCTTTTCCGTGAGCTCGGCCCACAGGCGACGGTAGCTTTCCATGATGAGTTCGCTGGTGGCCACGGGGTCCACCTTCTCCTCGATGAGCCCGCCTTCAAGCAGGTCCATGAGCTCCCCGGCAATGTTGACGCGGGCAATTTCAAGGTCGTATTCGCGCTGGCCGGTGGACAGGTCCGGGTAGAGCTCGCCCGTTTCCGCATCCACCAGATAGGCCGCAAAGGCGCCGGCGTCGCGGCGGAAGAGCGTGTTGGACAGGGAGACGTCACCCCAGTAGAAGCCCACCAGGTGGAGGCGGACCAGCAGCAGTGCCTGGGCGTCGATGAGGCGGGTCAGGGTGTCACGGCGCAGCTTCTGGGAGAACAGGGCACGGTACGGCAGGGAGAACTTCAGGTGCCTGGTGACCAGCACCGGATCCAGCGGGGCGCCGTTGGCCGTGGTGCGGCCTGTGATGACGGCAACGGGCTCCACGCAGGGCACGTCCAGCCGGGCCAGCTTGCGCAGCATGTGGTATTCGTGGCGGGCCACGTGCTCAGAGGTTTCCTTGATGGCAATGACGGAGCCGTCAAGGTGCGCAAAACGGACCACGTGCCGGGAGATGCCGCGGGGAAGGGCCGCCAGGTTCGCCTGCGGCCAATCCTCCAGCCTGATGTGCCAGGGCAGGTCCAGCAGGCCCGGATCGGCGGCGGCGGCCGTAATGTTCAAGGACCCCATGACCTGTGCCGGCGGGGCTGGGCGGCGCGGCAGCTTCCCAATTTGCTCGAAGTCTGTGGGCTCGTGGTTCCACTGGGCGCCGGGTGAGTCAGTCATGGGCCAATTCTCTCTTAAACGGGGCGGCGCGGCTGCCTGAAGGACGTGAATCCATCAGGCAGCCGCGCCGCACGGGGTCTCGACGCGCTCGCAGAGCTCGCTGCTCGACCACCGGGCCGGGGTCTCGACGCGCTCGACCCCCGGGTTAGTTGCTGACGACGCTCTCGTTGCCCAGGCGCAGGCCGGAGGTGGCATCGAACAGGTGAACGTGGCCAACCTGCGGGCGGACGTGGATGGTGTCGCCCTTCATCGGTGGGCGGCGGCCGTCAACACGGACCACCATGTCGCGCTCGTTGCCGTCGATGGAGGCGTGGCCGTAAACGTAAGCATCGGCACCCAACTCCTCAACGACGTCGGCCTCAACAGCCAGGCCCTCGCCTGCGCCAACGATTTCGAGGTCCTCCGGGCGGACACCGACGGTGACCGTGTTGCCCGCGGCTGCGCCGAGGACGTCGGACTTGACCGGGTAGATGGCGCCGCCGAACTTCACGCCGCCGTCCACTACGGGCAGTTCCAGCAGGTTCATGGCGGGGGAGCCGATGAAGCCGGCCACGAACACGTTCTTAGGTGTGTCGTAGAGGTTGCGGGGGGTGTCAACTTGCATCAGCAGGCCGTCCTTGAGCACGGCAACGCGGTCACCCATGGTCATGGCCTCGACCTGGTCGTGGGTCACGTAGACGGTGGTGACGCCCAGGCGGCGGGTCAGGGATGCGATCTGGGTGCGGGTCTGCACACGGAGCTTGGCATCAAGGTTGGAAAGCGGCTCATCCATGAGGAAGACCTGCGGGTTGCGGACAATGGCGCGGCCCATGGCAACGCGCTGACGCTGGCCGCCGGAGAGTGCCTTCGGCTTGCGGTCAAGGTAGGCCTCAAGGTCAAGGAGCTTGGCGGCTTCCTTCACGCGGGTGGCGCGCTCTTCCTTGGAAACGCCGGCGATCTTCAGGGCGAAGCCCATGTTGTCGGCCACGGACATGTGCGGGTACAGCGCGTAGTTCTGGAAGACCATGGCGATGTCGCGGTCCTTCGGCGGAACGTCGGTGACGTCGCGGTCGCCAATGAGGATCCGGCCGGAGTTGACGTCTTCCAGGCCGGCAAGCATGCGCAGGGAGGTGGACTTTCCGCAACCGGAGGGGCCAACCAGGACGAGGAATTCGCCATCGGCAATGTCAATGTTGAGCTTGTCAACAGCGGGCTTCGTGGTGCCCGGGTACAAACGCGTAGCGTTGTCGAAAGTTACTGTAGCCACAGTAATAATTCCCTTCATCGGCAGGTACGTGCCGAACGATCCGTAGTGAATGGTTTGTTTTATTCAGTTATTCGTCCCGCCATTCACCTGGGCAGTCCACCCGGGCGCGATGCGGGACGATGTATGAAGTATGACACAACGGGGCAGTGGTGTGCGTCACTGTTACGCAGGTGCAGGCTTCCAGCGGGCCCGGGCAGCTGCCAGGAGCTCCAAAACGGCCGGGAGCTGCCGGGGGGATTCCAGCCGGAACCGGGCTGAACTGTCCCCGGGGCCGACCTTGATGCCCACATCCCCGTGGTGCAGCGCGGAAAAGCCGTGCTCGTCGGTGACGTCATCCCCGGCGAAGATGACGGCGGTGGCGCGGGTGGCCTCACGCAGCATGGCCAGGCTTTGGCCCTTGTCGGCCCGGACCACCGAAATTTCCAGCACCATCTTGCCCTCGGAGAGGAACAATCCCGGCTCGCCCTCCGCCGCCTGGCGGACTTCGGCGACGGCGGCTGCCGCGGCTTGCGCTGCTGCCTGCCGGTAGTGAAGCACGACGCCGGCCGGCTTGCGTTCCAGGACCGTCCCGGGGTGGGCGTCCACCGCCTTTTGCACGCTGGCCACGGCCCGTTGCAGGGCCAGCTGCTGTTCGTTGTTCAGTGCCAGTCCGGGGGATTCGGGCCCCAGCCACACCTCGGCGCCGTGGCTGCCCACCAGCAGCGCCTGTTCGGGGGGCGCCGCCACGGCGCGCAGGCTCGCGAGTGCGCGCCCCGAGACGAGTGCCGCCGTCGTTCCTTCCAGGCCGGCCAGGGCCGCAAAGGCTGCGGCAGCGGCAGGCAGCGGGCGGGCGTCCTGGGCGCGGGAGACCAGGGGGGACATGGTGCCGTCAAAGTCCATGGCCACCAGCAGCCGGTCGGTGCGGGCAATGCGGAGCACGGCTTCCTCGAGCTGGGGATTGATTGCTGCCTCAGCGGTCATCGCGCACGGCCTCGTTGGCCAGCGTGGACAGGAAGTCACTGCTCCAGCGCTGGACGTCGTGGGCGAGGATTTGCTTGCGCATGGAGCGCATGCGGCGGCTGGCCTCCCGCGGCGGCAGGTTGATGGCGCGCGTGATGATGGCCTTTAATCCGTCAATGTCGTGCGGATTGACCAGCAGTGCCTGCTTGAGCTGGTCTGCGGCGCCGGTGAATTCGGAGAGGACAAGTGCCCCGGTGTTGTCGGCGCGGGCGGCCACATACTCCTTGGCCACCAGGTTCATACCGTCGCGCAGGGAGGTGACCAGCATGACGTCGGAGGCCAGGTACAGGGCCACCATCTCCTCCACCGGGTAGCTGTGGTGCAGGTAGCGGACAGCAGTGTTCAAAATGGTGTCGAACTGGCCGTTGAGCCGGCCCACCATGCCCTCGACTTCCTCGCGCAGCAGCCGGTACGACTCCACGCGCTCGCGGCTGGGGCTGGCCACCTGGATCAGGGCGGCGTCCTCAACCTTGATGACGCCGTCGAGCAGGAGCTCGCCGTAGGCCTTGAGCCGGTGCGTGATGCCCTTGGTGTAGTCCAACCGGTCCACGCCGAGCAAGATGGTCTTCGGGTTGCCCAGGTCCTCCCGGATTTGCTGTGAGCGGGCAATGATGTCCGGGCGCGCGGCCAGTTCCTGGATCTGGCCCACGTCGATGGAGATGGGAAACGGCTCTGCCCGGGCAATGTGGCTGATGGCGCCGTCGGCGTCGCCCACGTGGACCTGCTGGGCCTTGACGCTGGCACCCAGGAAACGGCGGGCCGAGCGCAGGAAATTTGCGGTGTCGCCGGGGCGCTGGAAGCCGATCAGGTCCGCGCCGAGGAGTCCGTTGATGATGGCCTGGCGCCAGGGCAGCTGGGCAAAGATTTCCGGGGGCGGGAACGGGATGTGGTTGAAAAAGCCGATGCGCAGGTCGGGTCGGAGCTGGCGCAGGTAGCGGGGCACCAGCTGGAGCTGGTAGTCCTGGACCCACACGGTGGCGTTCTGCGCGGCGGCGCCGGCGGCGGCCTCGGCGAACCGCCTGTTCACTTTACGGTAGGCGTCCCACCAGGTGCGGTGGAATTCCGGAGGGGCGATGACGTCGTGGTAGAGCGGCCACAGGGTGGAGTTGGAGAAGCCCTCGTAATACAGCTCAACTTCGTCGTTGCTGAGGGGGACGGGGATGAGGTCCATGTTCTCGTGGTGGAACGGGGCCAGGGTCTCATCGGGTGCGCCGTGCCACCCAACCCAGGCGCCGTCCCGGGACGCCATGACCGGTGCCAGGGCAGTGACCAGGCCCCCGGGCGAGCGCCGCCAGCCGTCGCCGCCGTCGTCGGTGGAAACACGGTCAACGGGTAGCCGATTGGAGACGACGAGAAAGTCGGAGAGGCCGTGGAGGGGCTCTGGCGCGCTTTTCACAGGCTGCTGGGTCTGCAACTTCTCAGGCAAATGTCGCTCCAATGCGTAGGCGGCTGGTAAAGGTCAGCTTGATTGTCAGCTTAGCGGGTGGGGCGGGGGCGCGGGTGGACTGTGTTGGGTGGGTGGCCAAGCAGGCTCCAAGGTTTGTCCCTTAGGATTATTGACTAGTTGCTATCGCGGCCATTCGGCCATGCCCACGGACCTGAGGAACTATGAGCCCCCAAAACGAACCACGGTTGACGAAAGCCCAACGAACGGCCCAGGCCCGCGAAAAGGCCAGGATTATTCGCGAGGCCCAGCTGAAGAAGGAAAAGCGCAACAGCTGGCTGCTCCGTGGCGGTGTGCTGGCGGCGGCAGTGGCCATTGTGGTCATTATTGCCCTGGTGATCATTCAGAACAACGCAAACAATGAGCCGATTGCCGCGTCCGGTCCCGTGCCGGCAAACACGAATGCCTATGGCGGCATCACGTTTGGGAAGAACGGGGCGCTGGTCAAGCCGGTCACCACCGAGGCCTCCGTGGACATTAAGAATGCGCCGGCCCAGCCCACTGCCCAGGCGACGGCGGCCACGGGCCTGGATGCCATTGGCGTCAAGGCGTCGGCCTCCGGCCAGCCCGTCCAGACGGTGATTTACCTTGATTTCCTGTGCCCGCATTGCAATGAATTTGAAAAGACGTACGGCGCGCAGCTGAAGACGTGGCAGGACGAGGGCAAGATTACGGTGGAATACCGCCCCCTGAACTTCCTGAACCGCTTCTCCTCCGGGACCAACTACTCAGCCCGTGCGGCGGCGGCGGCGGCCTGTGTGGCGAACACCTCGCCGGACAAGTACAAGGCATTCGTGGATGCGCTGTTTGCAGACCAGCCGGCTGAAAACAGCAAGGGGCTGGACAATGCCACGCTGAAGAAGATGGCGACGGATGCGGGGTCTGCCGACATTGGCAGCTGCGTTGATGCAAAGACGTACCGCCCGTACGTTGAGTACACCAGTGCGCTGGCCACCGGCCACGGCATCAACGGCACGCCCACCGTGTTCATGGATGGCAAGCAGTATTCCACCGGAACGTTCACGGACTTCGCGAACGCGATTTTGACTGCGAAGAAGTAGAGGGTTCTTGTTGGGGGCGGCGCCCTCTGGCTGGCCCTGCTGATCCAGCTGCCCGTGGCTTCCGGCCCCTGCGCATCCCGCGCAGGGGCCGGTTTTCATTTTCCGGCGGCTCCTACGGTAACCTTGTCTAGCGCTTGATTGCGTCTGCCTCCTTAGCTCAGCTGGCCAGAGCACCGCTCTTGTAAAGCGGGGGTCGTCGGTTCGAATCCGACAGGGGGCCCAGAAAGCCCGGAATCTAGCGGTTCTCGGATGTGTGAATGGCCCCGAATCGGGGCCATTTCAACTTAACTCTTCACAATTGGCCTCCATTTTCATCGTTACTCGTCCGTTTCTGGCGTATGTGAACGGTGTTGTTCGGACTGAACGAGGCAAGAACCGACGTCGTGACGAGGGCCTTGCGCCAGAGCTTGACGACGTTATTCGCGTCCCATAAAGTCCAGGCATTCATTGATATTTACGCGCACTGCAGTGGAACTGGTGGCGACTCCAATAACCGGTGGGCAGCCTCACGGCCGGCGCGTGGGACGTAGTGCCCGCGAACAGACCTCACTCCCTAAATGCTTGGCGCAACGCGGTTAAACCCCGAATCCTTCGTCCCTCGCCCGGGCCACCGCTTCAGCGCGGCTGCCGGTTCCCAGTTTTGTGAAGATCACCGAGGCGTGGTTGCGGACCGTCTTTTCCGAGAGGAACAGGTGTCTGGCTATGCGGTCGTTGTTGAAGCCTTGCGCCATCAGCTCCAGGACTTCGCGTTCCCGGCCTGTCAGCGCAGGGAATGCCCCAACATGCAACGGCAGGGCGGACAGCGTCGATGAGACCCGGCGGGCTACATCGGCCCCAACAACCAGTTCACCGGCGGCCACCGAACGGACGGCCGAGATGATCCTCTCCTGGTTCGCGCCCTTGACAAGATAACCGCGCGCACCGGCCCTCAGCGCGGCGTCGACGCTCTCGTCGGACGATGACATGGTCAGCACCAGCACGGCAACATCCGGATGCGACTTGTGCAGGGCCGCCGTCGCAACTATCCCGCCCATGCCCTCCATGTGCAGGTCCATGAGCACCACCTCCACACGCTCCAGCCCGTCAACCAGCTCGCAAGCTTCCTCGCCGGTTTCGGCTTCACCTACCAGCTCGATGCCGGCGTCGTCCGCAAGCGCGGCAGCAAGGCCCCTCCGATAAACCGGATGGTCGTCCACAATGACCACATGGATTGGTCCGCTCATGAGTGCACCGGAATCCGGGCGTGCACGCAGGTGCCGCCGGCAGCGAGTGGTTCAATCGTGCAGTTGCCGCCCAGCTCACCCGCCCGCTCCGCCATCGATCCAAGACCTACCCCCGGGCCGCCAACGCCTACGCCCGAACCCGCCACTCCGATTCCGCGGCCGTCATCCGTGACCCGAACGTCCAGCCCGTCGGCGAAACCCACGCTGACGAGGCAGCGGCTGCCCTGCGAGTGCCGTGCGGCGTTGTTCATGGCTTCCCGCGCCACAAAATAGGCTGCTGCCTCAACGGCGGCCGGCAGCTCCGGCAGCGATTCCGGGCAGTCGACGGCGACTAGGATGCGCCCGGACCCGGTCAGGACCGACGCGTAGTCGCGCAGCGATTCAATGAGCCCGATGTCGTCAAGCGCGGCCGGGCGGAGCCTGGCCACTACACGCTTGAGGTCATCGAGCCCCTGCTCCACGTCGCTGTGGATGGCGTCAAGGCCCAGCCCGTCAGCCAGGCCGGAACGCACGGCGGCACGGTGCGCCGCGTCGAGTCCCAGTGCCACCCCGGCGAGCGTTGGTCCCAGCCCATCGTGCAGGTCCCGCCGGATGCGCCGCCGTTCTTCCTCACGGGCCATCACCAGCTGCTCACGCGACCTGACCAGTTCGCGGTTCAAGAGGACCGCGCCAACAGCGGCCCCGGATTGTGCCGCCAGGTCCCTCAGCAGGGCCTGGTCGCCGGCATCGAGGACACGCTGTCCGGGCGGGACACCGACTTCCAGCTCACCCACGCGTTTGCCTCCATGCACCAGCGCCAGACACTCGGTGTGTGCCCCGCGCCGTCCAAACATTGCCGCAGGTTCGTCGTCTCCGGCCAGCGTGAGGGCCGCGTACGGCAAATGCAGGGACCTGCCCACCGTGGTCACCAGCGCGGGCAGCACCTCCTCCGGAGACAGTGCATTTTCCAGGCGCTGGCCAAGCCTGGACAGTGCCGCATACGGCTGCATCCGATCGCCGTAGAACAGGCGGTCGACAACCCTGCGCGACCATTGTTGTGCCGGTGCGAATCCCAGGCCAACCACGACGGCGGCCAGCACCGCACCCGCAGTTCCACCGGCGAGTTGGGCGGCAAAGATTCCGATTGGCACAGCGACCGCCACGATGACGGTTACTGCCGCGATGCCGTGGATCGCGGTGCGCCCACGCCAGCGGTCGCCGTCGTACAGGCCGTACCGCAGTGTTGCGATGCCCAGGCCGAGGGGGATGGCGAGCGACCCCACCAAGTTCGGGATTGGGCCCAGCAGTCCGCCGACCACCGTCGCGGCAAATGCGCCGGACATCCACCACAGCGGGGCGCGCCTGCTTCGCGGACCCCGCACAGTGCGAATGGTGACGCCCACAAACCCCGCGACGAAGCACGCGACGGCGAGAATGATCAGCCCAATGAAAATGGACAGGGACAGTGCCGGGTCGATGCTGGAAATGGCCACCGGATTGTGCACCGCGGCATCCGATTCTTCCAAGGGCGGCCCGATGAGCACCCTCCCCGCGCTGCCGA
>Ga0157370_10006953_pt1 | contig 12361 bp, 11 predicted proteins | sample C35metaG_FD_113463 | JGI IMG/M metagenome (GOLD analysis project Ga0157370, IMG submission 113463) | Corn rhizosphere microbial communities from Kellogg Biological Station, Michigan, USA - C3-5 metaG | ecosystem: Host-associated > Plants > Roots > Rhizosphere > Soil | place: USA: Michigan...
CTGTCGACGTATCGCGCGACATCGAGCGCCTGCTGCGGCGTGAGCGAGCCGGGCCGATCGAACGGCATGTTGCGCGCGATGAACAGCGCGGCGGTGCGATAGCGCGCCATGCCGGCTCCGATGTTGAACGACTTGGGGCCCCACAGTGGCGGCGCGACCATGGTGCCCTGTCCCGTGGCGCCATGGCAACGGACACAGCTTTCGGCGAAGACGCGCGCTCCACGCGTCGTGTCCGCGACGAGGGTCGCGAGCGAGGGGACGTCCTGCGAGCGCGCCGAATCGGCCGCCCGCACGTCGCGCGACATCCACGCGAGATACGCCACGATGTCGCGCATGTCGTCGCCATCGAAGGCGAGCGCGCGCCCGTTCAGACTGCGCACGAAGCAGTCGTTCACGCGATCCTCGATCAGATCCACGCGCGCGCGGCGGGCGCGGTACTGCGGGTAGCGGGCATACGAGCCGATGAGCGGCAGCGCGCTCTCGCGACGCCCTTCATCGAGATGGCAGCTGAAGCAGCGGAGCGAGCTCCCGACGTGCGAGGGCAGGCTGTCGTGCGTCGCCGCGAGCAGCGCGCGCCCGCGGCGGACGGCGCCTCCCATCGGGCCCGCAGGGATGGCGGTGTCTGGAGCAGGCTGCGAATGCGGCGGCGGCGTGACGCTCGCCGGTGCGGCGGCGGGAGCATCTCCCCTCCCGCACGCCATCGCCAACGCGATCATCATCAGTCGCACACGCGGACGCGTCGCACGTGTGCCATCGCGCTGTTCGTTCATCGTCTACCTCGGCGCTCCCCGGAAGAGCAGCGTTGCACACGATGTAATGCTTTTCATGTCGTGCGTCCAGTGTCTGTTGCGCAGGATCTCAATGCCGCGAGAAGCGCGATGGCGCGTGTGTGCGGACAACGATGGCCCATCGCGAGAATGGTCACCATCGACATCGGTGGTGACCATTCTGCACCTCGCCCTTCGACTTCTCGATTCGAAGTCACACTCCGTTCACTCCGAATCACATCGAGTCGATCGGCGGATCGATCGGCGGCCCGGTCGGTGTACCGCCGCTCGAATCGGGCGGCGTGCCCAGCTCGCGCGGGAGATAGATCACCGCTTCGGCATCGTTGTTTCCCGAGGAGACGAACGCCCACGTGGAGTTGCTGTAGAACGACTCGTTCGCCGGCGGGGAGGCGACCAGATAGTAGTCGCCCTGCGGAATCGCCGTCACGAGAAAGCGGCCATTCGCGTCCGTCACCACCTCGCCGACTTTCGTGACCGTCGTCCATGCCGTATCGCTTCCGTTGCCCGGCGGCATCGTGACTTTGAGGTTGAGCACCACCGTCGCACCCGGAATCGGCGTGGCCTGGCTCGGATCCAGTCCCGTCGTCGAATCCACCACCACGCCGCGCAACTCTCCCTTCGCATTCGGATCGGTGGCCGCCACCTGGATGACCGCCCCCGACCAATCCGACTTCTTCGCTCCCTGCACGCTCGTCGAGTCGGAGCACGCGACTCCGAGCACGGCGGCAACGGCTCCGATGGCCAACCTTGTAGGACGCATCTGTCTCTCCGGATGATGAGTGCTGACCTGCCTTCCGCCCTGCGTCGTGCTGCACGCCTGCGGATCCATTCGAAAAGACCCGGGCTGCTTCACGGGCGTCACCGGCGAGTCGTTCTGACATTCGGACGCGAAAAATCGCTTGCCAGATCGGAACACAGCGCTCTATATGTATGTAGAACGCGAAAGGACCACCCGGGAGAGCCGCCGATGCCGTTACGCGCCTACTACTTACAGCCAGCGCAGGCCGCGCGCATCTCCGCAGCGCTCCTCGCGTGCATCGCAGCGCCGGCACTCACCGCGCGTGCGCAATCGGTCAGCACGTCGGTCGACGTGGGAATCGCGAGCGGTACTGCATTCGCAAGTCCGTCGCCGAGCGCGCTGCTTCTGCAGCCAGCGCTCCGATGGGATCACCCGAGCGCGAGCCTCAGCGCGCAAGCCAGCTGGCTCACCTCGCCAACCTCGCACATGGACGGCGATGCTTCGCTGAGCGGCCGCTACTACTCGCCGGCATTCGGAAATTTCCGCGTCGAGCTCGGAGCCGCCGCGCAGCGCACCGCCGGCCCCGATGTCACGAGATCATCCAACGCTCTTCAGGGCGATGCGAATCTCTCCTACGCTTTCGGACCCGGCGGCGCCTGGGCCGGCATGACGCAGCGCGCGAGCGCTGTCGCGGCGAGTGCAATTCGCGCCACCAACGCCGGATCGAGCACGAGCGACGCACTCCCTGGTCACGTGCAGGCGTTCAACGCCGGTATGTGGCGGCGGCTGGGCGCGGCGGTGCTCACCACCTCCTTCACGACGACCGTTTCGGGCGGCACTTACGATGGGCTCAGCTCGTCCAACCCGAACGCGCCGAGCGGTCTGGGAGATGGAGGGCCGAGCGCCGACACGCTTCCCCGCGGCGGCTCCGTTCCCGCGCGACACTATTCCGACGTCGAGAGCACCGTGTACTGGTCGCACGGGCCGCTCGCACTCGACGGACTGATCGGCACGCGTGTGAGCACGTCGTACGGCCAGCGCACCACGTGGGGTCACGCGCAGGCCAGCTGGGCGCTCGGCGAGCAGCTCGCGCTGGTGGCCGGCGGCGGTTCCCGCGCATCGGAGCCTGCGATCGGTCGCGTGGGAGGCACCTTCTTCACCTTCGGGGTGAGGCTCGCGAACGTTCCATGGATCGCGCACGCGCTGCATCCGGGCGCGCGCAGCACTGCGAGCAGCTTCGGCGTTCGTGCGTCGGGCGCCATGCGCATCATCTACGTGCATGCGCCGGCAGCGCGCACGATCGAGCTGATGGCGGACTTCACGGACTGGCAGCCCGTCGCGATGCGCCACGCGTCGAATGATGAGTGGCAGGTCGCGATGCCGATCGCCCCCGGCGCTCACCGCGTGAACATCCGCGTGGACGGCGGGGAGTGGAGCGCGCCGCCCGGCGCCAGCACGGTTCAGGACGAGTTCAACGGAGTGGTTGGACTCGTGGTGGTTCCATAGCGCAACACCCGCGAGGTGTCGACGGTGACGCCGCGCCAGATACGAGGGTCTTGCCTGTTGTGGAGCTTTCCGACGCCGCGCTCGTGGACATCGTTCTCAGGGGCGAGTCCGAAGCGTACGCCAGGCTCGTGGCCCGGTACCGGGATCGATATGCGCGATTCGCGCTGCACATGCTCGGCAATCGCGAGGATGCCGAGGAGGCGCTGCAGGATGCGTTCGTGCGAGCATATCGCTCGTTGCACCGATGCGGCGACCCGGCGCGCTTCGGCAGTTGGCTGCTCGCGATTCTCGCCAACCGCTGCCGGACGGCCGGAGGGAAGCGCTCGCGACACGAGCGGCGGTTCGTGTCGGCCGAGGATCGGCACTACGCGATCGCACTCGATCACCCCGCCAATGCATCGGAGTGGCGCGAGGAGATCGCGCGAGCGCTGGCGCGGCTGGACGTGGATCAGCGCGAGGCCTTCCTCCTGAAGCACGTCGAGGAAATGGAATACGAGCAGATGTCGATGGTGACGGGAGCTGGAGTGTCGGCGCTGAAGATGCGTGTCAAGCGAGCGTGCGAGCGGATGCGCCGAATGTTGACGGAGGGAGAAGATGCGCCAACACGATGATCTCGATTCGATGGAACAGGACGACGGCGTGATCGAGCGGGTGGCAGAGGAGCTTCGGCGACCGCTGCGCGTGAACGCCGCGCTCTTCGATGCACGCGTGATGGATGAGGTCCTCCGGACACCATCGGGGCTGCGGGCGCGCATCGCGAGTCTGGTGCAGCCGCGCACCTTCCGCGTGTCGCCGCTCGTGGCGCTCGCCGCCGGGCTCCTGTTCGCCGTCAGCGTCGCGGGCTCGCTGCTCTACGTGCTGCCGGCGTCTCCGCGCGCGGTGGCTCACACGCCCGCTCGCACCGCTCCGGGGTCGCCGATCGTGCAGTTCGGCTTCGTTGCGCCGCACGCATCGAGCGTTGCACTCGTGGGCGACTTCAATGATTGGGATCCCAAGGCGACCCCTTTGCGCGCGGCGTCCACCGGCGGCGTGTGGTCGGTGGAGGTGCCGATCCAGCCGGGCCGGCACCTGTATGCATTCGTGGTGGACGGGACCGTCTGGCGACCGGATCCCGCCGCGCCGAAGGCCACGGGCGAGGATTTCGGCGAGCCGAACTCCGCTCTCACCGTAGCCGATCCGGGAGCTCGATGACCAACCGCTTGCTCGCGCTGCTCGCGCTGCTCGCGCTGCTCGCCTGTGCGCTCCTGTGCGCTCCCGCTGCGCTTCGCGCGCAGGATCCGCGGCTCGACGCTCGTCTCGATGCGCGCACGCGCGATGCGGTGGTCGGCCTCATCGACAGCGTGCGTGCGGAGGGGATTCCGAGCGAGCCGCTCGTGCAGAAGGCACTCGAGGGCGCGAGCAAGCACGCCGACGGCGCTCGCATTCTCGCGGCCGTGCACAAGCTCGCCGGCGAGCTCGGCGATGCGCGCGCCGCCCTCGGCGCTTCGTCCACGGATGCGGAGATCATCGCGGGTGCGAGCGCGCTTCATGCCGGGATCCCGCCGGCGGCGCTCGCGCGGATGCGTGCGTCGCGCGCGCACGGCTCGCTCACCGTCGCGCTGGCGGTATTGTCCGATCTCGTCGCCCGTGGCGTCCCCGGCGACACCGCCACCACGGTGATCTCGGCGCTCACCAACGCTGGCGCACCGGACGCGGAGCTGCTGCAATTTCAGCAGGGTGTGGAGCGGGACATCGCGAAGGGCGCAACGCCGGCCGCCGCGCTGGGTGTGCGCGCACAGAGCGCATTCCCGCGCGCCGCGGCGCCGCGAACGCCGTAGCGGCGCGGCGAACCGCTATCTCAGCAGCTTGAACGCGGAGCGCTGGCTTCCGCCGTACTTGTACGCCATGGTGATCCACAGGATCGCCATCGCCTCGAGCCAGCGCGATTGCGACAGTGGACCGGCATCGATCATGTCGAAGCCGAGCTCGTTTCCGAGTCCCGCGACGATCAGCTTGGCCCCGGCGTCATCGCCCGCGAAGAACATCGAGGCCTTCTGATCGCCGAAGTCCGGATTCGCGAAGTTCCCGGCGCCGAGCGTGTTGAAGCACTTCACGACTTTCGCGCCGGGGAGCAGCCTCTGGATCTCCTCGCCGGCCGAAGTGGTGGTGCCGAGCGCGAGGCCGGAGAGATCGGGGAGGAGCGGGTTCACGCAGTCGATGACCGTCTTGCCGGTGAGCGGGCCCGTGGCCGCGAGCGCATCCTTCACGGCGTCCCAGGGAATCGCCAGGAGGATGACGTCGCCGAAGGCGGCGGCGTCCGATACGGACCCGGAGCGATTGCGCGGAAGGCCACCGGCCGCCTGCTTGTCGGGATCGCGCACGCCGAATCGTACGTCGTGCCCCTGTGCCTCGAGGAGCCGGCCCAGCGTGCCGCCGACGTGCCCCGCTCCGATGATGCCAATGCGCATTCCGTGTGTCCTCGCGATCGTGAGGTGAGAGGGGTGCGGCAGCCGTGGAGCGAAGTGTTTGCGCCCTGTGATGAAACGTCAAGGAGCGGTCGCGCGCCACAGTCACGGAAGCGGATGACGCGGGCGTCCCCTGTTTCCACGCCCGTCGCCATGCGTCCTGATGGAAGGAACGATCGGCATCGCATGCAGTATGACGGGTCGACACGGACCGCTCACAACGTCGTGCGGGCGTAGATCGTACATGTCATGGATCCCTTCCAGCGGCGGTTAACGCCGATTTCAGCCGCTTAACGCGCACCCGCCTCGACAGCCTCTGCACTTCTGATAAACTTCCCAGCAATGGCTGCCCGTACTTCTCCGAGGACACATCGTCCACGCTGGTTCTGGATCGCGCTCGCGATGTTCGCGCTGGCGCAGTTCGACCTCGTGGCCATCGTGCCGTTCGCGGACGCGAACGAGGGGAGAAGCGCACCCGCGCACGTCGAGGCCTACGGCACCACCACGCACTACGCGCACGACGAAGCGACGTGCGCGCTGTGCGTCGCGCGGCAGCTCGTCGGACGCACCGAGCTCGAGGTCCGGCTTCCACTTCCGGCCGAGCATCCAGCCGGTGTCATCGCGAGCGTCGAGCTTCCGTCGATCTCGCTCGACCGCTATTCGGTCGCATCCCCTCGCGCGCCTCCAGCCCAGCGCGAGCTCTGATCGGACGCCGCACTCGCGGCGCGCTTCGGCACGATACCGCCCACGTGTGCGCGTAACGCACGCGCGCGTGCGCCTCCCGAATTGATCCCGATCCAGAGCTGATCCGTCGACGCCGCGCGCATGCGGCGCCGGATGCACGGTCGTCATCGCACCCGAGCATGCGACCGCCGCCGTACGAGCCTGGAGAGGGATGAACATTCGAACATCACATCATCGTCGCGCCGCGATGCAGATACGGCGCATCGGCTTCTGGTCGTTCGCCGCCGCCTTGGCGTCTGCTCCGCTCGCCGCGCAGGCGCGCGACAGCGTCGCGCCGATGCGGATCGATCGCGACCAGGCGATCAGGGAGGCGCTCGCCCACAATCCCACGCTCGCCGTCGCGCGGGAGCAGATCGCGCAGGCGCGCGCGCGTGTGACGCAGGGGTACGCGCTTCCCGAGCCGTCCGTCTCCGCGTCGGTGCTCGGCGCCACGGGCTTCGCGCATCCGCATACCGCGAACGAGACGGACCTCGGCGTCGGCATCACGCTGCCGTTCCCGCAGAAAATCATCCTGCGCGGTGAGGCTGCCAAAGGCGACCTCGGCAACTTCGATGAGCTCTACATCCAGCAGCGACAGCTCATCGCATCCCAGACCTCGCAGTCGTACGACTCTCTGCTCGTCGCGCTGCGGCACCGCGAGGACCTGCTCGTCGCGCGAACGCTCGCGCAGGAATTCGTGAAGAAGACGCAGGCGCGCTTCAATGCGGGAACGGCGGCGAAGCTCGACGTCGTGAAGGGGCAGGTGGATGTGGCGCAGGCCGAGAACGATCTGATCGCCAACGAGCGCGGGATCGCGAACGCGCGCGCCGGACTCAATCGGCTGCTCGGGCGCACGCTCGGCGCTCCGATCGAGCCGGCCGACACGCTGGGAGTGCCGAACATTCCGACGGATTTCGACAGGCTCGAGAAGCTGGCGATGACGTACCGCCCCGAGCTGCGCGGGCTGCAGCGCCAGCGGGAGAGCGCGAAAGCGAACGAGCGGCTCGCGCAGCAGTTCTTTCTGCCGGATGTCACGCTCGGGGTTTCGCGCAACAACATCTACGGGGAGCAGCCCACCTACACCACGTCGATCGGCATCGACGTGCCGATCTTCTTCTGGCAGCACCAGCGCGGCGAGGTCGCCGAGGCGAAGCATCGCGAGCAGGAGCTGTCGGAGTCGTACCGGGACGTCACGGCGCAGGTGGGCCAGGACATTCGCAATGCATACGCGACCGCATCGACGGCGCTGCGACAGGTGCAGTTCCTCAGGGATGAGCTGGTGCCGAGTGCGGAGGAGCAGTACAGGATCGCGTCGACCAGCTACGGGCTCGGCGGCTCGTCGGCGCTCGAGGTGATCGACGCGCAGCGGACGCTGCTCGACGCGAAGAACCAATACACGACTGCGCTGGGCGCGCTCAACGATGCCGTCGCCGATCTGGAGCGCGCGACGGGCGCCCCGCTCGATTCCACGCCTGACGAGAAATCGCATGATTAAGGATTGCACGACGGTGCGCGCCGCTGGCCGCCTGTCGATTCCACTCGCGCTCCTACTGTTCGGCTGCAGCGGCAGGAATGAGGCGCGGGCTGCCGCCGACACGGCGTCGGCGAAGAAGGCGGCACCGGGCGTGAGCAGTACGAGCTTGACGCCCGACCAGCTGGAGCATCTCAAGATCGCGCCCGTGTCGACGGTGGCGTTTCGCCCGGAGGTGCAGACCACCGGAACCGTCGCGTTCGATGGCGACCTGTCGACGCAGGTGCTCTCGCCGATCTCGGGTCCGGTGATGCGGATTCTCGTGCAGCCGGGCGCGTGGGTGAAGCGCGGCGATGCGCTGGCCATGGTGTCGTCGCCGGACTTCGCATCGGCGGTGTCCGATTTCCGGAAGGCGCAGGCGACTGCGGTGCAGGCTCGCCGCGTGGCGACCCTGGACTCGGCGTTGTTCAAGAACGATGCGATCGCGCGGCGCGACATGGAGCAGGCGCAGACCGATGCGGTGAGCGCGGAAGCGGACCGCGATGCGGCGCTGCAGGCGCTGCAGGCGCTCGGGGTGGATTCCGGAACGCTCTCCAAGCTGCGCACCAACCAGCCGGTGGCGGCGGCGCTCGGCGTGATTCGCGCCCCGATCGAGGGAACGGTGGTGGAGAAGCTGATCAATCCAGGCCAGCTGCTGCAGGCGGGGACGACGCCGACGTTCACGATCGCCGATCTCTCGACGGTGTGGGTGATGGCGAGCGTGTTCGAGGCGGATCTCGCATCCGTGTCGAAGGGCGACAAGGTGGATGTGGGGACGGAGGCGGCGCCGCATCCGCTGTCCGGCACCGTCGACTACATCGAGGCGCTCGTGGATCCCGCGACGAAGGCGACGAAGGTGCGCGTGGTGGTGCCCAACACGGGACACGTCCTCAAGCGGGACATGTACGTGACGGCGACGATCCATTCGTCGAAGGACAAGCACGGAATCCTGCTGCCGGTGAGTGCCGTGCTGCGTGACGAGAACAATCTGCCCTTCGTGTTCGTGCAGCAGCCGGGGGGCGGATTCGAGCGGCGACAGGTCACGCTCGGCTCCCGTGTGAACGACAAGTACGAGATCAGCGCGGGGCTCAGGGATGGGGAGCGGGTGATCCAGGTGGGTGGGCTCTTCCTTCAGTTCGCGCAGAGCCAATGAGCGAGCCGGTACACGAGCCTCACTTCAAGCGGTCGTTCGTCAATCGCATCGTTCGCGCATCGATCGATCAGCGGCTCATCGTCATCTTCCTCGCGCTGCTGCTGATCGGGGTGGGGATCTGGTCGTTCAAGCGGTTGCCGGTGGATGCGTATCCGGATCTCTCGCCTCCGATGGTCGAGATCGTGACGCAGTGGCCGGGCCACGCCGCGGAAGAGGTGGAGAGACTGATCACGGCGCCCACGGAGCTCGTGATGAACGGGCTGCCCGGGCTCAAGGTGATGCGCTCGGTGTCGCTGTACGGATTGTCCGACGTGACGCTCACGTTCGGCGACAAGACGGACAACTACTTCGCGCGACAGCAGGCGTTCGAGCGGCTTCCGGATCTCGACCTGCCCGAGGGCGTGACGCCGTCGGTGGCGCCGCTCTTCTCGCCGTCGGGGCTCGTCTACCGCTACGTCGTCGAGAGCAAGGATCGCTCGGCGATGGAGCTCAAGGTCATCCAGGACTGGGTGCTCGAGCGCGCGTACAAGTCGGTGCCGGGCGTGGCGGACATGTCGTCGCTGGGCGGCGAGACGATGCAGTACCAGGTCGTGATCGATCCGGTGCGACTCGCGGGAGCGGGGCTCTCGGTACCGGCGGTGGCGAGCGCGCTCGCAGCGAACAATGGCAACGCGGGTGGCGGCTTCTACTCCGAGGGCGGGCAGTTCTACTATGTGCGCGGGCTCGGGCGCGTGGAGACGCTCGAGGACATCGGCAACGTCGTGGTCGCGGTGCACAACGGCACGCCGGTGCTGGTGAAGGACATCGGGCGGGTGGTGATCGGCGCCGCGCCGCGGCTCGGACAGTTCGGCATCGACACGGTGAACGATGCCGTCGAAGGCGTGATCCTGCTACGGGTCGGCGAGCAGGCGCAGACGGTGCTCAAGGGCGTGGAAGCGAAGACGCGGGAGCTCAACGACTCGATCCTGCCGAAGGATGTGAAGGTGCGGCCATTCTACGACCGCAGCGATCTCGTCGCGCTCACGACGCACACGGTGGAAGACAACCTGCTGCGCGGCATCGTGATCGTGATCGTGATCCTCATCTTCTTCCTGTACGACTTTCGCGCGGGGCTGATCGTCGCGATCACGATTCCGCTGGCGCTGCTGTTCGCGTTCATCTGCCTCGATCTCAAGCACATCCCGGCCAACCTGCTCTCGATCGGCGCGATCGACTTCGGCATCATCGTCGATTGCGCGGTGGTGATGGTGGAGAACGTCTTTCGACAGCTCGCGCTGCATCACGACACCGAATACGACCTGCGCGAGGTGATCGTGGATGCGGCAGCCGAGGTGGACAGACCCATTCTGTTCGCCGTGGCGGTGATCATCGCGGGCTTCCTGCCGATCTACGCGCTGGCGGGTCCGTCGGGGAAGCTGTTTCAGCCGATGGCGGACACGACGATCTTCGCGGTGGTCGGCTCGTTTCTGCTCACCATCACGCTGCTCCCGGTGCTGTGCATCTGGCTGCTGCGAGGCTCCGTGCGCGAGCGGCGCAATCCGGTGTTCGAGTGGATGCGCAATCGATACGAGGGCGCACTCGACTGGTCGCTGCGCTTTCCGTGGCGCGTGATCGGCGTATCGAGCGTGTTGTTCGCGTTGTCGCTGCTGCTCATCCCGACCATCGGCGGCGAGTTCATGCCGAAGCTCGATGAGGGCGCGCTGTGGGTGCGCTCGACGATGCCGTACACCATCTCCTTCGAGGAGTCGTCGCGCATCGTGCCGCAGATCCGCGCGATTCTGCGCTCGTTCCCAGAAGTCACCGTCGTGGCGGACGAGCATGGCCGCCCGGACGATGGAACCGATCCGACGGGATTCTTCAATGCGGAGTTCTACGTCGGCCTCAAGCCGTACGGCGAATGGAAGGGCCCCATCAGGAACAAGCCGGAGCTGATCGAGGCGATCGACAAGAAGCTGTCGGCCTTTCCGGGCATCACCTTCAACTACACGCAGCCGGCCGAAGATGCGGTGAACGAGGCGGAGACGGGTCTCAAGAGCTCGCTCGACGTGAAGCTGTTCGGCGACGATCTCGCTACGCTCGAATCCAAGGGGCGCGAGGTGAAGCAGGTGCTCGACTCCGTGCGCGGCATCGACCAGGTGACGCTCGTGCAGGAGCTGGGTCAGCCGAGCCTGACGGTGAAGATCGATCGCGCCAGGATCGCGCGCTACGGAGTGAACGTCGCCGATGTGAACGCGCTGATCGAGGCTGCGGTGGGCGGGAACGCGGCAACGACGGTGGCGCAGGGAGAGCGCACGTTCGATCTCGTGGTGCGTCTCGAGCCGCAGTATCGCGAGACACCGGACGCGATCGGCAACATCCGGGTGTCCACGCCGGATGGGCAGCAGATCCCGCTGCGCGAGCTCGCGGAGATCCGGCTCGCCAATGGTGCGTCCTTCATTTACCGGCAGGACAACTCGCGCTTCATCGGCGTGCAGTACTCGGTGAACGGGCGCGATCTCGCGAGCGCGGTGAAGGATGCGCGGGAGCAGGTCGCGAAGCGCGTTCACCTGCCGCCCGGATACCGGGTGCGCTGGGGCGGCGAGTACGAGGACTACTCGGCGTCGCGCGGGCAGCTGCAGGTGGTGCTGCCGATCACGCTCGTGCTGATCTTCCTCATCCTCTTCGCGCTCTACAGCAACTTCAAGTTTCCGGGCATCACCGTGCTCGGCGTGGTGCTGTCGGCGCCGATAGGGGGAATTCTCGCGCTCAAGCTCACGGGAACGCCGTTCTCGGTGAGCTCGGGGATCGGCTTTCTCGCGCTGTTCGGCGTGAGCGTGCAGACCGCGGTGGTCTACATCTCGTACGTGAACGAGCTGCGAATCGAGGGGCGTCCGGTCTCGGACGCGATCAGGGAGGCCGCGTTGTTGAGGCTGCGCCCGATCATGATGACTGCGCTCGTGGCGGCGTTCGGACTCCTCCCCGCGGCGCTCTCGACCGGCGTGGGCTCGGACTCGCAGCGCCCGTTCGCGATCGTGATCGTGGGCGGGCTCTTCTCCCGGCTGCTGATCTCCGTGTTCCTGATGCCCGCGCTGTACGAGGTGGTCGCGAAGCCGGGCGATCGACTGGAGGTCTGAGCCGAGGTGAAACGAAGCGCACTAGAAGGTGCGCTTCTTCATCTCCTTGAAGATCTCCGTCGCATCCTCGGACGCTTCGGGGCGCTCGCCACGGATGGCGTCGAGGGCCTTGTCGTAGGTCGGACGATTCGGATTTTTCTTGGCCGCGGCCTTCGCCATGGTCTTTCTGAGCAGCGCCTGCATCTCCTTCTCGTTCATCGTGCCTCCGGCGTGGGTCGGGCGCGCCGCGGGGCGCGCCGGATTCGTGCCTGACAGTGAAAGATAGCCACTCCGATGACGGTTCGAGGCGGTCCGAGGTTTCCGGAGGCGGGACGGGGCCGGGATCAAACCTTGTGAAGGTTCCCGATGTCCAATCGCGAATACATCGTGGGGGAATGATGCGATC
>Ga0157370_10006954_pt1 | contig 12360 bp, 11 predicted proteins | sample C35metaG_FD_113463 | JGI IMG/M metagenome (GOLD analysis project Ga0157370, IMG submission 113463) | Corn rhizosphere microbial communities from Kellogg Biological Station, Michigan, USA - C3-5 metaG | ecosystem: Host-associated > Plants > Roots > Rhizosphere > Soil | place: USA: Michigan...
AAACTCAATAAGTTAAAATGCGAGGCCGGAATGTTGGAGATCAACCCCCAAAAAGTGCGGCATCTGATTCAGGAGGCGCGGATGTTCGACGTCCGCGAGGGCCTCTGCGACCCCGATTCAGGTTCGAATGGCAGCGATGACATGATGGTGGACGTGCTGGAAGGCGACGCCGGAAACGCAAGCTATGCCGAAATGATGGAATTCATTCGCAGTCTCGACGAAGAAGAGCAGATCAATCTGGTCGCGCTTGCTTGGCTCGGCCGCGGTACATATGGCGTAGCGGAATGGGGTGAGGCTGTGGCGGAAGCGCAGCGCGCCCATAACCGGCGCACAGCGGAATACCTGACTTCGCTGCCTAAGCTCGGCGACTATCTGGAGGAGGGCCTGTCCATGATGGAAGAGGCGGGCCAAGTGGACCTAGAAGACTCCGAGCAGTCCTGATCAAGGAGGAATGACATGAAGGTCAAGGACGTGATGCACAAGGGTGCCGTGTGGGTCGAGCCCGATACGGCTCTGTCAGCCATTGCCCGTAAGATGAAGCGGGAGGACATCGGCGCAATTCCCGTCGGTGAAAACGACCGATTGATCGGCATGGTCACTGATCGCGACATCTGTTGCCGTGCGGTTGCGAACGGGCGCGATCTTAAGCAGTTGACAGCGCGGGACGTCATGACTGGTCCCATCGTCTACTGCCGGTCGGATCAGGGATTGAATCAGGCGGTCGCAATCATGAGGAAGGCCAAGGTGCGGCGCCTGCCCGTGATCAACGAGCGGCATCGCCTGGTAGGGATGCTGTCGCTTGGTGATATCTCGGCCAAAGCCCCATCCGCTTCTGCCCAGGCGCTCAAATCGCTGGCAAGCCATCACCGTTAATCGGGCGCCCTCAGGGTGTCGTCGGTAAAAGCATGGCAATCTTGCAGAAACATGGCCGATTGCAACCGATAGATCTTTCTCCTCCGGAGAAAACGCACGACTGTTCAGTGTTCACCGCGCTCGGCCGGCGTAGAACCATCCGTGACGTCAAGGCCGATCCGCTGCCGGCACGCCTGCTATCCAGCCTGTTGTGGGCCGCTTTTGGGGTGAACCGGCCTGTCGCCAGATTTGATACACCTGGCCGCACTGCGGCCTCTGCCAGCAATGCGCAGGAAATTGATATCTATGTTGCCCTGGAAACTGGCTTTTATCTCTATGACGCTGTTCCCCACAGACTGCTGCCCATTCTGGACGAAGACTTGCGCCCGCTTTGTGTCAGCGCAGGCCAACTGGGCGCCTATGAGGGCGCGGGAGCGGTTCTGGTCTATGTCGTGAACCTGGACCGCTTTACCACCGCGAGGGGCCCCAAGGAATTGAGCCTGCGTGATCCCGAGGTCCAAAAATCCTATTACTATGTTGATACGGGTCTGATCGCAGGAAACATCTATCTTTTCGCTGCGGCCGAAGGGTTGGCCGCATGGTTTCATAATTGCGACAGGGAGAAGCTCGCCGAAAAGCTAAAACTGTCTTCTAGGCATCGGATCTTGTTCGCGCAATCTGTCGGTTTTCCTGCTTGACCGAAGAAGGCCCCACCTCCATTTAAAGGCTCGATTGGCTTTCTGCTGCGCCAGTTCAAAGCTGGTCGTAGATGGTGGTTATACTGCCCGACAGGCAAAATTCCGCCACTTGAGCGGGATCAAAGCAGCAGCCACGCGCCTCAGTAATCCTAATAAAATAGGTGTGGGGTATGCGATTGAACCGCCGCAACCCGGCAGGCAACATACGGTCTTGCGTCATTACGTTTCTCGCGATGCTCGCCGGTATCGCGGGGACGTTCGTGGCGGCCAGAATGATCATTGCTGCCATTCTAGCGAGCCGCCCCATCTGGCCTTAATGGTCCTGCAGAATTGATCAGCCGCAAATAGATCCCGTGCATCTGCCCTAAACTTACTTATTTGATGAAGAAGGAGGCACATGTGAGTGATCTTCAAGTACGTCAAGACATTCTGGCCGAATTGGAATTCGAGCCCAGGGTTGATGCCGCCCATATCGGTGTGGCGGTGCAGGATGGCGTCGCGACGCTGACCGGCCACGTCGCCAGCTTTGTCGAAAAGCTTGCCGCCGAAAAGGCGGCCTTGCGCGTCAGGGGGGTCCGCGCGATCGCGCAGGAAATAGAGGTGCGCTATCCCAGTGATAAAAAGACTGCCGACGATGAAATAGCCGCGCGCGCTCTCAAGGTTCTACGCTGGAGTGCGGTTGCCCCGGCAGATTGCGTAGTCGTAAAAGTTCAGGACGGTTTTGTCACCCTGAACGGTCAAGTCGACTGGAACTACCAGCGCGCCGCTGCGGAAGTGGAAGTCCGCAGGCTCTCGGGTGTGCTCGGTGTCGTCAATAACATTACGCTCAAGCCGCAGCTTCAGATCACAGACATCAAGCGCAAAATCGAAGATGCCCTGAAACGCAGTGCCGAAGTCGAGGCGAAAAAGATCAGCATTTCGGTGAAGGAAGGCGTCGTGGGGCTGGATGGCAATGTGCACGATTGGCAGGAGCGTGCGGCGGTCGAACGGGCGGTTTGGTCTGTCGCCGGCGTCAGACAGGTCGAAGATCGCCTTCGAGTGTTCTAAGCTGGGCTAAGCTGGACAAAGGGGCCGGGCAGCACGCTGCCCGGCCTTTTCCAGAATCTTATTCGGCGGCCTTGATGGGAATCTTCCGTTCGCTGGCCTTGGCCTCCTTGGTCTTGGGCAAAGTCACCGTCAGAACTCCATTTTCAAACGAGGCAGAGATCTGGTCGGCTGCCACGCCGTCGGGAAGGCTGAAATACCGCTCGAAGGAGCCATAGTTGCGTTCGTGCAGGTAGTAATCCTTCTTCTTTTCTTCCTTCTCGGCTTTCTTTTCTCCGCGGATCAAAAGCCCGCCGTTGGAAAGCGCAACCTCGATGTCTTTTTCCTTCATGCCCGGCAGTTCGGCGGTGATTTCGAAGGCGCTCTCTTTTTCGGCCACATCCACGGCGGGCATTTCGAGGCCGTTCCGACTGAAGGGTCGCTGCGGCCAAACCTGGCGGAAGGATGGCGGCCAGATGTAATCGTCGAAATTGTCGAACAGGCGCTCCATTTCCTGACGGAGGCTGGAAAAAGGTGCGCGCTGCGCCACGGCCCGGCCGGATTCTGATTTTACAGGAAGGTGTTTTGCTTGGGTCATAGGGGTCTCCATAAATTGCGCCGTTCTTCGGCTTTGGAAATTAAGACCCGATGACGGCCTGCGGCCTTGCGCCCGATCAAGCAGAGATGGATGCCTCTCGGTTGATCCGGATCAATCCGCAAGGCGCCCAAGGACCGTACAAATATTCAAGGCCGCCATATTTTCTACCCAGCCGCGCGGCCGTTATGGCCCGGCGTGCTTCCCGCGCCCCCCTCCGAAGCTGCCGGGCCTTTCTTCTGCAGCAGTCGGGAAGAAGCCTGTCGCGGTGTCAGGCCAGTTGGCGCTGTGGCGAACCTGCGGGCTCACGGCTTGGTGTCGCCGGGTCCTCGCTCTGGGAATAAGGGGGGCGCTTTATTTGCCGCGCGAGCGCTTCTAGCTCAGTGCTATTAAGCGTTTCATGTTGCAGGAGATCCGCCGCCGCGTGCGCAGCCAACTCCCTGTTGGCCGTCAGGATCTCAAGCGCCCGGTGAAAGGCCTCGCTCACCAATGTGCGGAGAGCGGAGTCAACCGCTTCAGCGGTCTGCTCGCTGTAGTTCCTGGGTCTCCAGGCAACCGTCTGACCCATCAGGAAGCTGCCACGTTCCGGTTCATAAGCGATTTGGCCCAGCGCCTTATCCATGCCAAAACGGACCACCATATCGCGGGCAATGTCGGTAGCCCGAACCAAGTCATCCGCCGCTCCCGTTGAGAACTCTTCAAAGAAAAGCTGTTCTGCAGCGCGGCCACCGAGAAGGACTGCCAGCCTGTTTTCCAGTTCGGACTTGGTGATGAGAAACCGGTCTTCCGTCGGTCTTTGCATCGTGTAGCCCAGCGCTGTCAGACCTCGCGGAATGATCGAAATCTTCTGGACTGGGTCCGTACCCGGGAGAGACATAGCAGTCAGCGCATGACCCACTTCGTGGTGGGCCACGATCTGCCGTTCACGCGCACTTAGAATGCGGCTCTTTTTCTCCAGGCCTGCCACAATGCGCTCGATGGCCTGGTTGAAGTCTTCCAAGGCGGTGGCTGGGGCGCCCCGCCGGGTCGCGACCAGCGCCGCTTCATTGACCAGGTTCGCCAAGTCTGCGCCGGTAAACCCGGTCGTCATGGCGGCAACCTTTTCGAGATCCAGGCCGAATTCCATGCGAATCTTGCGTACATGCACCCGGAGTATATCAATGCGCCCCTTGCGGTCCGGTCGGTCCACCAGAACTTGGCGGTCGAAGCGACCGGCGCGCAAAAGCGCCGGATCAAGAATTTCTGGTCTGTTGGTGGCTGCCAGAACGATAACACCGGATCGCGGATCAAAACCGTCCATTTCCGCAAGCAGTTGATTGAGAGTCTGTTCCTTTTCGTCGTGCCCGCCCAGCAAGGGACCTTCGATGCCGCGGGCCCTTCCCAAGGCATCCAGCTCATCGATGAAGATGATTGCCGGAGCCTGTTTCTGGGCTTGCGTGAAGAGGTCCCGTACCCGGGCGGCGCCAACGCCGACGAACATTTCCACAAATTCCGAGCCGGTGATTGATAGGAAGGGAACGCTGGCTTCCCCTGCCACCGCGCGAGCCAGCAGGGTTTTGCCGGTCCCCGGCGGTCCTACAAGCAAGACCCCTTTGGGCACGCGCGCGCCCAGGCGACTGTAGAAACCGGGATTCTTGAGAAAACCCACCACCTCGGCCAGTTCCTGCTTGGCCTCGTCCACGCCGGCGACATCAGCGAAGGTCACCTTGACGCCCTTTTCGGCATAGACGCGTGCATGGCTTTGCCCGAGCGGCAAAAGCCCGCCTCCCTCCAAAGGACCGCTCTTCCGGAAGATCAAATAGCGCCAGATGATCGCCAGCGCGGCAAAGGGTGCCAGCCAGGAAATGATGTTGAACAACAGGCCCGGTTCGGGTTCGCCCTGGTATTGAACCTTGTGCTCATCCAGATGCTGGGCCATAGCCGGGTCCACGCGCACGGTCGTAAAAGCACGCGTCTGCCCCTTTGCAGGATGGTACAGGCCGGTGATCTTGGTCTGTCCAACGACAAGATCGGAAACCTTTCCCTCAGCCACCAGATTTCCGAATTGACTGTAGGGGATATTGCTTTCGCCGGCGTGGTCAACCAACTGCAGCATGAAAAGGATGGCCAGCCCGCCGAGCAGGAAAGCCAGGGCCCTTCCTGCATATTTGCTCAGCTGGGAAAACGGCTTGGATTCCTTGTCCGTCACGTCGAACCTGCTGTTCTTTGGCTATTTGTTCACATCTTCTGGAAGGCGAGATGAACCATGATCCTGTCGCCCGCGGTGAGACCCGCCAGGGCCTCCGGCGGGAACTGAAGTCGCATGGCCATCCCATCCGCCGTGCCGTCAACCATGCCAGTTTGGGCATCGATCCAGTTGATGGTGAGGATCAACATGTGCTGGCCGGTGAACGACCCACTTACGTCCCCTTTCATCCCCGGACCAGCGCCCTGCATGTTTCCGCAGCAGCCAGGCGGGCCGGCCTTCTCGTCGCGCCGGTTGGCGTCTTGCGAAGAAGCCGACGACGCGATCAGCAAGGCTGCGGGCAGAATGAGGGTACTAAAGCGGTTCATCTCGACTCTTGGGGCTATATAACTATTTCAATTTAGGCACAGGGTAGGGGTTTGGCCTTGAGCCGGATCAACCAATCAGGGCCCGTTTCCTGCCTATCGAGGTTCTGCGAAGTGGGCTCAGACCGATGACGGCGACGGAATTTGGCTGGCGTCGCGCACCAGCAGGGCCAGCGATCTATCGCCAATACAAAAGACGTCGCCGCAAGAATTGGCGGCCGCGAGTGGCTGTTCGGCCGCCGTGACAATGAGGGGGCGCCATGACGCGCCGGATGGCAATTTGAAATGCACGCTGTGAAGCGTCGGGTTCAACAGTAACAGGAGCTCTCGGTCGCCCCGCGAGTAGCGCACACCAAAGCAACTGCGATCTGATGTCATTGGGCTCCATTGATCATCTTCGCCTCCATCGGCTGACAACAATCGTATTGATCCCGCCGAATTGTCCCGGCGGTCGCAGCCGGCGCCAGGTAGCGCATTGTCGCGTCTCAGCGCGATGAGCTCGCGAACGAACTTCAAAAGATCGTTGTTGTGTTCGACCAGTTTCCAGTCGATCCAGCTGAAAGGGTTATCCTGGCAATAAGCGTTATTGTTGCCTTGCTGTGTTCGGCCGAATTCATCCCCCGCCGCGAACATGGGAATACCGGCAGAAAGCAGCAGACTGGCCATGAGGTTGAACTTGTGCAGCTTGCGCGCAGCGGTGATGGCGGGGTCGTCGGTCGGCCCTTCCGTTCCGTGATTGTCGCTGAAGTTCTCGTTGCTGCCGTCTTCGTTATTCTCCCCATTTAACGCATTGTGTTTGCGCGAATAGCTGACAAGGTCCTCAAGCGTGAAACCATCATGGGCAGTAACGTAGTTTATGCTGGCGGGTTGGCGCGCGGGCGGAAAAATATCGGGTGAGCCCGACAGACGAGACAGCATCTGGCGAGCATCGCCGTCGCCGCGCCAAAATCGTCTGGTCTGGTCGCGATACCTGTCGTTCCATTCCATCCAGCATGGCGAAAAGGAGCCGAGCTGATAGCCATCCGGACCCAGGTCCCATGGCTCCGCAATCAGCTTCACGCGGCTAAGGACAGGGTCCTGGAGAAGGCACGAAAAAAAGCGGGCATTCCTTTGGAAATGATGGTTTTCCCGGCCCAAAGTGACGGCGAGATCAAAACGGAAGCCATCGACGTGCATTTCGCCAGCCCAATAGCGCAAGCTGTCCATAACCATCCGGCGTACCCAGGGATTATCCAAGTTCAGGCTGTTCTTGCAGCCCGTGAAGTCGACATAGCGGCTTTTGTCTTCCGCCAGGCAGTAGAATGAGGCGTTGTCTATGCCGCGGAAGGAAATGGTCGGACCTAGGTGGTCTCCTTCTCCGCTGTGATTGAAAACGACGTCCAGAATGATCTCGATGCCAGCGTTATGAAAAGCGTGCACCATTTTCTGAAATTCATGGATGTGATGTTGGGACAGATAGCGCGGCTCGGGAGCAAAAAAACTGATGGAATTGTATCCCCAGTAATCCCTTAAGCCCGCACTCGCCAGCGTTCTCGAACTTGCCGATGGGTGAATGGGTAAAAGTTCGACGCTGCTGATTCCCAGGGATGTTAGGTGCTCCAGCATCGCCGGATGGGCCAAGCCGGCGAAAGTCCCGCGCAGTGGCGCATCAATCCCAGGGTGACGAATCGTCTGACCCCTCACATGAAGCTCGTAGATCACGCTATTGGAGCGTGGGACTGCAGGCGGGCGATCGCCGCGCCAATCGAACGCCGTATCCACAACGCGGCATTTTTGCGCAATCGGGCCGTTATCTCGATCATCAAACGACAGGTCTAAACGATGGTCTCCAACGACGTATCCGCAGTGGCGATCGTCCCACTGAAATGGGCGGTCCAGCGATCTCGCGTACGGATCAACAAGCAATTTGTTGGGGTTAAAGCGATGTCCGTTTAGAGGGTCGTAAGGGCCGTAGACGCGATAGCCGTAGAGAAGCCCCGGATCGGCATGAGGAAGGTAGCCGTGCCAGACCTCATCGTTGTGCTCGGGCAGGGGGTATCGCGCAATCTCGCGCGCGCCGTCGCGATCAAAAATACATAATTCCACCTTGTCTGCATTCGCAGAAAAGAGCGCGAAGTTTACGCCCTCCGAATCGACAGTCGGACCAAGCGGATAGGGCCCGCCACCTTTCAGTTCAGACATAAAATGCGGTCCGGCGCCATGAGCGGCGGGGGGCAGAACAACCTGTCTTCAAAATCCGTCCTTCATCGCGTCCCATACAAGGGTAGCGAGAAAAAGGTGGCTGCGGTTGCGCAAAGTCAATTCTTGGGCCAGCCCGGCCGATAAGATGTATGCAGTTGCTGGAAATCCATTATGCGGGTCTTGTTTGCCACATCGGAAGCGTATCCTCTTGCAAAATCGGGCGGGCTAGCTGACGTCTCCCGGGCCCTGCCGATTGCGCTTCGGCAGGAGGGGGTAGATGTCAGGCTCGTTCTGCCTGGTTACAATTCCGCAATAGCGCAGTTGGCCCGTCCGAAGATCGAAGCGCACCTTCCGGCCTGGCTGGGTGAGGAGAACGCCAGCCTTGTGAGCGGCCTTCTGCCGAACTCCGAAGTGCCGGTCTGGCTGATTTATGCGCCAAGCCTTTATTCCAGGCCCGGCGGGCTCTACCAGGACGCCAGTCACCAGGATTGGGACGACAATCCTAGGCGATTTTCCTATTTTGGACGCGTAGCAGCGGCATTGGCGATGGGACGCCTTCTGCCGTGGAAAGCGGACATTGTCCACGCCAACGATTGGCATGCTGGTCTTCTGCCCTTCTATCTTTCCCTGGCGGGAAGGCCGCGGCCAGCAACCGTTTTCACAATCCACAATATCGCCTTTCAGGGAAATTTTCCCCGCCACGCCATCGGGCAAACCCGGGTCCCCGAACAGTTCTTCGTTCCTGATGGGGTTGAATTCTACGGTCAACTTTCATTTTTGAAGGCTGCGTTACGCTATTGCGACAAGATCACGACGGTGAGTCGCCAGTATCGTCAGGAAGTGATGACCGCAGAATATGGCTGTGGGTTTGACGGCCTCCTGCAATCGCGGAGGGAGGACTTCCGGGGAATAATCAACGGCATTGAAGACGATATCTGGGACCCTGCCGCGGACCGATTGTTGCCGCAGTGTTACAGCCGCCAAGACATATCCGGAAAGAGGGTCTGCAAGGCTGAACTGCAGCGGGAAGTGGGTTTAGATCTCTCGCCCGATGTTCCGCTTATCGGATTTTCCAGCCGCCTTACCCATCAAAAGATGGCAGACGTCCTGGTGGAGCTGATCCCAGACATCATGACACAAGGAGCACAGCTCGCGGTGATGGGCGATGGCGAGCCGGCGCTGGAGAAAGAATTACTCCGCCTAAAGGCTCGCTATCCAGGCAGTCTGGCGTATTGCCGTTATCGGGAGGAGTTGGCGCATCGCCTGCAAGCGGGCGCCGACATCCTGTTGGCGCCGGCGCGGTATGAACCCTGCGGTCTTACCCAGCTGTACGCCTTGCGTTACGGGACGGTGCCCGTGGTGCGTCGAACCGGCGGACTGGCCGACACAGTGACCGACGCGCGTTCTGCAACCTTGTCGGAGGAGACCGCCACGGGTTTTGCGTTCGAAGATCCTTCCCGAAAGGCTTTTGGGGACGCCATTGAACGTGCGCTCCGCATGTATCGGGAGCCTCTCCTGTGGCGACGGTTACAGCTAGCCGGCATGAAGCGGGAATCTGGCTGGAAGGTCAGCGCGTTAGAATATCTGAGCCTCTACGAAGAAGCATCGGGTTTGTCACGGCCGCGGCAAAAGGGTTATTCTCAAGGCGGGGAGCTGTCGCAACGTGAAGTTCGTTCCGCACAAGGATGGACCTGACATGATCCCGATTTCCGACGAACTCATTCGCCAGCGCAGCTACGAAATATGGCTCCGCGATGGCTGTCCCCATGGCTTGGCCACCCGGCACTGGTTCGAGGCGCAAGCGGAACTCCAAGCGGAACGCTATACAGCGCTCCTGCCATCGCCCGATTTTGATTTTCGGAGGGTCGTCCTGCCCAGGCCCTCGATATCGCGGCTGCCGCGCCGACTGCTGGCGGATCGCATTGCCTCGAACCGGACCGGCGCTTAGCTAGCGTTGCCACAAGATAAGAGGAAGCTCGGCGGGCAGCTGTGCCTTTTCATGATAAGGCACCAATCGAACCGTATAATCTTCCGCGGGGCGGGCGGCAGAGACAAGGCCGGCGTAAACGTAACCGTTAATGGCTCCCGGAATTGCATGTTCCTGATGCAGCCGGATTGCTTCCGCCGTCCCGTCCGCCGAGGATTCCGTAAATAGCTCGATCCGTACCGTGTCTGGGCTGATCTCGCCCAAAAAGACTGGAACAGAAAAGCGCCACTGATCCTTTTCACTCCCAATTGAGGGTTCGCCAATGTGCAGGCTTGTCCAGTGCTGGCGCAAGGAGTCGGCCCAGCCGCGCAATTCTTTGGCCAATTTGCAGCCTTCGGTCCGGCGTGCGCGAGCGTGGTTGACCAATGGCAGATATGCAATCTCCACATAATCGCGCAGCATGCGGGCACTGCTAAAGGCTGGCGTGAGGTTCGACATGCTGGCCCGGATACGGCCAAGCCAGGCCCGCGGCATCCCCTCGGCATCACGATCGTAGAATTCGGGAATTATGAGCTGTTCCAGTGTCCGATAAAGACTGTCTGCATCTTGTTGGTCGACATGATAGGCCTCCCCGCCTCGGGTATCGCCGATCGCCCAGCCCAGGTCAGGCCGATAAGCTTCGTCCCACCATCCGTCCATGATGGAACAGTTGAGACCGCCGTTGACCAGCACCTTCATGCCGCTAGTGCCGCACGCTTCCCACGGGCGCCGTGGTGTGTTGATCCATACATCGACACCCTGAACCAGCTCCTGAGCCAGCGCGATATCGTAGTCCTCAAGGAACACAACGCGGCGGCGGTGGGACGATTGGCGCGCCAGTTCGATCCAGGCGCCGATCATATCCTTCCCCTGTGTGTCGGCAGGATGCGCCTTTCCGGCCACCACAATCTGGATCGGCGTTTTTTCATTGGTGAGAAGTGCATCCAGCCTAGACAGGTCGGATAAAAGCAGGTTAGGCCGCTTGTATTCGGTAAATCGCCGGGCGAATCCGATCGTCAGGACGTTCGGATCCAAGATGCTGGCAGCTTTGGCTACGGTATCCGGTGCGTGTCCCCTTTCTCGAAGCTGCGTCGCAAGATGCGTTCGCGCGATCGTAACAAGTCTTTGCCGGCCATGACCCCGCATTGCCCAAAGCCGTTCATCGCTTACTCTGGACATTAGGTCGTGCAGGTTGTCGGGGATGCTGCGCCAGCGTTCTTGTCCGCAGGCCTCGGTCCACAACTGGTCTGCTGCAATGGAATCCCAGGTCGGGATATGGACGCCGTTGGTGATATGGCCGACGGGAACTTCGCAAGCCGGCCAGCGCGGAAACAGGGGCTGAAAAATTCGGCGGCTAAATTCCCCGTGCAAACGGCTCACACCCAGTGTTACAGCCGAGCCTCGCTGGCCAAGATAAGCCATATTGAATAGTTCGCCCCCGCCGTCTTGCGACTCGGCGCCCAAGGCGATCAAGTCATCTGGCGACACACCCGTGTTGCCTTGGGCACAATCAAAACAGAAAAGATATTTCCGTAGCACATCAATGGGAAAGCGATCGAAGCCTGCTGGCACCGGGGTGTGAGTGCTGAAGACATTACCGGCGCGACTTGCCCAGAAGGCATCCCAGAAATCCAGCTTATCGGCAGTGGCTAGAGCCCGCGCCTTCTCGATAATGGCGAAAGCTGCGTGCCCTTCGTTTATATGGCAAATCTCGATTTCAGGGTGCATCGCCTCGATAACCCGCCATCCCGCCACACCCAGAACAATTTCCTGCATGAGGCGGATCTCGCTACCCCCGCCATAGAGTTTGGCGGTAATGCCGCGGTCAGCGGGACTGTTCAGCGGTTCATTGCTGTCCAAGAGATAAAGTTTGACCCGACCAATAGTCGCCTGCCAAACACGGATCCGTACCGTGCGGCCCGGGAACGCCAAGGAGATTTTCAGCCAGCCTTGGTGGGGCAGAATAACCGGTTCGACCGGCATAACCGCGGGCTCATTATAAGGAAATAGCTCATGCTGCCGGCCAGAGGCATCTATGATCTGTCGGAAATAGCCCTCTTGGAAAAGAAGTCCGATGCCGATGACCGGCACGTTCAAGTCGCTGGCAGTTTTCAGATAATCACCCGCCAGGACCCCCAGTCCGCCGGCGTACAGCGGTAAGGCAGCGCCGATACCGAATTCCATGCTGAAATAGGCCACGCCGCCCAGAGCATGCTCCTTGTGGCTAAGTGGAAACCAACCCGGGTTCTGCAGGTAGTTTTCCCGCAATGCTCCGAATTCATTGAGCGCGCGGCAGAAGTCTTCGTCTGCCGCCAACCGTTGGAGCCGTTCTGCCGAGGTATTTTGCAGCAGGCTCCAGGGGTTGTGGGTGCGAGACCACAGCTCCGCGTCCACCTTTTCCCACAACTCGTCGGCGACATGACTCCAGGTCCAGCGCAAATCAAGCGCAAGATGGCGGAGGTTGGAAAGTTCAGGCGGCAGATTGGGAAGGGGGA
>Ga0157370_10006957_pt1 | contig 12357 bp, 12 predicted proteins | sample C35metaG_FD_113463 | JGI IMG/M metagenome (GOLD analysis project Ga0157370, IMG submission 113463) | Corn rhizosphere microbial communities from Kellogg Biological Station, Michigan, USA - C3-5 metaG | ecosystem: Host-associated > Plants > Roots > Rhizosphere > Soil | place: USA: Michigan...
AGCAGGCCTCGGTCTGCCCAGCGCCCGGCTCGGTTCCATGATTCGACCCCTGCAGCTGGCCGAAGTGCCTCTATTGCTTCTGCTGGGGGTAGACGAGCAACTGCCAGCGAATATCACCGCCGAGGAGCCCGTGCTGATGATGGTTCTGTGGTGGGAGGGTATGCCCCCCCCGCAATGGCGATTTCGTCCCCGCACCCCGTGCATCGGTAAATGCCGGGGTGGGGCGCGGCCACTCCAGGATGGAGGATCTGGTCAAACGCCGGATCTTCGCTATGGGTGAGGTGGTTGCCGTGTTTGTAGAGCGCCATACGTTCCCCCGAACCGTGCGGTTGTCGGAGCGGAGCGTATCCGGTCACGGCATTGGCTAAGCGTTGGCTTGCCTAATTTGCGCAACGTTGCTCGTCGGGTCTTGGCCACTGTGTGGCGAATCCATCGTCAGCCACCAGTGGCAGCGCCGCGATCTTGGGCGGCCGGCCCTTTTTCACGGGAACGGTTAGCCCCTGTTCGGCTGATCGCTCGGCATGATCGGCCCGCGCCTTTGCCTGGATCAGGTAGGGTCGGAATCGTTCGGACACATATGGCTCAAGGTCCAGCAACGGGAACGGCAAGTCTTCGATGGCAGCCTGGCACTCTAGGAGTGTGCCTTTGCGGACATAGGATTTCTCATCGACGGCCGTGCCGGTGCTGTGCCCGTTGATCGTGCGCGTGATCGTCTTCACGACGGCGGAGCGGTCGCACAGGGTGGTAAACGTGTGTCGGAAGGAATGGAAGGTCCGTTTGCTGTCTTTGATCTTGCACGCGCGCCGCAGGACTGACTTGTTGAACCATCGACTGATTACGCGGCCGGGCCCACCCTCACCCCACGCAAGTCCCGGAAATAGGTGCTCCGACCCTGAGGCGCGCACGTCCTCGATGTAGCGGAGGAAGCCCAGGTAAACGAGCCTCGAATGGATGGGCACCTGGCGCTTTCCATTCTCCGTCTTGACGCTCTGACCCTCACCTTTGTCCGTGATGTCGAAGTAGGTGATGGACACTTTCTGGCCCTTAGGTCCGCGCACGGTTTCGGTTTTGATGTCGCACAGCCGAAGTTGTGCGATTTCGTTGACCCGCATGCTGGAATACATCGCGATGAGGGGCGCCCAAAACTGATGCGGCTGATCAAGCCCCGCAGTGCGTTTGCGGTCGAAGATGGCTTCTAGTTCGAACTCTTCGAACGGCTGTTTCTCGGGATCTTCGACATCCCTGTAGCGGGAGGTCTGAATGACACGGAACGGGTTCTCAGTCAGGTCCTTCGTGCCTTCGACCAGCCAGTTGAAGAAGGCATCGAGGCTCTGAATATGTTTGCGCTGGGTCGAGCGTTTGATGACCGGGAGTTTGTCCCGCTTGGCTTTTCGGGCGATGTCCAACACCGACAGGTCGGCCATCCCCGGCTGGTGCCGCGCGTTCTTTGGCCAGGTGGCGAGGACATCCGCGAAGCGCTCCGCATCCGCCGCGTTGATTTCGGTGATCGGCTTGTCCCCGATGACCTCCATCAACATGTCCAAAGGATACTTTCGATCCCGGAGCGGATCGGTCGCCGATTTCCGCGGCGTGCGTGCCATGTTTTTCAGGTGGATCGCAGCCATCTCGCTCAACAGCGCCGGCCGCGGATGGACTGGTGCTGGAGCAGGTGGCGTGACAGCCGCGTTTGACGCTGGCCCCGGCGGCGGTCCCATGACTTGGGTAAAGACATCAGCGTGCGCCGCCACTGATATGGCGGTCTGCTGCCGGAGGTCTTCGATCGCGCCGCTCCGAATCATCTCCATGATCATGGAGTGCCCCTCCGCACATGTCGGCCACATCCGTATTCCCGCCGACGTGGCGACGATTTCGTAGAGGTGCGGGGCAGCGGACATTGCCGGTTGGGTCAGGGCAGCGGAATACATAGGGGCACGGATGGGAAACGATCCGACGTTTTAGGGGGAGGTCCCAGGTCGTCAACCCCTTCAAGTCCGCTCTACCCGTGCGCTACGTCACACTTCCTAATTAAAAACAATTGCTTGCGCGTGCCTTGACTCTTTTTTTGGCTATGAGATGTTCAAAGCAGACCCGGAGGATGACCATGTCCGCTTGCTCGCGAAATGATCAAATTTTGACCACTTCGCCAACCTGATGGAAATGTCCGGGTCTAATTGTGTTACCGCCCAAAAGCCAGTAACCCGTCGATCCTGAACACAAAAGTTTTTCGGGCTCGATGACCAATACTGCGACTTTCCCTGGGGAAAGGTCCGCCAGGGCCATCGGCCAGGGTGACAATAATGGTCACCTTGTCACATTTCCCTATCCCGTCGAAGTTGGCCCGCGTCCGATCGAAGCATTTGGTTGACCCGTGCGCAGACCGGTTTCAGGGAGTCCTTGCACCGGTCGGGGGTAGAAGGAAAGCATCGAATAGCGCCTTCCCTTCGGATACCACCTCATCTAATCGCGCACGATGGGGCCCCGTGAGGTGTGCCAGGGAGGTCTTCCCTTCGGCATCCTGAGGGCCCAAGCGGGTCACAATGAACTCGATGGCTTCTACCAGTCGAACCAGGCGTTGACCGTAAATAGGCTCATGATGGGCAATCCGATTTCGAGCCTTATAGATCACCTCCAAATGATCAGCGACGTGGGACCGTTGAATGGAGCGGTCAGGGAACAGCCGTTTCAACCCACGCTTCCACAGGGTGTCTTCGTAGTCCGATGAAAACAAACGCTTCCAGAAGAACATGGTGAGTTGGGCCACCAGTTGCCCATGACTAACCACTATGGTTGACTGACGCTTCTTCACGCGCCGCTTATACGAAGCATTTAGGGGCACACCATGGGGAAATGCGACCGCGTCCAGCGCCCGCTTTTGCGCGTCCCCCAACTTGGTATAGAGGTCCTGCTGGGCCTGTCGCTTAGCTTCTTCAATCTTTCCGAACTCGGTTGGCCGCCAGACAAAAGGGGCCGGGGGCGTTGTCAACCACGCAGGGCTGGCAAATACTGTTCGCAACCGTTCGCTTACCGCGTTCCTGAGTGCGATTTCGATGAGGCAGACCACGGGCATCAGCGCGGACGCGGTTACAATGGTTGCATCATGAAGATCGAGCGCATCGCGTTCCGTCCCCGCTAGTGCGACGAACCCCGCCAAGCGATCCGCTGAGAGCAGGGCGGAGACTTCCGCCAATTGTCCTTCGTCCATTCGTTATCCCCGTCCTGTTTCCGGTAGGATACTGCTTACAGGTCATCCAGATGGGGTTGACATAGAGGCTACCGGTGTGTAGTCTTAATGGCGAAACGTCGGGAGCCTGTGGGCAGCGCGGTTCGCCGTGACGCACACCCGACGCCCTATTAAAAAGACCGCCTTTTGGCGGTCTTTTTTTTTGCGTGGCATATTTGGATCCTGCGGCAGGACGAGTCAGCCCTTCATGTCAGTGCTCTGGCATGCTCTTAGGGCCTGCGCGCTGTGTTCCCCACCCCGAGCGGGTAGCGGGCCCACGCCGTCGGATGACGCCGTGGCCGGTGCTGGGTAGGGCTGATTAGCGCAAGGTAGGCATCGCCCTAAGCACCTCGGCGGCCACCGCCCGCGCCTGGGGCTCGGTCAGCCCACCGGCCAGCGTGCTGGATCGGCCATCGTGATCCAGGTCCACCCGGTAAGCGATCCTGGCGACCTTTGCCGCCGCGTGAGCCGCACCTAGCGAGCCTGCAGTCCCGATCGTGGAGTTCGTGACCATGATGGAAACGTGGCCATCCAGGCCATTGCGCAGGGTCAACGCATAGATACGCCCGGCTGCCACCTCGGCGCCCGAGGGGAGCCGGATGGCATGGGGCGCGACCGCGAAGGGCGCTGACTGAACTCCTCGGCGACCGTTCTGAAGGCGGTGCGCCCACACGGCCAACAGGCCGCCAGCCACCGCCCAGGCGAAGACGGCGGAAATCGCCAACTCGCCAAACCCCCGCCAGGGGCCGCCGAGACTGGTCACCATCGCGGCGGCCAGGAAGCCGACCAGCACTGGCACGACGGTAAAGAGGGCAGGAAGAGGCTCGGGGCAGGCATCAATCACCGTCCAACTGTCGGGGCGCTCCGTCACGGTCAACGGCGCCTGTCCCCGATCCGATGAGGAAGGGCGCCATCGACGGGCAAGCCAGCGAAAGGCGGCTGCGACGAGGGCAGGCACCAAGGCCATGATCCCGGCCACCACCCATTCGGTGGTGGCCAGATGAAGGAGCAACGTGATGGCCACCCAGGCCACCACGAAGGTAAGGCGAACCGACATATCGGGCTCCTCGGTCAGTGCATCGGGGTGTAGGCCTGCGGGCGGCAGGACACCGACATCAGCCGATAGGCGGGAGGCTGATACAGCGCGATACACGTCCAGCCCGGCGTGGGCCCCGTGCTGTCCACGACGGCAGAGGTAGCCACGGCATTGGCCGCCTGGCCCGCGATGACCCCGCCCACCCCGGGCACCATGCCGCTAACGGTGCCGACCGCTTGGCTCCTTAGGCGAGAAAAGAATCCCGAGCGCGCGGCTTGGGCCATCTGCTGGCCAGCGGCGGGAGCGCCCATGTCGGCGGGAGCCGCGTAGCCTTGGGCGGGCAGCCACCAGATGGCCTTGGAGACCTCATTGCCCCCGTCCGTCGTGAGGTCGCGGGGCGTGCCCAGGCCTTGGGCCATTGCGGCGAAGTTGGCCTCATTAATCCGGTAAGCGGAAAGGTCGGGAAGGCCACCGGGGCCATACGTCACGGCCCCCGCCGCAGCGCTGGCCATCAGTGAAGCCGAGAAAAGGGTGCAACCGATCCACCGCCTGCTGCGGTTCCAGCACGTATCCATGGGCCCTGTTCCTGATAAGGCGCCATCAGCGGCGCGTCACGGAGGTTACACCCGTTTTTCGGGTGCATGCCTGAAAATAGTGTAAACACGCCGATTCCGTAGCGTGCGGGTTCCTGTCGAGGTCCGCATGCCCAAGCACGTTCCCAAACTGACATCGGTCCATAAGCACGAGCAGCAGGTGCTTTGCTCGCTGCTGCGCGAACTCCGGCTGGCCACGGGACTGCGCCAGGATCAGGTGGCGGAACAGATGGGGACCAGCCAGACGACCATCTCGGAGATCGAACTGGGACAGCGAGGGGTGGACCTGTTGGTATGTCGGCGTCTGGTTGCTGTCTATGGGGCCGACTGGCCTGCCTTTGTCGAGGAACTGGAACGCCGACTTGCTGCGGGCACGACCTCGGCAGCCACCTTAATCCGGCGGGGCGGCCTAAAGTCGGGGCAGTAAGGCCAGGGCGGCATAGAAGGCGCGAGGCATCGGGGCATGGCCCAACGATGGTCTTCCGTCAACGCTGCTCTCATTTGTGTCAAAACTGAGCGGGCCTTAGAGATGGGCACTAACGCAATGTTGTTACCGGACGAACCAGGAATGGAGGCGTCGGACTAAAAGGCTTCATACGCTGACGAAGGCTTCATAGGCTATCGGCAGATCTACGAGCCCCGGGATCGGGCGCCCTCAACTTTCTTTGCAGTCGGCCGAAATCGTGTAGGGCCGAGACCTACAACGTCAGTTCCATTGAATATGCACAAGCCCGTGCACATACTTTGGTCATACTCAAAGTTTATTGGGAATGATTCTCAAATGGCTGTGTTCATGGTGGTTCCCACTTCTGAAGTGGAAAAAGTGAAAGCAACGGTTGGGCGGCACTTTGCTGACCAGTCGCTAGAACTGCCACGTGGCGAACATTTGGTGCGCTTCAACGGGACCAGCCGGCAGCTATCGGATCAGCTGGGGATATCGGACGGCAGCATGGGCGGGGCCGTGGTCGTATCGCTCGGGGGCTATTTTGGTTATGCCCCCAACGAGATATGGGAATGGTTCAAGCAGAACTGGGGCGGAGCACCCAATGGCTAACCCGAAATCCACAGTTCCCACCCAAGAGCAGACCCAAGGCACGCCCGACCTGTTACGGCAGGTGATGAACGGCGAAACTGGCATCACGATGCTGATGGAGATGCAGGCGACCTTGGGCCGGCTTGAGGAGCGGGTCAACGCCCAGGCCGAAAAGGTGGACGAGCGGGTCAAAGTCCAGGCTGACCGGGTAGACGAGCGGTTGAAAGCACAAGCCGATCGGATGGACGAGCGGTTGAAAACTCAAGCCGATCGAATGGACGACCGGTTGAAATCACTCCGTGAGCTTGCGGACGCTGCCGCGACGTCTCAAAGGGAACTGCTTGCCGCTCTGCTCGGCCCGCAGGGGGAATCCCTTACGAGCATTAAAGCAGATGTGAAAGATTTGATCGGCTGGAAGAATAAGCTTCTGGGCATAGCGTTCGGGATCTCGGTCCTTAGCGGGCTGATCGCTTACACGCTGAATCGTGTGTTTCCTTCGGCACCACCGGCGACTCCCGTTCAATCTGCACCGCTCCGCTACAGCGACGACCGCACGAATCAAGACCTTGACTCAAACTCGTCAACTAGGCGGGACGGTCAACAGGATGCTAATGAACGTCGTGATTCTGGACGGCGGCCATCCCGAGATCCGGGCCGTAACTGACTTGGCCTGGGCCGGATGCGTGAGCGGGTAACGCTGGCTAGGGTTGCCGGAACCTCAAGACATCTGACCGAAAGCTGCCCCCCTTCAAGGATTTCTGGAGTTGGTAAGGAGGGATCGGAGGTCGAATGGCGCTACCGACCATAACGCCGGCTCGACTGCTAGGTGGGCGCCGTAGTTTCGGGAACACTGCCTGATACGGAGACCAGGAATGGCCTTAGACATCGTTGCGAAAATCGTAGCTGCTCGGGGTGGTGATCTGATCGCCGAGGTTCGGGGTGGCCTTGCTAGCACGGTAGAGCAGGCTGCCGAGATGTTTGGGCTCGCTTCGACTCCAGGGACCTATTTCCAAGTCAAGGCAGTGGAAGCAAAAGCCATCCTTACCGAGGTTCTGTCTTTTGACATGGCTTATCACTGCGAGCTGATGCCTCGGGATGAGGCCGAACGCTTGGCGAAATCCTTCGTGGATTCGTTTGAAGAGGATGGGGCCTCGTATTACACCAACGGCGAGTTCGGGCAGCCACGGAAGCATCCAAACGTTGGACCGAACTGGACCCCCGCGACGACGGCCACGTTCGATACTGGCGTGGTCGTCCTTGCGCCAACGCGAACTGCCTGTGCCTGGTTCATGGATGAGGATTGACGTCGTAGGCGATCGCTTGTCCTTCAGACATTCAAAATCTGTGTCTCCGAGCGCCCATAGCGTCCCATCGTATTCGACGTGATACCTTTCGCGAACTTGGTCAAACTTGGAGGACAATCCTTCCGAGCGTGATCAAGCGCTAAATGGCCTTAAATCATATGGTTGGAGACGTTTTATGCATGTCCTAGTCTCCCAGCCACCACTGAAAAGCCCCCGAGAAATCGGGGGCTTTTCTTTTTCTGCGCGCGTGATCCTCACGATGGTGAACCGCGGGCGTGCCGGGGCGCCTGACGACGGTACAGCTGTGAGCGTAATCGGCAGCCGCCCGCCAGGGGCCTCTGGCGATGGGCGAAAGTGGATAAATCGGTCATGGAACAGCCCTGACCGAGTCGCAGGATCTGACGCGTACAGCGTCCAGACTTGCTCCACACAGCCCAGGAGGATCCACCATGCGTAGCTTTGCCCGCTCCACGCTCGCCTGCCTCGTCGTCGCTTCGCTCGGCCTCGGCGCCGCTCACGCCCAGACCGCTCTGTCGGGGCTGGGTCAATCCTGGCCGAACGCGACCGACGTCAGCGCCAGCCCGAACTACCACGTCTACGTGTTCCAGCGCGGAACGACCCGGTATATCCAGGTCAACGACGCGAGCGGAAAGGTGCGCGGTGCGGTCGCCCGCACGCCTTACGCGCTCGTGGGTACGCCGGTCGGTTCCGACGCGGCCGGCGTCTCCACGCCGGATGAACCGCTGGACACCCCGGCCGGTGGTACGTCGGAGACGGTCTATAACGACGGCACGGTCCAGGTGAAGGCGGCCACGCAGGCGGATGGGACTGTGCGCATTACGGCTCTCCTTGCCGGCGAATGCCCCACGGTACGCGACTGCAATGGCCACGGTCCGTGATCGAGCACGAGGGAAAGACCGGGGCGTTGTTCCGCCCGGGACCTTTCGGTCAGCGCTGACTGGGTTCCCGGCAGGCGCCTTTCAGTACCACCGGGTGGTTCGCCGCGATGCGGCGAGCCACTCGTACACCGAACAGCAGGGACGTGAAGATCACCAGCGACAGCACGACCTGCGCCTGGATCATCAGCGGCTCCGTCAGGAACGACGATGTCGATGCGAGAGCGATGCTCGCGAGCATGCCGGCCACCGCACTACCGTGCCAGCCGTGCCGCCAGGTCAACAGGATGACGGGAACCGCCATCGCCATGCGCACGCTCTGCAACGCGGCGGTGCCTTCGACCACCTGTGACGCGAGGAAGATCAGGATCGCGAGCGAGGGTACGACGATCAGCAGCGTATCGCGCGCCAGCGGGCTGGACCGCACGGCGTGCCAGGTGACGATGCCACCGGGCAGGGCAGCCATGCGCTCGCGCATCGCCATGATGGTCGGCGTGAGCGTAAGGGCGCCCAGGTACTGACCGAGGAAATAAATCAGAAAGTCCTGTAGTTCGACCACGGGATTAGGCGAGCCATCGCCCATCTGCACGATCGACAGCGTAAAGGTGCTGGCACCGCCGCCAATGAGGGCGCAGGCAAGCGTCGCCACCATGATCATGTTCATGTTGATCTGGCCGTCGGCGCGACGCAGGTCCGCATGACGCCGGATCCATATCACCGCCGGCATGCACAGGCCGATCGTCGGGATCGAGACGAGGCAGGCCCAGAGCACGCCGAAAGCATGCGCATGCAGCGCGGCCATTTCAGCGACGGGAAGGGCTTCGCCGACAGCGAGCGCGGGCCAGAAGCGACGGGGAACAAGCAGCAGGCAGGCCAGGCGCAGGCCGGCAGGGAGCATCCAGTGCGAAAATGAAAAGTTGCGCGTGAGCTCGTAGCAGGCGGCATACGCGCCCGCGACGGCGACATAGCGCCCCCAGACTAACGGATCCTTGTTCAGTGCACGCACATTCGACCCCTTCTGCCTTCCGGGTGGCCGATCGGAGCAGTCGGTAGCGACGCTTTCCGCGATCGGCATGCCTAGTTTGAAGGGTTATCGGCCCGCTCGCCATCGAATAAACGGCGAATTGGTAAATTTGCCGTTTCCGCGCGCGGGTGAGGCGGGCATGGCGGGTCCGATACACTGGCGGAATGAGCGACGAAGTCCACCTTTCTCACGGCCTCGCGGGCGACCAGCAGGCACCGGACTGGCCGCCGCTGACGGAAGACGAGGTGGCATCCCTGCTCGACGGCTACCCTTCGTTGAAGGGGCCTTACGCCATCGTCTGGCACAGTCCCCGCCCGCTGTCGGCGGCGGCACGTGTCAGCACCTCGGCCGGCGAGGTCTTCGTCAAACGGCACCACATGAGTCTGCGCGACGAGCGGACGCTGGCCGAAGAACATCGTTTCGCGACGCACTTGCGCGCGCGTGGGATCCCCGTGCCGCTTGTCCTCGGTGACGCGACCGGCCGCTCCTCGGTGTCCAGGGGCGACTGGGTCTACGAAGTGCATCGGTCCGCGACCGGGAACGATGTCTACCGCGACGCGTTTTCGTGGTCGCCCGCGGGCGGCGCCGCGCACGCGCACGCCGCGGGTGCGATGCTCGCGCGGCTGCACCTTGCGGCCGAAGGCTACGATGGGCCGCAGCGGGGGACCCATCTGCTGGTCGCCCGTGCCGAGATTCTCTCGGCGTCCGATCCGGTGTCGGTGCTGGCCGGACAGATGGCCGGACGCCCCGCGCTCGCCGCCTATCTGAGCGAGCGCGACTGGCGCGACGACGTGGGTACGGTTCTCGGCCGGTGGACGCAGGCTGCGGCACTGGCTGTAGCGCGACAAGCGCCTTTGTGGACCCACGGCGACTGGCACGTCTCCAACCTCTGCTGGAGCGACGCGAGCGATGCGGGGCGAATCACCGACGTGCTGGACTTCGGTCTGTCCGCGCGCACGTTCGCGTTGTTCGACCTGGCCACCGCGATCGAGCGGAACGCCATCGCGTGGCTCGATATCGAGCGGGGCGGGATTGCCCGTATCGATCTTGCCCTCGGCCTGCTCGACGGCTATCGGTCCGTCCGGCCGCTTGCTCCGGCGGACCTGGCCGCGCTTGCCGATGTCGTGCCTGTCGTCCACGTGGATTTCGCGCTTTCCGAAGTGGAGTACTTCGAAGGCATCACGCGGCACCGCGATCACGCCGACGTGGCCTATCGGACCTTCCTGCTGGGCCATGCCTGCTGGTTCGCCGGGACCGAAGGGCAGGGACTGCTCGACGCCCTCCGTCACGCTCGCTGACATTTCGTGCTTCAATAGGCGTTCTAGAAGCGGGGGTGCCCGGCATACGCCGGGCTGAGAGAGTCCCTTGGAACCTGACCCGGTTAGTACCGGCGTAGGGAGCTTGCAGAACCACAAACGCCCTGTCGGGCGGCGTGGTTCGCCGTCGCTTCGTCCGTGAACCCGAAGACGACGATGACTCTTGCCCGTACCCCACTCGCCCTGGCCCTGCTCGCCCTTGCTCCGCTGGCCCAGGCCTCGGACGACCGTGCAGCCCCGCAGCAGGCCCGCACCCTGCCGACCATCGACGTGCACGCGTCGGCGACCGACGGCTACCACGCCGCGGACTCGCAGCTGGACACCTTCGGCAGCTTCGGCAGCGCGGCGCTGCACGACACTCCGGCCGCCATAACTGTGATCACCCGCGCACAGATCGACGATCGCCAGCCGCGCACGCTCAGCGAGCTGGTGCGCGGAGACGCAGCGATCAACGACAACTACGCGCCGGCGGGTTACTACCAGGACGTATCCATCCGCGGTTTTCCGCTGGATCTCGCGACAGGCTTTCGCTTCAACGGCATGATGATGTCCGCGGAGCAGCTGCAGGCGCTGGAGGGTAAGGAGCGCGTCGAAGTGCTGAAGGGTCTCGGCGGTCTCGAGGCGGGCGTGGTCGAGCCGGGTGGCTTGGTCAATTACGTCAGCAAGCGTCCAGCCGAGGTGCACAACCTCACGCTGGGCACCGACTCGCATGGCTCGAGCTACGAAGCGCTCGACCTTGGCACATGGTTTACCCCGTCGTTCGGCGTGCGGGTGAATGCCGCCAACGAAAAGACGCACGGTGCCATTGAACACACCGATGGGCGTCGCAGCTTCCTGTCGATCGGCGCCGACTGGAAGATCAACGAACAGGCGACCTTGCTCCTCGACACCGACTACCAGACCAGCGGTGGCAATTCCGCATCGGGTTATCAGCTGCTTGGTGGAACGGCGATTCCGGCGCACCCGAGTCGCACCCGACTGCTCGGCTACCAGCCCTGGCAGCGACCGGTAGGTATCCATTCGAGCAACACGTCGCTGCGCTTCAACTACCGCTTCAGCGACACCTGGAACGCCCAGGTGTCGGCGGGTCACAGCCATACGGTGATCGACGACAACGTCGCTTTCGCCTATGGGTGCTTCTACGCCGAGTCGTGCGCATCGGGTGCCACACCCGGTTACTTCTTCGCACCGAACGGTGACTACGACGTCTATGACTACCGCAGCCCCGACGACACGCGTCAGAACGACGAGGTGCGTGGCGTGGTCACGGGCAGCTTCGCCACCGGTGCGCTCGATCACGAGATCAACCTCGGCGCCAGCGCGTTCCGTCGCACGGTCGACCAGCGTCCTTACGTCTACGACTATGTCGGCACGGCCAACATCGACGATCGCGTCGTGCCCGTTTTCGACCCGTCGCCGAACCAGCCCGGCGCGTCCGTGCGTCGCCTGACCAGCTGGCAGCGCACGTTGTTCGCGATCGATCGCATGCACATGGGTGAGCAGTGGCAGGTTCTGGCCGGCGCGCGTCTGGTCAAGCTGGACGAGCGCGCTTACGACGATACCGGTGCCCTCGAGCGCGATACACGTGAGACGAAGACGCTGCCGCAGGCCGCGGTGCTGTGGCAGCCGACGGCGCCGCTCACGACGTACCTGAGTTATGGCGAAGGTATCTCGCTCGGCCGTGAAGCGCCGTACTGGACTTCCAATGGTGGAACGACGCTCGCGCCGCTGCATTCGCGCCAGGTCGAGGCGGGTGTGAAATATGCCGTGAGCGATGTGCTCGACCTGCAGGCCGCCTTGTATCGCATCCGCCAGTCGTATCAGTTCGCTCGTCCGGACGATACGGCCGAAGGCTTCACCTTTGTCCAGCAGGGACAGGAGGTGCATACGGGCATCGAGTTGAATCTGGCCGGGCAGGTTACCGACCGGCTGCGC